>Ga0210396_10001580_pt1 | contig 24372 bp, 15 predicted proteins | sample IncBWH17OmetaG_FD_155466 | JGI IMG/M metagenome (GOLD analysis project Ga0210396, IMG submission 155466) | Forest soil microbial communities from Barre Woods Harvard Forest LTER site, Petersham, Massachusetts, United States - Inc-BW-H-17-O ... | reverse complement strand
TTCGACAATGAGCCAGTCGTTGTTGAGAGTGGTCGGCAAATTAATACGCGCCAAATCGATTTCCACGCCTGCCCACCGCGCGGCGAGGTCTGGCGAAACCGGGGGCACAAATTTGTAAACTTCCTCGAGCGTGCGATCGGTGCCCAATCCGGCGAGGCGCATCACCGTTACGCGATCGGAGCCTTCGAGCGTGCCAGTTTGTATGGGCTTCCAGTAGACAGCATCAAGCGCAGCGCAAAGTAACGCCGCGAGCGTGGTTTTGCCCACGCCGGTGTCCGTACCAGTTATAAAAAAATGGTGCCTCACGCGGAGCCCGCCAACGCCAGAGGAACCGGATGATGCGATTGCGCCCGCCATGTGGATAAAGAGGTCGGCAGCTTCTCAAGTTCTGTGGCAGTAATTTTGTGGCTAACCGAGAAGCGTATGCGCGCGGTGCCTGGTGGCACTGTGGGCGGACGAATCGCTCTGACGGCAAATCCGGAGCGCTGCAAAAATTCCGCGGCGGCGACGGCAGCGTCGTTGGCGCCAATCACAGCGGGGACAATTTGCGTGGTGGTGCCCAGGGTTTCCCAACCATCACGTTGCAAGGATTTCGCGAAGTCTTGCGATCTCGAAAGCAATTCTGCCCGCTCGGTATTCATGCCCGCGGCGAGACGCAGGGCGGCGCGAATTTGTTCCGCCATGTATGGAGGCATGGCGGTGCTAAGAATAAATGTGCGCGCGTGATTGATCAAATGTTCGCGGAGAACTGTCGTGCCACAAACAAATGCGCCAGCGCTTGCCAAAGCTTTGCCGCAGGTATGCATAGCAGCGAGGATTCGGCCGTGGGCCAAGAATTGCGAGGCAATTCCGCGCCCATCTGGTCCATGCACAGCGGTGGCGTGCGCTTCATCGACTATCACGCAGGCGCCATACTTTTCTCCAAGCCCGACAATTGCATCGAGCGGGACCACGTCACCATCCATGCTGAAAACTGTTTCGGTCACAATCAGTTTGCGTCCCGGCTTCGATTGATTTTCTCTCAGGGAAGATTCCAACACGTTTAAATCGCGGTGGGAATAAATTATTTTGCGCGCGCCCGACAGGCGAATTCCATCGATGATGCTGGCGTGATTTAACGTGTCAGAAAAAATCACATCGGTTTTATCTGCGAGCGATGTGAGCAAACCGATGTTTGCCGCGTAGCCGCTGCCAAAATACAAAGCCGCTTCGCTGTGGGCGAACGCGGCGAATTCCTCTTCCAGTTCATTCCACACCGCGGCGTGGCCGGAGAGCAGGCGCGAGCCCGTGCCGCCGATTCGAGCAGCCGTCATCACGACTTCGATTACTGTTTGTTTCAGCGTCGGATTGTCCGCCAATCCAAGATAATCATTGGAACAAAGATTTACGCCGCTGATTTCGACCAGCGCGCGGCGTTGGCTCCGCGATTCAAGTTCGCGCAGCCCGGCTTGTAATCCCGCCAGCAGTGAGTCGTTAAATTCAGAGGGCATGCGATTCGAGTGGCTTCAATCCCAGAGTCTGCAGCAGCTGTTCGTCCTCGTCCGCGCCGGGGTTGGGAGTAGTTAGCAATTTTTCGCCGACGAAAATTGAATTTGCGCCCGCGAGAAAACATAGAGTCACAGCTTCCGGCGACAATTGCTTTCTTCCGGCCGCGAGGCGTACGCGCGAAGCGGGCATCAGCACGCGGGCCGTGGCGATAGCGCGCACCATTTCGAGGGGGTCGAGCGTAGGTGTTTCCGCGAGCGGGGTGCCCGCCACGCGCACCAGCATATTGATGGGGACACTCTCCGGATGGGGCTCGAGTGTAGCGAGTTGGTGCAACAAGCCGATGCGGTCTCGTTCGCTTTCGCCCATACCCAGAATTCCGCCGCAACAAACGGTGATGCCTGCTTTGCGCACTGAAGCCAGCGTTCGCAAGCGGTCGTCGTACACGCGGGTGGTGATGATTGAGCCGTAAAACTCCGGCGAGGTATCTAAATTGTGGTTGTAAGCGGAGAGGCCGGCTTCTTTCAGTCTCGTAGCCTGGCTGTCCGTCAACATTCCCAGCGTGCAGCAAACTTCCATGCCCAAGGCTGAAACACCGCGAACCATTTCGAGCACGTTGTCGAAATCTTTGCCTTCGGGAGCTTGCCGCCACGCCGCGCCCATGCAGAAGCGGGTGACACCGCGTCCGACTGCTTCGCGAGCAACGGAGATTACATGTTGCGGGTCCAACAAGCCCTGGCGTTCCACGTCGGCATCGTAATGCGCGCTTTGCGGACAATAGGCGCAGTCTTCGGGGCATCCGCCGGTTTTGATGGAAATTAATTGGCAGGTCTGCACGCGGTCGGGCGCGTGAAATTGGCGGTGGGTGGTTTGCGCGCGAAAAATTAATTCAGGCAGCGCAGTGCGATAGATCGCGGCAACTTCTTCACGGCTCCAGTTGCTGCGAACCGGTGTTGCAACGTGATCGCTTGCGAAAGGTACGGCGGCTGCGGATGAGGATACCGATGGGTTTGTGCTCATAATCCCCGTGAAACGTTAATTGTATGACTGGCCCAGACCGGCGGGCCGAATTTAGAATGGCATGTTACCATCGCTAGACGGTAGCGTCTCGCCATTCCAGGTGATTCATTCCCGTCGGCGCAAAATTGACGCATTATTAATGACGCGATTGAACCCTACTGTGGCGGCAGCTTTAACCCATTTTAGGGGCGCCGGCACGGTTTGACCGCTATCGCTGCTAAATGTTATAAATCAGCGCTTTGTTGCCAGCCCGCACAAAGCCTTTTCGCTCTCCCTGGGAGGGGTTCCGGGGATGGTCAGGCTAAGATAAACAGTACAAGATAGCCCGTGCAGAATTTGGCGCAGGGCCCTGTTTTAGATTTGCGGGGTGCGCCGCCGGTGCGGCTGTACGCATAGAGAAAAGTGGTCGCGGAATCGTACTACAGAGCGCTGGCTCTGAAACCATTGGTAAATTACGGAGGAATTGTTGATGCGCAACTGGTTCGATAATTTGTGTTCGCTCGCTCGGGGGCCTCTAAAAATAAGCGCTGGCGCGGCGTTCCTCTTGCTGCTCGGCGGCGTATCAGGGCGCGCACAGGAAGTTCAGGAGGCTGGTGGCGAGGCCAATCTAAAGCTGCCAGACCTGTCGCAGGTCTCCTTTCTCGGTATTGACGGGCACAAAATTCTGATGTTCGGGCTGATTTTCTGCGTGCTCGGGCTGATTTTTGGTTTGGCCATTTATAGCAAGCTGAAGAATCTACCCGTGCATAAATCGATGCGCGATATCTCCGAGCTGATTTATGAAACCTGCAAAACTTATTTGATCACGCAAGGCAAATTTATTCTGCTACTGGAAATTTTTATTGCGATCGTAATCGTTCTTTATTTCGGCGTGTTGCTGAAATTTGAAGCCATGCGCGTTGTGATTATTCTGCTATTCAGCCTGGTGGGCATTGCGGGAAGTTACGGCGTGGCATGGTTTGGAATTCGCGTTAACACTTTCGCGAATTCCCGCACCGCGTTTGCCAGCCTTCGCGGGAAGCCGTATCCCATTTATCACACGCCGCTGCAGGCAGGCATGAGCATCGGGATGATGCTGATCAGCGTGGAGCTGCTGATCATGTTGTTTATTTTGCTGTTCATTCCGGGGGACTACGCGGGACCGTGCTTCATCGGGTTCGCGATTGGCGAATCGCTGGGCGCCGCCGCGTTGCGTATCGCGGGCGGAATTTTTACCAAGATTGCCGACATCGGCTCGGATTTGATGAAGATCGTCTTCAAGATTAAGGAAGATGATGCGCGCAATCCGGGAGTTATCGCGGACTGTACCGGCGACAATGCCGGCGACTCCGTGGGACCCAGCGCCGACGGATTTGAAACGTACGGCGTGACGGGCGTGGCGCTGATCACATTTATTTTGTTGGGAGTTTCGAGCCCCACGGTACAAGTGCAATTGCTGGTGTGGATTTTCATTATGCGCATCGTGATGCTGATTGCCAGCGCGGTGGCCTATTTCATAAATGGGGTGATTGCCAAAGCAAGATTCGGGAATGTAAACGAGATGAACTATGAGTCTCCGCTTACTTCTCTGGTGTGGATCACTTCCATGGTTTCGATCGGTTTTACGTACCTGGTTTCTTACCTGATCATTCCGTCGCTCGGGCAAGACACGACGCAATGGTGGAAGCTGGCGACTATCATTTCGTGCGGCACTTTGGCGGGCGCTATTATTCCCGAGCTGGTCAAGGTGTTTACGTCCACGGAGTCGCGACACGTGCGAGAAGTGGTCAGCTCGGCGCAGGAAGGCGGGGCGTCGCTGGGGATTCTTTCCGGATTTGTGGCGGGAAATTTTTCGGCGTATTACATCGGACTGGCCATGGTGGTGCTCATGTCGCTGGGGTATTTGATCAGCGAGATGGGGCTGGCGACATTCATGATCGCTGCGCCGGTGTTTGCGTTTGGATTAGTGGCGTTTGGATTTTTGGGTATGGGACCGGTGACCATCGCGGTGGACTCGTACGGCCCGGTGACGGACAACGCGCAATCGGTTTATGAGCTGTCTTTGATCGAGCAAATTCCCGGCATTCAGCAGGAGCTGAAGCGCGATTACAACATCGACGTGAATTTCGAGCGCGCCAAGGAAATGCTGGAAGCCAATGATGGCGCGGGGAACACGTTTAAAGCTACGGCCAAGCCGGTGCTGATAGGGACCGCGGTAGTGGGCGCGACGACGATGATTTTTTCGATCATCATGGCGCTGACTCACGGGTTGACGATGAACGTTAACAAGCTGTCGCTGTTGCATGCACCATTCGTTCTTGGTCTGATCACCGGCGGGGCGATGATTTACTGGTTTACGGGGGCGTCGACGCAGGCCGTAACCACCGGCGCTTATCGCGCAGTGGAATTCATCAAGGCCAACATTCATCTGGAAGAAGCCAAGGCGGCGAGTATTGCCGACAGCAAAAAAGTCGTAGAGATCTGCACCAAGTACGCACAACGCGGCATGTTGAACATTTTTATCGCGGTGTTTTTTGCGACCTTGTCGTTTGCGTTCGTGGAGCCATTCTTCTTTATCGGGTATCTCTTCAGCATCGCGATTTTCGGCTTGTATCAAGCGATTTTCATGGCCAATGCCGGCGGGGCCTGGGATAACGCGAAGAAGATCGTAGAAGTTGAGTTGAAGCAAAAGGGCACACCACTGCACGATGCAACGGTTGTGGGCGACACGGTAGGCGATCCCTTCAAGGACACTTCTTCTGTGGCGTTGAACCCAGTGATCAAATTCACTACTCTCTTCGGTCTTTTGGCGGTGGAGCTGGCAGTTCAGCTGACTGTCACGCAAGGATCTAACGTTACGCATGCGTTGGCTGCGGCGTTCTTCGCGGTCTCGTTTTTCTTCGTGTACCGCTCGTTCTACGGGATGCGCATCCGACAGGAAGCGCACTAGGGCGACATCGTTTATACAGGGAATGCCCGGCCGCAGAAATGACGTCCGGGACAGTGGAAGAAAAATCAAATTATGAAGAAAAAGGCCATCCGGAAACCGAATGGCCTTTTTTATGCCGGCGTAAATGTCGGCGAGAAATGTCGGCGCGCCGACAATTAAAGTAATACTTTAATTATCTGGTAACTATAACATATTAGTAATATTGCAGCCGTTCGAATCGTGCCCGTTCGAATGATTCGCGAAATTGTCGGCCTTTTCAGTGGGACAAGCCGCTCCCATTTCGGAGATAATCCGAAAATGACGGATCGACATAGTCCGGCACAGGCCACAAACGACGCAGCGCTAAGCAGCCTCATCGACACGGCGTACTCGGATATAAAGGCGCGCGTCGAAAACGGCTAGATATACTGTCCGCATGTATACCCCTCAGGCTGGAATATTCGCTCTTGGAACCTCTTCTCACGCGTACCTGGAGTTTGACCTTCTGGACGCGAAAAAATCCACTCAGCTCGCCTCTGCAATCTCGGCCATCCGTGAACCACGGACCACCACAGGAGGAGTGAACTTCGTCATCGGGTTTCGGCCTGAGCTTTGGCGTGATCTTGTTCCAGACGATGCCCCTCCGGGTGTGGAGGGCTTCAACAAAGAGATACAAGGCACAGAAGGATTTGTTATGCCAAGCACGCAACATGATGCGCTGGTATGGCTGTCTGGCAGTGCCTATGACGTCGTCTTCGATATGGCCCGTACGGTCATCCATGACCTCGCAGGCCAGGCCTCCTTGGGGGAGGAAACCTCGAGTTGGTCTTACCGGCACGATCGCGACCTTACCGGCTTCATTGACGGCTCGGAGAACCCGACGCTGCTCGACGCTCCCATCGCAGCCCTTTTGCCCGAAGGAGTTCCCGGTGCTGCCGGCTCAGTCCTGTTGTTGCAAAAGTGGAAGCACAAGGTAGCTGAGTGGGAAGCTCTGCCGATCGATCGGCAGGAGCGCATCATGGGACGCACCAAACTCGACAGTACCGAACTCGAGAACAAGCCATCGGATTCGCATATCGCGCGTACAGATCAAGACGAGTTTGGGAAGATTTTTCGCCGTAACATGCCCTACGGAAAAGTTGACGACCATGGCACCGTGTTCGTTGGATTCAGCGCAGACCAGAAGCGGCTTTCCAGAATGCTCGATAGCATGGCGGGTCTTGTGACCGGTACCCGCGATGCGCTCACACGCTTTACCGAGCCGCTGACGGGCTCCTATTATTTCGTGCCTTCGGTGGAGAGTCTGCGGCGCTTACGGTAAGACGACCACGCACGCGTCACGGCGCTGACCCTTAGACTCCGCGCTTGCCATCGACTGTGGGCGGATGATGGGATGCTTGGGACTATTAAGAATCGTAGCCGGGGCCACGGGGCGAGCCGTTCTCTTTCCAGAGCTTTTCCCAATTCCAGAGTCCGGAGGTGATGTTGATCGGCAACGGGAATCCGAGTTGATGCGCGAGCATGCAGATCTGCCCGCGGTGGTGGGCTTCGTGCGAGAGCATGTAGCAGAGCATTTCGACACCAACTGGCCAAGGTTTGGCCCAGCCGTCTCTGTGAAACTCTTTGACGCGGCCCGCACTATCGCCGACCGCTTCAGCGAGCATCTCTGAGCAGCGAGCGGCGCTTTCGGCGAGTGCGGCGCGGGCTTGCTGCGGCGTGCAGTGGGTGCGGTTGAGTTGGCGCAGAACTTTCAGGTGCGGGGCGGTCAGCCGGGTCCATTTGGTGCGGACGTTGTGCATGTGGGTGAAAATAGCGGCAATCGGGCGAGTCTTGCCGTGCGGTTTGGCTTTCCAAGCGCGCGGGTCAAGATGTTCGATAAGCATCTGATTCATGCGGTCATTGGCGGCAAAGATCTGGACCGCGGACCGGCCGAGTTGCGGGGAAACGTTCTGTTGGCGAATCGTCACGGCACCCTGCTCTAATCCTCTGCTTCGTAAGTCCAGACTTGGGCTGGTTCGTTGCCCTTAGCCGGCACGGCCACATAGAAACGATCGCGTTTTGCAAAGTAATACCCGGTGCGGACGCCGACCGCAGACGGCACATTCGCCACCAACTCGTAATGCTCGGGATCATTTTGCTGGAAAACGCTGATCAGTCCTTCTCCGCCAATCACGTAAATACGTTTCCGCGATGCGTCGAAGAAAACGTCGTCGCACTCACCCGCTGCGCGCAAGCGAGCAATCTCCTTACCGGTCTGACTGTCCAGCACGACCATCATGGGCGTCTTGCGGGTAATGGTGAAGAGCCGGTGATCTTCTTCATCCAGGGCCATAGCATAATTAGCGCGCAGTCCCTTGAGCGGCCATTTGGTCACCGCTCCAGTTTTTTGGTCGATGAACTCAACGACATTTCCAGCATCCGGAACATTCACGAAGATATGCGCGCCTGAAGCTTCCACCTGGAAGGATTCCGGGTGGCCTCCGGTTTTGTAAACATCGCCAACGCGTTCATCGGTTTTTGGATCAATCATGCCGATTCCGCCATCCTCCTGGCCGAATCCCACATACACTCTTTTGGCAGCTTCGTCATAGCGCATGTTATCGGGATCGGTGCCGAAATCGATGGTCTTACGAAGGGTGTATGTTGCGCCGTCATACACCCGGACCTTGCCATCCTCCGCGTTAGCCACGTAGAGCTTGTCCACGGCCGACACGTAGAGCGCTCCCTGCGGCTGAGCTAGTCCCTTGATGCTGTGAATCACCCGGCCAGCGAATACGTCGATAACTTCTAGCGAGTTATTTCCAAGCGCGGAAACAAACAACCTTTTGCGCTTGGCATCCGCGGAAAAGTGATCGATTCGCCCAGCCACGCTGGGAACCGGAATTTGCTCTTCCAGCTGCAATGGGAGAACGTCTCGCGCGGAATTCTGAGCCGCGACGATCTTCGGGCCGCTGTGCCAAATAGTCCCTATTGTTACCAGCATCAACCCACTGACGACGAGCTTTTTCATCCGGCCCTCCTAAGATTTCTAGCTCTTTCCAGTCGCGAAAATCTAAGGCTGTGGTTCAAATACCAAGATGGCCGCGTCTTCATTGCCGTGGGCCGGCGCGGCGACGTAGTAGCGATTGAAGATCGGCGACCAGAAGGAAGTGCCGGCGCCGGCTCGCGTTGGTAATTTGCCGATAAATTCGTAATGATCTGCGTCCTTCTGCTGATAGACGAAAACATATCCAACCTCATTATCGCGACCGCCTGAAACGTAAATGCGTTTCTGTGCGACATTAAAGTAGACACCGTCCATGCCTTCTGTCGTCGGCAGACTTGCTAGCTCTTTACCGGTGTTGGAATCCATCACGACCATTCGCGGCGGCGTGCGCGTGCCAATAAATAAACGATGCGTTTTTTCATCCAAGGCACCGTCACCGTTGCGTTGGCTGCTTACTGGCCAGGTGGAAACCACTTCGCGTTTTTGGTTATCGACAACTTGTACTTTGCTTGCTATGGAAACGAAAACGTATAAAGTTTTTCCAGACTTGTCCAGAAGAAGCTCCGAGGGGTGCGCGTCGACTTTGATGTCGCCAAGATGCTTATCGGTTTTTGCGTCGATGATTGCAATTTCGCCGTAGTCCTTGCCGGCATCTTTTCCGCCATAACCCACATAAAGGAGGCTTTTAAGGGGGTCGAACGCAACCCGGTTCGGCCCGAGGTCAAGTTTGATCGAATCAACCAATTCCAGACTGTCGCCGCGAAAAACGCGTAGCATTCCATCATCTCCGCTGGCCACGAACATTTTATTGAGGGATGGAATATAGGCGATTCCCTGCGTCTTCTTAAAGCCGGGAATAGTCTTCGACCATTTGCCCGCCCCGAGATCGACTACTTCGACCGAGCCGTTGTCCAGCCCGGCAACGAACAGTCGGTTGCGCTGTACGTCTATATCCATATGATCGATGCGCCCTTTGACGTTCGGCATGGGAATTGTTTGCACTAAACGTAGAGGCTCTTTTTCTTGTGGCGTAGCTCTCGAAATAAGTGCGGACAAAAACAGTAGCGCCGTCACGCAAACGCCGAGAAACTTCTTCATAGTGTTAACCTCGCATGAGTGTCGAGCCACTTGCGGAATGATATCTCGATCCGCGCTGTCTTTGACTTATACTCCTGCGGCAGAGCTTCCATGGTATGAAAAGGCATGCTGGGAATCTAAGACGCTAATCTGGAATCCGCGATGAATAATTCCGCAAAAATTCATTGGGTGCGTATTTTAATAGGAGGATTTCTGGCCGAGGTATCCGTGATTGCGGTGGTCATTCCGACATTATTGTTGTTTGGCCAACGTGCGGTGACCTACGTCGCGCTATCGGGATCTTTGGTGATGTGTTTTTTGTTTGCTTTGTGGGTGGGGCGGCGCGTCGATTCGTACTTGGTTCTGCACGGAATTCTGGTAGGAGTTGTCGCCACGCTTTTGTACGTCGGTTTAACTCGGGGCCGACCAGAACCTACCGCTTATCTGGTCGCGCATGTTTTGAAAATTCTCGGCGGAGCGGCGGGGGGATTCTTCGCGGAGCGCCGACGAAAGGCGAGGAGTGGCGCGACGGCGGATGTCGTTTAGGGCTACTTGAAATTTAACAGCATGGAACGACCGCTCAGAAGAACTCGCGGTTTAGTTGAGTGATGTTTCCACGTTACAAGACCCACCCTCCAAAAATCTGAGGGTGGGGCACCCTTCGTGTTGGTTCCGTGTAACGATTCTTCTCATTTATATTTTGATCAGGCCGGGGAAACGGTGGGGGTTGTTGTCGAAGCCGGGGAATACGGTGGCGAGATCTTTTACGCCGATGTGTTTGGTCAGGGCTTCGCCGAGGACGTAGCGGAAGTCGGTGGTCAGGGCTAGATCGCGGCCGTCGTTTAGCTGATGATCGTTGAGGCCGGGCCATTTGCCGTAGACTCTTCCGCCTTTCACTTCCCCGCCCATTACGAACATGCAGTTTGCGTGGCCGTGATCGGTGCCGCGATTGCCGTTTTCCTTGGCGGTGCGGCCGAACTCGCTCATGGTAACGACGACGATGTCCTGCATGCGGTCGCCCATGTCTTGATGGAAGGCGGCCAGCGATTGGCCGAGGTCTTTCAGCAAATTGGAGAGCTGGCCTTGGACGCCGCCTTCGTTGACGTGATTGTCCCACCCGCCGCAATCGACGAATAAAACTTCCACACCGACTTTGGCTTTCAGCAGCTGGCCGATTTGTTGCATGTTTTGTCCCAGGCGGCTGGTGGGATATTGCGCGCCATTTTCCGGCGGCAATTTGCTGGTGTCGATTTTGCTGAGCATGTCGATGGCTTCGAAGGTTTCGGTGCCGGTGCCGTGGAGCGCGTGGTCAACGCTTTGCGAATACATGGCTTCGAAGCCGCCCTGGACGACGTTATTCATGGCCGCGGATTGCGGGATCACTTTGAAGTTTTTTAAATCCGGCAACGCGATGGCGCCGAGGCTGCCGCGCAACATGCGCGGAAGATTCGGGCCCATGGCCACGGCGCGAAATGGCGAGGCGTTTTCTTCTGGGATGGTTTGCAGGGCGCGGTCGAGCCAGCCGTCGTCGGTGGCTTTGACACCGGGCGTGCCGGACTCCATGAAATCCTGCGCGTCGAAGTGCGAGCGGGTGGGATCGGGCGAGCCGGCAGCGTGCACGATAGCCAATTGATTTTTGTGGAAGAGCGGCTCGAGGGGCGCGAGGCTGGGGTGCAAACCGAAATATCCGTCTAGATCGATAGCCGCTTCTCCGACTACGCCGCGGCGTGGTTGAGGAATGGCGATGGAGGGACGGAGGCGGTAATAGTTGGGCTCGGCAAAAGGCACGACGATATTCAGTCCGTCGGCGGCGCCTCTTTGGAACAGCACTACCAGCTGTTTCTTGTTGGGCATCGGTGTGGCGGCGACGGCGCGTTGTAAAAATGCGGGCATGGCGCTCAGCCCCACCATGGCCACGCCGCCCTGCTTCAAAAAATATCGCCGGGAAAATCTCATGCGCTGCTCCTTCTGTTGCAACCGCGACTAAAACATCATCGACTCAATATCAACGCAACATCGAGACTGGGACTAGCGTCTCTGAAATTCCGGAGCGCCGAGGACCAGGCCAGTCACCACACCAAGGTCAACTTTTTTTACTGGATCGTCGAGCTTGGCCTGCAGAACTTGTGGGCTGTCCAATTGCTTTTGCAGCGTTTCTAATGTTGTGGGGCTCGCTTGGCCGCCCAGGAAAATTTGTAGTGCGCGTTCCAGTGCGACGTTCGGCTCGGTGGCGTCAACGCCCAGCAACGAAGCTACGTCGGCGCGAGAGCCGCGAATTTTGTTTCCCGCCAAGGTCAAAGAAAAATTCAACCGGTTCAGGAGTGCGCCAGTGTTGACCCAGGCTTCCGCGTTATCGGCGTATCCGGTTGGAGGCTGGCATTGGTAGAGCGGCTCGCCGATGCGCCCGACCCATTGCACCAAGGGCATGGCGGTATCGGCATCAGCGCCGAGCGCGCGCACGGCGGATACCACCAGTTCGAATGGCGTTTTAATTTTTGCGCGGTAGGCATCACCGGACCAAAACTCCGGCGAATAAATCATGGTGTGCATCACCGCGCGAATATCACCGTCGCTCGATTCAAATGTTTTGGCCATGCGCGCGACTAATGGAGCAGGCGGATTGTCCGAAACAAATCGGCGCGCCAATTTCGTGGAGATGAACTTGGCGGTGCTATGTTGACGCACGAGCAGCTCGATTGCTTGCTCGCCGTCTTTCATTCCGCCGGCATGAATTTTCTTCTTCAGAACAATTTTCTGGTCGGGGTCGTGGAGCTTTTCGTCAAATTTAAATTGCGGATTCAGTCGGGGCTTGTCGATGGTCCAACCAGTGAAGCAGCGGGCCAACTCGGTTACGTCTTTTTGGGTGTAGCCGCCTTCTACGCCCAAAGTGTGAAGCTCCATCAATTCGCGGCCGTAATTTTCATTGAGGCCGCGGGTATTTTTCCTGGCTTGCTGGTTTTGCGGCTGGGGAGGCCGGCCGAACCGGCCGCGATTTTGGCGCATGGCGCGGAGTGCAGCCTGGCGCTGGGCGGCGTTGGGATCGGCGCTTAAAAAATTATCCAGATAAAAAAGCATCGCGGGGCTTTCGGCCGTGGCGGTGACTAAATCTTTGAACTTGCCCAAGGTATGCGGCTGGATTACATCGCGTTCGTAAGAAGTGAGGTACCACTTGTCTTCGCCTTTGGCGGCGTAGACATTGAAATGGTTGAACCAGAAATCGTCCATGACCTGCTGCAATTGGCGCTCGCTGTAAATGGCGCGGGTCACTTTGGCCATGGCCAGTTCTTCGATCACGCGCTGCGGCTTTTTGCTGTTGTCGGCGATTACTTGTGGGACGGCGTTGGGATCGGGGCCGCTTAAGACATTTCGTTTTCCGGCGCCTGGAGTGGTCGGATTGGCGGCGACTTCTGGGTTCGTTGGCGACGGCTTCGTTTTCATGGAAACCGGGACGCTGGCTTTATCTGCGACGTTTATTTCGGGGGAATTATTTGAAGCGGATTGTCCGACGGCCGCGGAGGAACCTGGCGGCGCAGTCGCCACGCTTCCATCGGGGGCGTTTTGCATGTCCTTATCTTTACTGCCCGCCGGGCCACCGTCAGTGGCGAGTTGCGGATTGGAGTTCGCGGTGGAGTCGGCGCGCTTGGCGGCCTGAATGGCAGCTTGCTTTGGCTGCGGATATTCTGCGATCAGTTGCGCCGAGGACTTCGAGAGCGTGGGAAGATTTTCGAGACGCGCATTCAGCGCTTGATCGTCAATGGAATTAGGCGCCAGTTGTTGATCGATCCACTTGGCCAATCCCATTTGGCGCACGCGCTCGACATCGCCGGGGCGCGGTCCGTAGGCCAGGCGATTCATGGCGTGAAGAATGGCTTCAGCGGCGGTGAGTTCGGTGATGGGCAAGCCTTTCAAGACGGGGTCCTGTTTTGGTTTTTTGTCTTTCGCGGCGGCTGCGGGAATGGCGGCGATGGCTGGAAGATCAACTCCTAGAGACAATACGCAGGCAATCGACAAAAATACCGCGAACAACGCTTTGGGGCGCAGAGAGACTTTCGCCACTGAGCTGTGGCAGGAATTCTTCGGTAGCAGTTTTGTGTAGCCGGGCTTCATGCCTGCTCCATAAAGATTAACCCCATGGCGGTCGGGAAGTTGCAGGCTCGAGGGAGCTTGTGTCGAATGCGGCTTTTCCGGAAAAGGCTAAAAAGTAAGAGTTGAGCAGTGATGGCGCCGAGAAGAGCTTCGTGGTTATGAATACGGTGTTTCCACGTTACAAGACCCACCCTCCAAAAATCTGAGGGTGGGGCACCCTCCGCGATTTTTAGGTAACGGGGAAGAGTAATCAAAAGACGTCGAAGTCGACGATGCGCCGCGATTTTTTGGGTCAGTAAGAATAATTACATTACGTCGAAGTCGACGACGCGATTGGGAGCTTTGTTGCCGGCGGCATCCACAGCTTGCATCACCAGGCAGTAGGCGCCGGGGGGCAAATCCTTAACATTAACTTTTAAGCCCACCGGCACCACCGGATTTCCTTTTTGAATAAATGCGTCGGCGGTCACCACACCGGTAAACATCACTTCTTTCTTGCTGGCGCGATCGAGAATGCGATACCCGAGACCGATCTTCGGCGGGTTGTCGGAAGTAAGTAAGGGCTCGTAAATTTCAGAATAGACAATCACGTTTTCATCGCGTTTGAAGCGGTTGGTCCCTGACGGCATGATTTGCAATCCGTGCACCACCAAAGGGGTGCGGTCTTCGAGCAGGGCGGCATCGAGGCTGGTCGGGATGTCGCCGAGTTTTTGCGCGTTGTTAGTTAGCGCCACGCCGCCGAGACTAAAGTGTTTTCCATCGTAGGCATCGATTTGCAGCGGCGTTTCAAATTTTCCAAAAGCGTCACCGCCGGCGCTCAATACCACGGTCAACTTGTACGTTCCGGGAGTAGCGTCAAACTGATTTTCGTAGCGATATGGATTCTGAGTGAATTGCTTCCATTCATCCTTTTCCAGATTGAGATTCACGGTGTCGCTGAAGCGCGCCCCGACCGAGCCATCCGCGCGATAGGCGATACCCAGCACATTCAGGTTGGCGTTGTATTTTCCTTTCTCTTTGTTGAAGTGCACGGCATCGGCGGGAATTTCCATGGCGAGATTCACCCGCGCGACATTTGCGGAAGTATAGAAATAAGGAGCCTGCATGCCGCCGTGGATCGAACCGGCTTGCGCAGCAGCGGCGCGCGATTCAAGTTGTTTTTCTACCGGCTTCCCTTCCAGGGTGTTGCCGGTTTTCACATTGCAATATCCGCTGCGGGAGCGCACGTTCGTGCCGCCGCGGCTCAGTTTCACCTTCAGCGTGTGGCATGAACCTTCCGGCGTGTCGCTGGGCACATAACCCAAAATATAAAATTCACTTTGCTCCTTGCCGATGCGCTGCAGACCACCCAGAAGATCGTTGGTGTTGAAGATCGTGAATCCGCCGGTGCCTTCAGCCAAGGACGCCAGGATTTGCTGATTGGTGGAGGCTGACGGCGGGAATGGCGGAACGATGGTGCGCGGCTGGTTGTACGGCGAATTGAAGTTGAAAGCGCTTGGACTGGTGGTTCTGGGGGCGGTTCCTGTTCCGGTGCCGGTTGTCCCACCGGTGCTGCGTCCGGCGCCGGTACCTGTGCCTGTTCCTCCGGCAGTTCCCTTTCCGCCGGCTCCTCCCGCGGGTCCTGCCCCTCCGGTGCCGCCAGTGGTCCCACGGCCTCCGCCCGCGCCTGCGCCCCCACCCGCGCCGCCGGGCCGTTGCGGATCAGGTTCGGCTGAGTTAAAAAAAGACGTCAGCAGCAGTCGAGGCTTTCCATTATTCGAGCTTGTATCGGCGACGTTGTTCGCGACGTTGTTCGCGCTGTTGCTCGGGGAATCACCGATATCGAGGCGCGCGCTCCCGCCGGGCAGTCCGCCAACCAAACCGCGCGCGTCCAAAGCGTAGATAGCCACGTTGGACTTGTTGCAGGCGTCGATCGTGGCGGTGAGTTCCGATTGATTCTCGGGATTCAGCGCGAAACCTCCAGAAAATAACACCAGCATTTTTCTCCCCGGCACAGTTCGCAGATTCTTAGCGAGGCTGCGCACCGCCAGCAATACGCTGCGCGCGCCAAAATCAGCCTCCGCATTGCTGAGTGAGGAAAGTCCGATCGAAGCGACGGTCACTGGCTGCACGTCGGGAACGTTGGCGTTGGGATTTACGGACGAAGACTTCACGCCGGCCACCGCGGACTTCAACAGGTCTGCGTTGGCGGTAAAATTTTGCACGATGCGCAGCGCGCCTCCAAAATCGACCACGGCCATCAAATGTTCGCCATCGGAGTTCGCGGCGATGAATTGATTCGCGGCGTTGCGGGCCTGAATCTGGTCGGGCATCTGCATGGTGGAATTATCGAAAAAAAGAATCAGGTAACGCTTTTGTCCGCTGGCCTGGATGGCGGGGTCGGAGCCGGTAGAAAAGCTGGAGATGGTTTGCTCTTTGTTGTCTTCAAAAACTTTGAAATCGCTTTGCTTGAGGTCGCGAATGTACTCGCCTTTCTTGCCTGTGACTACGGTATCGACCAAGACCAAGCGAGATTCTTTCCTGATTACGACGCTGCTCTGCGGCGGCTCAGTGGAATTTTGCTGCGGTGATTGCGAGGCATCTTTTGGGGTGGCGTCTTTAGGCGCGGCATCCTTAGGTACTTCAACGGTGGGAGGTGCCGGGACTGGCGCGGGAGGATTATCCTGCTGGGCACCCAGCCGGGGTGGCGAGAGCAGCAGCGCGATTGGCAGTAAGATTGACATCCAGCTGAGTCGGTTTGAAATTGTTGTCATGTTCATGGCCATCGCTCCTGACTGCCAAATCAATTCGGAATGACTACCGCGCCATTACGCGCGGCCATCTGCGCACCTTCACCGTCGCGGACCACTAATCGCACCATATAGGTTCCGGGCTTAACGTCATAGCTTGATTTTAAGGTGAGGCCTGAGCGGCTCAAGCGGTTGTAAGTGGTGTCCAGCAATTTCATCTGCACCGTTTTCTCACCGCCGACAACGAAATTTCCGTTGTCGTCGAAAATGGCGGTGGCGATGGTGAGAATGTCGGCATTGCGGCCTGCCTCTTTGCGAAAATGAATATTCTTTACGTCGAAGTGAGTTAAGACCGAGAGACGCGCGGAAGTGGCATCTTTCTTGAAAAATTGGGTTTGTAAATCCACCGGCACGTCGTGCAATTCGTCCTGGGAAAAAATGGCTTCGCGGATTTCTTGCTTGGCCGCTTCTACAGGATCAGGGATCTTTTTGGGGGCGTAGTAGCCGTTACGGGCCTGAATGGCATATTTCTGTTTGTTGGTCAGAGAAACTTTGAGGGAGTGGAACCGGCCGTCGTATTTGATAGTTTGCGGAGAAAATCCCAGGACGTAGGAAAGCGACGGGGCGGCGACGGCCTGGCGCAGGCCTTCGTCGAGGTCATTGCGATTGTGAAAAAAAGTGCCGCCGGTTCCGTAAGCCAATTGTTGCAGCACCTCGTCCTGAGCTTGCTGGGCGGCCAGGCGGTAGGAGGAGCTGATGCCGGCGGTGAGTGCCGAGCCCCGCGGCGGGTTGGCGATGTCACCCAGGAGATCTGGCGTGTAAAGGCCGCGGGCGTCGATGGTATTGATGACGATGCCTGCGTGGCTGGCGCGGTCTATGAGGTCAGAAGTCTCCGACCACAAGGTACTGGGGATAAAACCGGGTGAAACAAAAACCATTACGCGTTGGCCGGGCATGGCCGATAGCTGCTTGATGGCCTCTTCAATATGGCGATAGGCATATTCGGTTTCCCCATCGCCGAGGTTTAAAACTCGCATGGCAGCGGACTGCGCCATTTGGGTGGCCTGCGCAATTTTCGTTTCGTCGCCATTGAACGCGCATTGCACGGCATCTTCCGCAGCAATCGCCAAAGCTTGCGAGTCGCTCTTATTTTGAATGAGGTCGGCCTGGTAGTAGGTCACTTCCGGACACTCGTGGAATCCCCCGGCGCCAGTGATGGGATGCGGGACGATGGAAAGCAGAGATTTCGTGAGCTGATCGTGGTCGGCAGTGAAAGCCAAGTGGAATTGGCCGGAGGCGCTGAACATGGCCACGCGATCGGAAGGCGCGAGGGCTCCGAATAATCTGGTTGCGGCGTCACGCACTACGGTGGTGTCCTCCATGGACATGTGCACGTCGTCGAACATCACACCCACGAAGCGCTGAGGTAATTTTTTGGCGGCGGATTCAACTTCGACGGATGTGGGAGATTCGCCGGTCTCCTCGTCTTTGGAGGGCGTGGGCTTGAGGACTTGTGATTCTGGAGTTTCTGTGGAGAAGGAGGTTATGACTTGCGGCTTGCGATTATCGAAGAGCTGAAAATCTTCCTTGCGCAGGCTGGTGACGATTTTGCCCTGGTTGTCGCGCACGACCACGCGGACTAGCACTAGGTTTACGTGGACTTTGAAGGTGGCGGCAGAGTCTTGAGTAACCATCTCGGAATTATCTGAGGGCTGTTGCGCGTTGGGAGATTTTGTTGCGTCTTGTTTGGCACCTTCTTGTTGAGCCGGTCGCGGTGTGGAGCTGGTGGACGGAGCGGGATGTGCGGGTGCGGGAGGTGCGGGTGCGAGAGGATCTTGCGCGTTCAGCACGGCGCAAACGCCAAACAATAACGGAAGTGCCAGGAAAGAGAGGACGCGCCGAGTGAAAGGAAATTGCGGCATCTTGGGGCAACTCCTGCCCTTAGTCAAAAATCAAGCCCGCAGGAACTTGGGTGGTAGATGCGTCCACGGGGGTAACTAGTTTTAACTATTGGCTTGACTATACGCCCCGGCGAATTTTGCTGTCAACGCACGGGCCGGGAGGTCTAGTTGACAGGTTGTACCTCAGTCACATCCAATCCGTGTTCGGCCGCTGCTTCGGCGATTGCGGCGCGCACTGGAGCTACACGGTCAGGAGGGCCATAAAAATTCAACTGGAACGTTGTGCCGCGGGGATATTGCCCGAGCTTGGCTTTTAGGGACGAGACATCAAGCGCTGAATACTGGTTTATAGAGGCTACCATCTGATTTCCAACCAAGGTGACGCTCAGATCGCCCGGTGATTTCCAGTGCCACTGCTTCACGTTATCGCGCTCCTGGCCGAGGGTCAGATTCTCGAGCTCGGTGATTTGTTCGTCGGTCAGCAACCAAGCCTGCGCCTTCCCAATGGCTTCGACTAAGCCAAACTGGAATCCTACAGCTTCATTGGCGTCATTTCGAATTCCGGGCCGCATGTCCAGCTCTGTCCCGCGCGCGGCCCACTGCTCACTGAATTTTCGCAGCCGCTCCCACATGGCGTTCTGCGCTTGCTTGCTGCCGTATTTCGCGAGTGTCTCGCCAGCTTGCCGGGCACGGTTGAGGTCCGGGCCATTCAGGCTCGCTATTATTCCAGGTTCCACTTCGCTCCAGCAACCCATCTTGGCCACAGCAGGAAAAGCGTTTGTCATACAGTAGCTTGGGGCCTGCGTTAAGCTCTTGACGCCATAATCGGGATCGACGCGCAAGAAATACAAAACGAATCCATCTGCGCTCATACAGTCCTGTCCGGCATTGGCTTCGTAGACTTTCCTTACCCGGGGCAGGATGGCCTTAGTGGAAAATCGTCCAATCAGTTGAGCATCCAAAGGCCTGGTGCGGCTTTCTTTTTCTTCGATTCGGGCCGCGAGCATTTCATCAAATTGCGGCAAAGTTTCGTTGGGAAGGAGACCAAGGGTTTCCCCTTTAACGGTGAACATGCCGTTGTCAATGTGGGGATGCCTTATTTCCTCGAGGAATACCGGAGCAGCTTCGTGGAGATCCAAATCATAGAAGCAACGCAGGGCCAGATCTCGCAACATCTGATGATCCATGTTTGGCTGCTCAACCAGCTTCTTTAGCACGGCGCTCATTGCGGGAACCTTCAGTCGGTCCCAGAAGCTCATGAGCAGACCCCACTGCTGGTCATGAGTCAAATTTGCGAAGGCTGCCGCGACGTCTTCACCGGAAATTCCCGCGAGAGGTTTGACGTTCTCGGTCTCGTTCACGGGGCGCGCCAACAATGTTTGTATCGTCTCCGCTTTCGCTGCCCCTCTCTTGGCCGACACCAGGGTTGCAGTCTTCTGATAAAGACCGTCTTGTATGTCCTGGAGTTCTTTGTATTGCGCCTGTACTCGCTCGTTCCAAAGCTTCAGTTGCTGCTGATCTTTTTCAGGATAGGGAGGAAGAGGTTCGTGATTCAGTTGCAACTTTAATTTGGCGAAGATGTATAGGTAACTGCCAGTCACGGCGATGTCCGGAGCGCCCATTTGCTGCTCGAGTTCGCGGACCACCAAACTCTGATGCAGCGAGCTAGCCAGGCCTGCAACCTCATTCCAACTATCAGCGGCCGCTGGTGTTCCGAGAACAAGTACGAGCTCATGCACCGCTGCCGGAGAATCCAAAAAGCGAAGCACGCGCAAAGCTTTGGCCTTTTCGGCATCCGTGCTCGATGACATATGCAGCGTTGCCAACGCAGCGCTAAGGATCTCGTGTTGCCAGGCTGGGCCGCCGGGAACGATGTCAAACTCCAAGTTGTTGGAGTGCAACTCCACAACCTCGTTCTTCTCGAGTCCCCGACGACTAACGCGGTCGGAAGTTACGTAGAGTAAGTAGTGTCCCGGTTTCTCCAGGGCTACCCATTCATTCAAGTCTTCGCGCCTGGCTTGTGGCTCGGAGGAAAGCGTCAGTGAACTCGAGAGGCCGCCACCCATCATGGCTCCAATGGAGTAATAACGCTCGAGTGGGTCGCGACCGGGCGGATCGACGTGAAACTGTTCGATGTTAAGGCGTCCGCTGCGATCGTAGTTGGCGGTGTTCATGTCGTACATCTCGGGAATAGAAGCGCGGAACGATAATTCAATGGGGATAATTTCGCCGACATGAAACCGGCTAATGCCATCTGCAAATCGAATTGAGAGAGAGGCACCACTTTCTTCTTGAGCAAATAGGGTTACAGGAAGAATCAAGGCCGCGAGGGCTAAGCATAAAAGCTCATAAAATATTTGAAATTCCCGAAGATGGCCGCGTCGAATCATTGCAACTTTGCGTACTCGGTGGTGGCTTGCTTGAGGACGGGGATGTTGGGGTCGGCGTCTTTCCAGAGGAAGAGAAAGGCGTTGTAGGCGTGGCTGGATTTGGCTTTGTCACCGGCGAGGGCGTAGGAGCGGGCTAGGCCCAGGTGGGCTAGCGCGGCGATGGGTTCGTTGGCTACTACGCCGCGCCAATCGAGGATTTTTTGGAATTCGGCGGCGGCTTGGGCGCCTTGATGAGCGGCTAAAAAGGCTTGGCCGCGAACGTAGATGGGGTAGAGGTTGGTCCAGAAGGTGTTGTTGCCTGGGACGGCTAGTTCGTAGGGCGAAGCGACGGAAAGTGCTTCAATAGCCTTCGCGACATTTTCAGGGGAACGGTCAGGGGAACGTTCAGGAGAACGCTCAGGCGAAAGAGCAGGCGAACGGTGAGGGGAACGATCGGGCGAACGATCGCTCGGGGGCTCAGGGGAACGGTCAGCGGCGTTTAGAAAAAGCTGGGCGTGTAGAGTCGGCAAGTAATTGAAGCGGCCCACGGTGTCGTCCGGGAAGCGTTTCTGCAAATCTTCGGCGAGTGTTTGAGCGCGCGCGGAGTCGCCGATCACTGCGAGAGCCAAGGCAGCGGCGTATTGCGCATCGCGACCATTGGATTTTTCCAGAGTGGCGGCGGCGTGTTGCCTGGCCTCTGAAGCGTTTCCGTAGAAAGCTTCCCAGAGAGCGGCAGCGGCTTCGCAACCGGCCTCCACCTCTTTTTCGCCGGCACGATCTGCAGAAGTTGCAGCCTGTCGAGAAAATTCGCGCGCGGCGGTAAGCTTGCCAGAATACGCGGCGGTACTGGCTTGCAGGTAAAGCATGACGTTTTCTTTTCCAGGTTTGCCGGAGGCCCAAGATACCTGCTGGGCCATGCTGTCTGGGTTGTTCTGCAGAAAGGCGAGCAGATAGAGGTAAATGCGGAGATCGAGGGAATCGAGATTCTTTGACAAGGCTTCGCCGGCGGCTGCGCCAGCTTCGTTGAAGCGATTCAAGCGAACAAATTCGGCGACGACATCGCCATAGATCAAGCCATCCGGGCTTAGACGGAGACCCTCGCGAAATTCGTTCAGGGATTTTTCGTGCTGACCCAGGCTCTGATAGATGACACCCAGATTCGTCTTGGGCACCTGCTCGCGGGGATAGATTTGGGCCCAGAGCTCGTAAGCCTGGCGAGCCTTTTCCAAGTCGCCGGTGGCGAATTGGTAGTAGTGAGACTCGATATAAAACTTTTCCCATTCACTCACGCGAGAACGAAGGCCGTAGGCTTTGTAGGTATTCTCGGCCGACAATTTCTTTTCGCCAATGTTGTAGTAAGAAGTGCCCAACATGGCGTAGGCCATGGCGAATTTGGGGTCGAGCTCGATGGAATGCTTGAGCAGCGGGATGGCGGCGGCAGGGTCTCCCTTTCCCTGCATGGTCTGCCGCCCCATGCTGTAGGCCTGCAAAGCCTCGAGCGATGGGGTGGTGGCTTGTTCGATGGGAGTGTCCAGCTTCTGTACGGTCTTGAGCGACTCTCCGAGTTTTGCGCGCAATTTTGTGGAGGCTTCGCCAAGAGCTTTCAGAACATTTTCTTTTCCATTGGCGGTGACCTGTTCCTGAGCCAGGTAATCACCGGTCTGGCAATTCACGGCGCTCACGCCGATGACGTATTGGGTGCCAAGATTGGAGATGGAACCGCTCAGGTAGGCTTTGCTTCCGGCGCGCTGACAGAGATCGCCGATAATCGCGGGAGAAAGTTTGGTGTCAGCGGAGCGACCCATAAGCCGCAAGGTTTGCTGAATGCGCTGGTCGGAGACCAGGCTCAAGAAGGGTGATTGCTGCAGTTGAGCGGCCAGGCCTTGACGCAGGGTGTCGTCAAAAATGGGGTCGCCGGTTTTATTACTGAAATCGGCGAGGACGATCGTATCCATGCGGTTCAAGGCGTGAGCCGGGCGCGCGGCGTAATACCAAGCAACGAGAATTAAAAGAACTACGAGCAGCGCGCTACCGGCTGCGAGCTCTTTCCAACGAAAGCGAGATGGTCGAGGTTGAGGAACAAAGTCAGATCGCGTTATGTTGCCGGATTCCACCTCACGTTTGAGCTGTTGCAAATCCGAGCGAACTGCTGCGGCGGTGGAATATCGTTGGCTTCTATCTTTTTCAAGGCACTTGGTGATGATTTCTTCCAGCCTTAGAGGAATTTGCGGGTTTGCGGTTCGAATGGAAACGGGAGCGCGAGTCAGGATGGATTCGATAATTACGCCGCCAGTGCGGCCGCCGAAAGCTTGCTGGCCGGTGGCCATTTCATGGAGCAGCAGACCAAAAGCGAAAATGTCGGTGCGGGCGTCGAGGTCGTCGCCGCGGATTTGCTCCGGCGACATATATGCGGGAGTGCCACTGATGACGCCGACGAGGGAGACTTCTTGCGACTGCCTGGAGGACGAATCCGAAGAATCGAGATGAGGAAGCTCTTTGGGAAGAAGCTTGGCGAGGCCGAAATCGAGGACTTTGGCCTGGCCGCGTTTGGTCACGAATATGTTAGAAGGCTTGATGTCGCGATGAATGATGCCGCGAGCGTGTGCAACATCGAGAGCGTCGGCAATCTGAATGCCGAGATCGAGGATGTGCTCGACGGAGAGAGGTTGGCGTTGGATATGCTGACTGAGAGTTTCACCGTCAATGAATTCCATGACGATGAAGGAACGGTGATCCTCTTCGCCAACGTCGTAGATGGTGCATATGCCGGGATGATTGAGCGCGGAAGCGGCGTGGGCTTCGCGGCGGAAACGCTCCAATGCCTGAGCATCCTGATCCAGGTTATCGGGAAGAAATTTCAGAGCTACAGTGCGATCAAGGCGGGTGTCCAGTCCCTTGTAGACGACGCCCATTCCGCCAGCACCGAGTTTTTCCAGGATGCGATAGTGAGAAATGGTCCCGTCAATCATTGGCGAGCCGACGTTTAATTTCGAAGATTCAAATCACAAGGTCTGATCGTTAAGAGTGGCATCGCCAGCGACTTTGGGCCTGTCGACCTTGGGGGGCTTGGGCGATCCCAGCATATTGAGCACGCGGGCGCCATCGCCGTAGGCGTTCAAGTCGAGAAGCGGTTCCAGTTCAAAGGTTACGTTCTTGCTGCAAACGGTGCACATCAATGCGCCATAAGCCGCGCCATCTTTCGGGACGAAGATGTTGTAGCGCATGACGCGGTCGCAACAGACGGGAACCCAGACGTTGGTGGATTGCGCTGGAGTCATAAGTCACCCATGCAAAAGCAATTGCCGGGGATTGTACACCGAAAGGCGGTTGACCGGTGGCTGTCTGAAATATTGGATTGGCATTGCTTATCTCGTTTCGGGGAATTTTTTGTCAACGCACGTCAGGGGCATATTTTTGCAGAACTATTTTGCTTAGCTTCTACGCTTGAAACTCCGTCCCATTCGTCGATCCATACGAAGTTTTGGTAGTGGGTCAGTTTCCGGTTAGCGTTAATCAGGCACTCGGCCCCTCGGCGTATTTGCCGAGAGAAAACGAAGTGTTATTTTTGACAGTTACCCCCATTCAATCCCGCTTGCAGAATCATGCACCGCTCAACCTGCGCTAGAACTCCAACTGGCTGATCGGACTGAACAAATGTTTGCATCTTCCATCGGATGGATTCTCGTCGTTTCCGGGGTAATCACAATTGGGGGCGGGATGGGAGCCATCTTTTCACCTGCTTTGTTTTTGCGATTGGGTTTTGGAGTCGAAAGCCCTGCCAGCTCGGCACTTTTCTTTGTTCGGCACTGGG
>Ga0210396_10001579_pt1 | contig 24376 bp, 20 predicted proteins | sample IncBWH17OmetaG_FD_155466 | JGI IMG/M metagenome (GOLD analysis project Ga0210396, IMG submission 155466) | Forest soil microbial communities from Barre Woods Harvard Forest LTER site, Petersham, Massachusetts, United States - Inc-BW-H-17-O ... | reverse complement strand
GCCGGCGACGTTACCCAAAGGAACATTTGCTCTGCCCACCGATAAAACCCGCAGTTGGGGGCATTCACGAAGTTGAGGCTGTTGGCTGGATTGACGATGCCATTCTCGGTCACCGTTCCCGATTTGAAAAATGTGGCGATGGTCGAAGCCGGGAGGGAGCAAGCAAATGTCGCCGGATCGGCAGGGACTTCCACGGGTGGGTTACAAGAAGATAATGCCCACGCCACGAGTGCGACCCACAGCATTCGGACGCCGGTTCTAGGGAGCAGGGGGTGTTTCATGTTAAGGTTATTTTGGTATGTTCCTAATGTATCACTCTTTTCCCGCCCAGGCAACGGGAAATTCACCCCATTTTCACTAGGGTAAAGTCAGTTCTTTCCAATAATTCAATTCTAATTTGATGAAAATCAATGCCAATAAAATTGCACATGCGCAAGGGTCAATTCGACTCCCCTACACGGTACAACGATAATTATTTAGCCTCAGTTTTTTGCCGGGGCTTTTTTTGTCTGCTATAGGCTCATATTCCGGCACAATTCTCAAACCGGTTACAACAATCCTCGTTTCGGTTACAACGAACACCTGCCTGCTTCAGATTTTTGTGTCGTTAAATTCAACTACGATGAATGACTTAAAGCACAAACGTATCGCGCTGATTACGGGAGCCAACCAGGGCGTCGGCTTTCAGGTAGCAAAGGAACTGGTAGCACACGGCGTAACTGTATTGATTGGTTCAAGGAATTTGGCCAATGGCCGCGCAGCAACAGAAAAGATCGGAGCTGGCGCTATCCCGCTCCAACTCGATGTGACCGACCGGGTTTCTATTGCCACATCTGCCACCTATATCCGCCAAGAATTTGGACGACTCGACCTATTGATCAATAATGCTGCCATCTCAAATATCCGGAAAACCCAATTGGGATTGAGTTTGCAGGAGGCCATAGAAGAAGGTCGTGCCAGTAAAGTCTCGCTGGACGAGATGCGCGCGGTGTGGGAAACCAATGTATTTGGCACCCTTGCAGTGTACCAGGCGATCCTGCCACTATTGCGGGAATCATCCGATGCCCGAATCGTCAATGTCTCCAGCGGTGTCGGCTCCCTGACCACTATGTCCGATCCGTCCTCCATATACCACAAGGGCTATGGTGTCGTATATCCCGCATCGAAGACCGCACAAAATGCCATTACATTGGCGATGATGATTGAGCTGGAAGATAGCGATATCAAAATCAACCTGGTTTCTCCTGGTTTTACAAAGACCAACCTTAATGGCTATGAAGGGACTGAGTCTCTGGAGGATGGCTCAAGGGAGGTCGTACGCGTGGCATTGCTCGGACCCGACGGCCCTACCGGGACTTTCACGCGCTGGCCCAACCAGGCTATTCCCTGGTAAAATCCGTAAATTTGGTGGTATGAAAATCGGAGAAGAGACGCCCCACCGGTACAATTCTTTGTCTGAAGTACTCCAGGCGATGGGGCTCCCCAAGCCAGTGCATCCACTTATCAGCCTGATCGATGGGATCAACAATAAGATCACCATCAAGGGATCCGACAGTTCACGTCTGACTACCTTGTATAAAATTGCTCATACCACTAAAACGAAGGGCAAGATGCAATACGGGCAGGGTTATTATGATTTCGATGAAGGCGGTCTTCTATTTGCTGCTCCGAATCAACTGATCGGTGGCCGAACTAATGATACCGTTCTTTCCGGATATACACTACTCGTACATCCCGATTTCCTGTGGAACTACCCGCTGGCTAAAAAGATGAGACAATACGGATTCTTTTCCTACTCAACCAATGAAACTTTACACCTGTCCGACATCGAACGAAACATCGTTGTCTCCATATTTAAGAACATTCAACTGGAGCTGGAAGGACGGATCGACGATTTCAGCCAGGATGTGATTATTTCTCAGATCGAGTTGCTTCTGACCTACAGTAACCGTTTTTACAAACGACAGTTTATCACCAGAAAAGCAGTCAATGCGCAATTGCTGGAAAAACTGGAAGATGTGTTTGAACAATACTTCAAGGAAGAGCTTCCATTGCAAAGAGGGCTGCCCACAGTCACCTACCTGGCCGAATCCTTAAGCATGTCGCCAAGCTATCTCAGCGATATGCTCCGTTCTCTCATTGGGCAAAATGCCACTCAGTTTATCCATGCCAGGCTCATCGAATACGCAAAAGAACAACTTTCGGGCACCGGCCTTTCCGTTAACGAAATCGCTTATTCGCTCGGATTTGAACATGCACAGTCGTTTAGCAAATTGTTTAAGAACAAAACCAAACTGACTCCGCTGGAATTCAGGCGCTCGTTTATCTGACCTTTTCTAATTTCCCAAGATGATTCAAGCACCAGGAAGATCGAGAGTGAGGGTTTCCGGCTATACCGGTTTGAACACTTCGGTTTTACGAAAAGATCCGGGCGAAGTTGCGAGGAAAATGAAGTTAGACTAGCTGATGTTGTAAATGCAGGCTCAAAATAAATGGGTGGTCTTTACCAGCCAATCAGCTTGATGAAATTGTCGAATTTTTCTTTCCCTTTATCGCCAGGGTATGTTCGTACAAATTCGGCGTCATGGAAGGGTTTGGCAAAATATTCAAAGCGCCAAAGATTAGCTGCCAAATCGTATTTGATATGCAGAGCATCCTTATGCCGGACTATGTCGTTATCAGTGGATATGATCAACCTATCCAAGGATGTACCTGCGAATAGTCGCTTATCCAGACCGGATGACCGAATGTGTTCCACCAATTCGACCATCTTATATAGCGGACAATCAAAAAACGTACGAAAAAAATGTTCTATATCTTCCCAAGGTTGGGATTTAAATGATGAGTATTGGTATGTAGTTGCAAGGCTCATTTTTTCTATTTTTTTCACGCGATTTGAACTTGAGTCATGTTTTGGCAAGCAACTAATTCTTATTCAAAGTCGGTGAACTTTTCTCTGATGACCTGTTCATCATGGTCATGTGGATACCGTTCACCGTGCAGGTCTATCATCTGACCTAACGTTTTATGGTCAAGGAACTCACGAATATCCCAAAAGTCCTTTTTGCGCCCACCATGCTGAATGACATTCACCTTCATTGCCGCGATTTCTTCGGTTGTTGCCATTCGGATGTCATCTGCAATTAACGGTATTCCAGAACAATTCGGGCATAATTAACTCAAAGTAGTTTTAAGAACCTTTTCAATCTCCTGTTTGCCGTAAAGCCGGGCCATTTCTGCCTTCTCCTGCTCATTGCCCCTCTCCCAGACTCGTTCGATAACAGCTCGCTTTTGCCGTTTCCAGTCGATTTTGTATAGGTCGGTATCCCAAAAGATTGCAGGACGCAGGAGGGAAAGATTTGGCTTGAACGCCTTTTCCTGCTTCTGTTTCTCTTGTTTGATATCATAGAAGATTTGCAAAGTCATAAAATATCCTTCTTCCAAACCAAGTTCATGTTCGATCCGCAAAGCCAGCGGGGTATTCATATCCCTTGTACCCTTGGTAATCGCAGTGATTGTTTGAGGAAATTCCTGAATAGCTAAGGCGAAACGCCCCTTGCGTAAACCTCTTTTTTTGAGTTCACGCTCCAAGACTATGCCCGGATGGAGACCTTTTAATATGTTGATGTTTGTGTTCATCAGCACAAAAATAAACAAATTTGTTTACAATATTTTATTAAATATTTAAAACAACAGATACGAATTGCAGCCATTATCAATGATAATCAATGCATTATGATACCAGCATATCGTTTTCGAAATCCGAGACATTTCGATCGGCCAGGAATGGGCGAAGGCTGACGTGCCTATTGGAACTGAAGTGTGGTCGGCAGCGTAAATTACTTTTGATAGATTACCGTTTCGTTGGTGGCGAAAGCAGGGAACATGACCTTTTCTTCCCATTTCTCCAATATGGGTAAAGCTGAATTCAAATGATGGACGAACTGGTACCAGCCAGCCATCTCCTCATCAAAAAGCAGGTGTCCGCCCAGCCAGGAAAGCTGAAGACAGATCAGGTCATACGTGAAGAGGTCCCGTTTGAACGAAACAATGCGGGTAATGTCAACCCACCTTATAATAAATAACTCGTCCGTAGTCTGGTAGGTGAAGCCCTCCTCAGAAAAGGTGAAGGCGCCCAGATCTTCCTGTAATTTTTTCCAGCGGAGTGCCTTCTCTGCCTCGTCAAACGTGATCGTGTTGGCGGGAGGTCGTTGAAAGAAGTCTTCGATCCGGCGGAAGAGACCCATAGTGGGAAAATTTGACAATAAAGGTACCGTATCCGGAGTGATATCGCGAGCAAAATACTTCACGATTTTTGTGATTCTTCGTACCTTTCCCCTACTCGGTACATGGAGCCGAAAACTTTTATTTTCGGCCTTTTATTTTTGATTATCAACTAGAATGAATGCGTCAGGATAATTATTTTATGATCTCGGCCGTCCGTTTCCGATACATTTCGGGTCCTATTTTGCAACGACCATCTTTTTCGAGTCGACCAATCTTCCGTCTACAAGCAGGGAATAGATATAAGTACCCGCCGCCAGTTGGTCGGTCTGCAATCTCAGCTGCCCATATCCGGACCCGCTCACCGCTACGGTTTTGATGGTCGCGCCATTCATATCGGTGATCTGCAGGGTTGCGACACCCGTATTTTGGGGGACATAGTAATTGATGAGGGTGCTCTGACTAAAGGGATTGGGACTGTTTTGGAAAAGCTTCGCCGAAGAGAGCGAAAGCACCTCGCTCTTCTCTCCGCTGGAGCCGATACCCATGAGCTGCTCGATCTGGCTCACACGCGAGTTGAGCAGGGCATTGGCTGCCGTCAGTGAATCCACCGCACTCTTAAGCGAATCGTTTTGCCGGCTCAATTCCTGCGCGGCCTTCACCAGCGGCACCACGAAGTCGGAGTAGCGCAACCCGTAAAAGGATTGGTCATCCTTGGGCTTATCCACGCCGCTGAAATTGTAGCCAACGGTTTGCGCAGCCCTTTCCACATCCTGGGCGACAAAACCCGTATAGACGATCTGCGATTTTGCCTGCATGGCCTGCTGATAAGCCTGGTCGGCCATAGGATCGGGCAATTGCCGCCCATCCGGCCCCTTGGCGCTCTTTCTATTGGCATGCAGCCTGGTCTCGATACCGTTCACATCCAGCGTATAGGTAACGGGAGCCAGCTTATTGATGAAGGCGAGACCGGGAACATTTTGCGTGATGTTCCTTTTGTACCGGCCGTCGCTGAAATTCGTCCAGGGCGCATAGCCGCCGATGCTCGTCACGCTGCTATTGCCGATCGCGACGCTGTTGCTGGCGCTGGTCGTTGCATCGTAGCCGACAGCCGTCGCATTGGTGAGGCTGCCCGTGGCGGTTCCCGAAAAAGCGCCTAAGGCGGTATTATCGGTCCCGGTGGTATTGTTGAACAAGGCTTCCACGCCGAAGGCGGCATTCGAAGAGCCGCTGGTAGTTTGATACATGGCTCCCAACCCGCTGCTCGTATTCGTACTGCCGGTAGTATTGCTATACGAAGCGACTACCCCGGTTGCGACATTGTCGCTGCCCGACGTATTGTTATAAAGCGCCTCCACACCCATAGCCGAGTTGTCCTGGCCGTTTTGGTTAGAATAGAGCGCCTGGTACCCCGCGGCGGTGGATCCGGAACCCGTGTTGTTCATATAAAGCCCCTGGTATCCCAGGGCAGTGTTTTCGATTCCGGTACTATTGGTAAAAAGCGTTCTGCTCCCCAGCGCCGTGTTGTACGAACCGGTATTGAAAAAAAGCGACGAGTCGCCGATGGCCACTAAATTGCTTGCGCTGGACGTAGAGAAAAGGGCATCGATGCCCACCGCGGTATTGGCACTTCCCGTGGTATTGTTGTAAAGGGCGGCGGAACCCAGGCTAACGTTGAAATTGCCGTTAGTATTATTGGACAGTGTGTAATCTCCGACGCCGATATTGGCGGCCCCGCTAATGTTCCCGGTAAGCGACTGAAATCCATACGCCGAATTCTCAAAACCCGTCGTATTTGAAGAGAGGGCATCATAGCCCATCCCTGTATTACAACAACCGGAAGTATTATTGTTCAAACAGGACGTCCCGACCGCTGTGTTATTGTTTCCATGGGCATTCAAGACAAGTGCTCCCCAGCCGACTGCCGTATTGTTCATTCCATTGATGTTGGAGGAGAGGGCAAAGCGACCTAGAGCGGTATTGAGTGAATCGGTGGCCAGCCCAGGCCCCGTTCCGATTGTCAGACCGTGGATGAGGGCATCTCCGCTCGCTGGATAACTGTTTTGCGCCCGAAGGGACGACGAGTTGAAAAACTGCAAGGTCGCAGCAACGGCAATGATGCCGATGTAGTATTTGGAGATCATAATACAAGGTTTAAGGTGATGCCGCAAACCTAGTCATTGCTCCCATTCTTGACAATACCATAAAAGTGTAATACCTAAAAGTGGCAATAACACCATATCGTGATACAACGAAACAACGTATCAATATGTTGACAATACAGGCGGGCTTCCGGCGGTCTGACCTAAGTGTCTCGCCTTCTACCGAATTAACAAAACCGTGCCTGTCCTCATATCGATCTTGCCGCTGAACCAATCCCGGTATTCAAGCACCCATACATAGGTACCGGCCGGCTGCTGGCGGCCATTGCATACACCATCCCAGCCGGCATTGGGATGATCGGTCATGAACACCCTCTCTCCCATACGGTTGTATATGGAAAAATGCCGGAAGTCCAGGGTTGTCGAAGGGGGTACCCGGAAAACATCATTCCTTCCATCGCCATTGGGTGTAAAGGCATTGGGCATGTTTAACGGATAATAGACTATCACCATTGCTTTCCCCGACGCCTGGCAACCGTCCTTACCAATTGCGGTCAGCGTGTAGGTGGTCGTTTGGGCCGGGCTCGCTACCGGGTCGGCCCTGGCCGCATCGTCCAGACCGGTCGCCGGGATCCAGGCATAGCCGGCGACACTGCCGCCGACCAGGGCATTCAGTATTGTGCTTCTTCCTGGTTTGATGACCAGCGTATCAGGGTCAAAGCTTATGGTGGGCGTTGGATTCACGATCATTTTTATACTATCCGTTGAGGAAACGGGTACCGTGCATGCGATACTGCTCGTCAGGATACAACTGACAATATCCCCTTCGCTAAGCGAGGAAAGAACCAGCCCGGCACTGTCCGATCCGGCATTTTCGTCATTGACCCTCCACTGGTAGACGGGTGAGGAACCGGCATTCACCGTGCTAGACCCGAATGAAGCCGGGTCGCCGGCGCAGATGGTGGTCTGTTCAGCAGAAATGTGGATACCTGCCTCCACGGGGGGGTAGATCACGATGGCTTGGGTGGTCATGGTACAACCCGTGTTATCGGTGACCACGGCCGTATATGTGCCCGCTGTCCGGGGTATCCGGGACCGGTCAATCGAATCTGCCAACGAAAATTCCAGGATTCGATTGCTCTGACCATCCGTAGCATACACATCGCCCTGGCCATCGACAAACAATCCCACAGGCAGAGTCAGGCTCCCCTCCATCAGGCCATTGGAAGTGCCGTTGCTCCCGGGCGGGAATTCCAGCACCTGGCCATGACCGTAATCAGAGACATAGATATTCCCATTTGCATCCACGAAAACCCCCGCGGGAGTCGCTAAGCTGCCCGGGCTGGAAATGGTGACGCCATTGGTGGTGCTTGTCGAATTCGGGGGAAATTTCTGAATGCGGTTATTGCCCGCGTCGGAAACATATACATTTCCATATTGATCGACGCATACAGAAGCGGGATGATCAAGCTCATTGGCGGCCGATCCCGGGGTATTGGTCCCTGCCACCGTGACGCCATTGGTAGTCTGGGTGGACCCTGGCGGGAACCGTTGGATACGGGAATTATACGTATCGGCGATATACAAATACCCATTGGCATCCACCCATATCGACATGGGATAGTTCAATTCATTGGCGTCGGGGCCAGGGGAATTACCACCTGCTACGGTTATTCCATCCGCACCACCGGAATTAGCCGGAAATTCCTGGATCCGATGGTTGCCCTGGTCGGCGACATACAGATTCCCATGCGAATCGACGAATACAGAGGAAGGATGATCTAGTTGGTTGGCAGCCATACCCTGGCCAAAGCCCCCGGCCACCGTGACACCGTTACTAGCGCTGGTAGAGCCACGCGGAAATCTCTGGATACGATTGTTATTGTTATCGGCCACATACATATTCCCATCCCTATCCAGGAAAACATCGGCCGGTGAAAAAAACTGGTTGGCGGCCGCTCCGGGACCATTGCCCCCAGCCACCGTGACGCCAATGGGAGACCGGAACAATACCGCGTTCACCGTAGTATCTGTCGTATTTCCATTGTACCAAATGATCTTCGAAAGACCGTTTTGCGAGCCGACCACCAGGGTATCCATCCCCAGGCAGGCGGTGCCCTTTAAACTCAGCATGGCTTCCGATGGACATTGCCCCCTGCAATAAATGCCGATCAGCACAGCAAGCAATGTCCCTAAAGATTTCATGGCATAACGTTCCTTGACTATAAAATTAGTACAATTTGGGCTCTTAGCCCGAAATGTTCGAACATGTTCCCCGACGCTGTACGAGGGCGTTAAATGCCCGCATTAGTATGGCTCCATACAGCAAACGTGGTTCCTTCCGCCACGTCCGTACTACTTTCAAAATCCAACTTGTAACCATCAGGATCGTATAAAACTACAACCCACATGGCATTCCCGACAAAAGGTTCCCTTACTGGTACTCCCCGGTCCTTGAACTCACGGTACAAAGCAAGAGCATCTTCGCATTGGTAACAAAGGGACGGCCCAGACTTTGGAACCTTTTCAGTATCGGGTGGATGTCCTTCATCCAACCAAGGTCCCTGGAGCATCAATGCAACTGCGTCTCGCTCCAGCCAACACCATTCTATCTTCCCTCTGGGTGTCCACTGATTCTTTATTTCAAATCCAAGTTTCTCCGTATAAAAACGCAACGATACATCCATATTTGCAACGCCCAGGAGCGGAACCGTCAGTCTTATGTTCGGTTTTGAATTTTGATTCATAGAAATTCAAATATTATTAAACCGCGTATTGCCGCAGTATAAAGGTATCAAATGTATACTTTACCCGTCTTATTTCGTTTTTAAGGGGTGATGAGAATTTAAGTTGCAGGTTTTTTTATTTTCGCCTATTTTAGCGATGGATACCAAGTCGCCAACCTTAAACTCGTTAGATGAAAAGCATTCTATCGCTAATCCTCTGTCTGAATCTTCTAGCCTACACATCTTCGGCCCAAGTATCAAAAGAAATTCCTGCATTCGGCAATATAGATGTTGGTGAACTTAAAATGACTGATTGCCCTTTTTTTCGCGGAGCACCAGCAATCAATTTATTAAAATATGAAGAGGTGACCTTATCCGTTTTTCCAAATTCGACAACCCAGGTTGTTACGTTGACGAGGTATCGGATCAAGATCTTAAAAAAAGGGGGATTCAAATATGCCAACATTGTAATTGATTATGGAAAGAACGACACTAAAATAACAAATGTCGAAGGGGCCACTTATAACCTTGATGAAGGAGGACAGATAAAAATATCACCAGTCGAGAAATCAGATATTTATGAGATCAAAATCTCAAAGAAAAAAAAGACTATAACCTTTACTTTCCCCCAGGTGAAAGAAGGTTCCGTCATCGAATATCAATTTATCCGGAAAGATAAAAGGTCGTATTTTATTCCGTCCTGGTATTTTCAAAGCGATATTCCCAACCTGCTTTCTGCATGCAAAATAAGTAGACCTAACTTTTCGATGTTTCAAAAAAAAGTAACCGGCGACTGGCCTCTTGAACAAGAATCGTCGCTTGACTACTCGGCCGAGCTCGACAAAAAGCAATTGATAAATTACTATGCTATGAAAAACGTTCCCGGCTTCTCGCCGGAACCGTATATGAGCAGCTCAAAGGACTACAGGTATCGGATCGATTTTATGACGGCCCCCACGGAGAGTCTTTACGAGGCTTTTGTAAGACAATCGAATAATATCTGGCAGGGGGCCAATTCCTGGTTGCTTCAATCCGAATATTTTGGCGGCCAATTCGATTCGAAGATCCCAGACTCAAGAAAATTCATAGATTCTGTAAAACGTCTGAACGACGTGTCTGCCAGGATCAATGCCGTATATAAATACGTAAAACAGAAAATAAAATGGAACAATTATTATTTTCTCTTTTCGCGTGATATGGACGAAGTTTGGAAAGAAGGCGAAGGTACAAGCGCTGAAATCAACCTTAGCATTCTGAACCTGCTAAGGAAATGCGATGTCCGCTGTTTCCCGGTATTGTATAGTACGCGACTCAACGGAAAAGTGGATTATGATTTCGCAGACCTGAGCCAGTTCAACACGGTAAATATAGCAGTCGTAAACAATAAACGGTTCAACCTGCTGGACGGCACCAATCGCTGGCTCAGTTACGATACACCGCCGCTAAATGTCGTAAATCGAACAGGCATGCTGATCGATCCGATCAATCATACCAAGATAAATATCGACTTCGATAGAAAATTATTATGGGATTCCATTTATGTCTATGCCAGCATTGATAGTACCGGGACGTTAAAAGGGAAAGTCGTAAAGAAATATTTCGATCTCGCGAGGTCAATAAAACTACAGGACGAAACATCGGACGATGTTGAGGACGAGCTTGAAAACAAAGGCGTGTTGGCAAATAGCTCCGGCATACAAACAGATTCATCTTATCAACTGGATAAGGAAAACGAATTGTTACCTCTGACGGAAGTTTCAACCTTCCACTATGAGCTGCCGCTAACGAACGAGTTTTATTTTCTGAATCCTTTTCTCTTTTCGGGATTATCAAAGAACCCTTTTACCGATACCGCGAGAAAAACCGATGTCGATTTTGTCAGCAACACCGCTTCAGTAACAATCATAGAAATCAAGCTTCCGGAAGAAATAAAAGTGGAAAATCTTGAAAAAGATAATACAATACAGGCGCCGGACAGTTCGGTTGCCTTCCGCTACCATAATGAGATAAAGAATGACACCATTTATATCAATTGCAGTTTTGAAATCAACAAACCCATTGTTGCAAGAGACCAGTATCCCGCCCTGTGGAGGAATTTTCAAAATATCTACGCGCTTTTAAACAGCCAGGTGTTGCTGCGCTCTCGCAAATGGTCGGAAGCAAAGTAGCCAAAGATCAACTCCCGTTTTGTCGTCTTATACGCCGGCTTTTTCAACCAGCTTGATCAACCCGAAGGCCACCGCAAAAAAGAACAGCAGGTTCACGATCAAGGGTTGTACATACACCTCATAGCACCCGGTGCAACCGAAATTATTCGTGATATAGGGCAACGGTAGTCCAAAAAGCCGGTCGTATCCTTAAAGGGCTGGTTCGCCCCTATTCCCCCAACCAGCTTTTGCGGATAGCCAGCTGGGCTTCGCTGGCCGCCGGCAACGGATAGATCCTAAACGTTTCCGGATCGATCCCCATGCCGCCATATGCCAGGTATTTGGCGTAGTCGGGCTCTTTCACCGTGAAGACGTAGTCGAATATTTCGGGCAGCGGCTGTCCGGCGATACTTTCACAAACCTCTCTGAATTCATCGTCGGTAAAGCCCCGTTTCTTCTGCTGGTAAAACTCGCGATACAGTCGCCGCATCACATCGTCGAGTGATTTTTGATTGGCGGTCGCATGCCGGATCGCCATGTCGAGCAGCAGGCCGATGGCCGGACCTTTCTCATAATAAGAGATCGTTTTATTCACGGAGTCTCCCTTCCGTCCAAAGGGGCCATCCGACCAGGTCTCATAACTGGCCTGCGCCAAGGTCTGGTACAGATGTCCCGGCTGCTTTTCATAGGCCGCAATGTCGTTTTGAAAATCCTTCAGATACGCTTCATTGCTCATCAACCGCGCACTATGCACCATTTTATACTCATAATAAACGGTTAGCCCTTCAGAGATCCACAATAGGTTCGTCCGGTTCTCCCGCTCATAATCGAACGGCCCGAGTGCGATCGGTCGGATGCGTTTGACATTATAGTGATGAAAGTATTCATGGGACAGAAAACTCAATATTTTTTCTCTTCCCTCCTCTTTGGACAGCCCCGCTCCGGAAAAGCCGACGGTCGAGGAGTTCAGGTGCTCGATCCCGCCTCTTCCCGGACCTATCGCCAAAAAGGTATAGTCGGTATACGGGATGTCGCCAATCATATCCGTGGCTACTGTGACGACCTTTTTAAGATCCTCCGATAACTGTTGTCGATCGAAATCGCCCAACTTATAGCCTACAAAATAATGCGGTATGCCTTTTACGGTAAAGGCCGGTATCTCTTCGAGACTGCCAACCAGGATCGGACTGTCATATAAGATATCGAAATCCGGAGCGATAAACGTATGTTGCCGACCCGCCAGCCGCCGGAGTCCTGTCGCGATCAGGGTACGCTCGCTGGTCGCGCGCCATCCTGACCAGGGATGTATCGTTACGGTTACCGGCTGACGCAAATAGCCGTCGGGATAGACGAACACGCCGGGCCCATTGATATAGCCTTTGGTCGAGTCGAGCCAAGGGTTAGCGACAAACGCTTTGTCCGCGAGTACATCGTACTCAATGGTGATGGCCGAACCGTTAGGATGCCCCACCCGCCAGGTATTGCCTGAGATCTGTTCCCAGTTCAGTGCCTCACCGGTTCCGTCGAAAGCATGAAATTGTTCGACTTTTTTGGCATAGTCCAGGATCTGATAATACCCCGGCATCCAAACCGGCATCTTGAAATCGTTAACGGACCCCAAAAGTCCGGTGCAATGAAAGACCACGTGGAACCGGTGCGTTTCCGGATGATCCATCTTGACATCATAGTGAAGAACGGGTTGGGCGAGGGCGCCAGCGTTCATGGTTGCCAGCAGCAGGAAAAGTAAGAAAGTAGTCAATTTGGCCTTAATCATGCTTCAAAATACAGCATCGCATCCACTCTTGCTTCACCGATTTTAGCTTTTTTTCTTGCGGATCCGACCCGGCAAACTCCTCCTCCACGGCCTTGGTCGACTCACCCAAGGCGCCAGCGGCGTTCTAAGCGGCCAGGTAGTGGTTGGCTGAAATTGTCTATCTTAAGCGGACAAACATGAAAAAGTTACGCGTTTGCGAGGCCCGGCTTTCCGCCATCGGTCTGATCATTATTTTCTTACTCCATTCGCCCGGCGTACTGGGGCAACAAGAAAAAATGCAGGCGGATGACTCCACTGCCTACTCTGTCAAGAGAATCATTGTTCATGGTAAGACCCTCATCGGGTACATAATCGGTAATACATTTTATTTGACTACTACCCGAGGAAAGGTTTTGCTACAAAGCGATGGTGGCTGCTCCAGCTGGAATTTCACCGATTTTAATGGCGATGGCTTTAAGGATATTGTGGTGTCGTATGTTACTAATACGCCCGACGAAAACGATCTTTACCTGTATGTGGCCTCCTCCCATAAATTTGTACGGGTGCAGCACTTCCTCGATTTTCCAGCGGCGGAGCGGATCCCAGGTACGCACTACTACTATTCTTACCATCATAGCGGCTGTGCCGACCAAAACTGGGACAGTGACCTATTTTATTTTCGGGATTTTCAGGCGGTCCGTTTGGGAAATATTTCCGGCGTAGGCTGCCCCGCCGATGACCGGGAAAAGGAAGCTATTTATATCCATCGGATTCGTGGCGCCCGAGGGATCCTGGTCAATAAATATCCTATCTCCGTCGTCGGACGCTACCGGAAAAACAAATGGGGATTTATCAAGCAATACTGGACCAGCCATTATCCGCTTTTTCAAGATAGCCTCTCGATAAAGTCAGGAAAATATTTCATCTCGGGCGATTTCGCACTCGATACCGTCATGCGGTTGCCGGAGATTATCGATGAAAACGACTATATCCAGCGGAAAACAAAAGAAAAACGCAAACTGTTTCCCCTGCTATATGGTGAACCGGACAAGGATCACCCCTATTACTGGGTAGCGGTTGGGGAGGATAATGGAATGTCTTTTGTCACGCATTTCGGCTTCCATGTGGATGCCACCAGCGGGACAATCCATTATTACGATGCCCTTACCGGCGAGGTCCTCGACCTGCGGAGCTGGAGGAAGACATACCAAGTTGCTCTGCCAAACCGATGAGGAGTCCACGTCGCCAACCAGCGTCGCGCCGTGCTTACGTTACGTAAAAATGTCCCAATGGTCCCTACTTCTGTACTATTCGTGCCGCAAGAGCCATGCTAACTTTGCCGATACAATAAATAATTACAACAATGGCAAAGACAATCTTTATTACCGGCGCCTCACGCGGCTTTGGTAAATTATGGGCCGAGGCTCTATTGCAAAGAGGCGATAAGGTAATCGCCACCGCCCGCGATCTAAGCACACTGGATGATCTGGTAAGTAAATACGGCGGCAATATTTTAGCATTGCCATTGGATGTTAACGACCGTAGCGGTGACTTCGCATCCATACGTAAGGCGAAAGAGCATTTTGGCAGTATCGACGTACTGATCAACAATGCGGGTTACGGTTTATTCGGCGCAATTGAAGAAACGACTGAAAAAGAAGCCCGGGATCAAATGGAAACCAACTTTTTTGGTTTGTTGTGGCTTTCGCAGGCAGTATTGCCCATTATGCGCGAACAGGGGCATGGCCATATTATACAGCTTTCAAGTGTGCTGGGACTAATAAGCCGCCCGGTCTTAGGGTTATATGCAGCTTCAAAATTTGCAGTAGAGGGGCTAAGCGAGTCACTGGCTGCAGAGGTCAAAGGCTTTGGCATCCATGTTTCCATTATTGAGCCAGCTGGTTTTGATACCGACTGGGGAGGATCTTCTGCGGCACACACCGCTGCAAATCCAGCTTACCATGGCGTCAAGGCGTCGCACCAGGCAGGGATACCACCTGATTTCCGGGGAATCGCAGGAGGTACGATCGATGCTGTACTGAAGTTGATCGATAGTGAAAACCCTCCATTGCGTTTACTGCTTGGCAAATATGCCTACATGCTGGTTAAAAAAGAATATGAGGGCCGCAATGCCGAATGGAATAGCTGGCAAGAAATAACCTTGGCTGCCCAGGGAAAATAGTTAAATTGTAATATCATGCAGCACTTTAGCAGGTTGGCCGATATCCATCGCTATAATGGTTTCCCGATGCCGGAAAATCAGCTCTTCAGCGTTTACAGGTGTCCACCGTCCACGTCGCTTGGTGACAAAGAATTCACCTCCGATTTCTATATAATCGGATTTAAAAAGCTCAAATCGGGCGTGATTATGTATGGCCGAACAAAATACGATCATGATAACGGCTGCATGTTATTTGCCAAGCCCCGGCAAATTATCCAGTTTAAAAATTTGGAATATCACGAGGACTCCTTCATCATATTTATTCATGAAGATTTCCTGAACGGCCACTTTCTGCACAATGAAATCGGCAAATATGCTTTTTTCGACTACGAGGCAAACGAGGCGTTGCATCTTTCTCCCCGTGAAGAACAAGTGATGTGGGATCTTTTTTTCAAGATCGAGGCGGAATACCTGGCCAACAATGACGAGTACAGTCGAAATATAATGCTTTCGCATGTCGATTCTATGCTGAAGTACTCGCAACGCTTTTATAAGCGCCAATTTATAAACCGTACCGAGCTTTCAGGTAAGATAGTATCAAAGTTCAACGACGCGCTGGCTTCTTTTTTTAAGAACGGATCACTGGTTAGCCAGGGTTTACCCAACGTGGCCACCCTGGCCTCGCAACTCAACATATCCCCCCGCTACCTTAGCGATATGCTGAAACAGGAAACAGGTAAAACTGCCATCGAATTAATCCATATTTCCCTGGTAAATGAAGCCAAGAACCGTCTAAGACTCGATGATCAGCGTGTTTCTGATATCGCCTATGAACTTGGTTTCGGAGACTTATCCTATTTCTCGCGGCTTTTTAAAAAGGAGACGGGCATAACTCCCAATCAGTTTAAAAAGCAAACATTTAACTAACGCATCTATTCACTGGGTACAGAATGATGCTCGTGTAGGATCGTCCACCGGTCATTGATCTTTTTTAGCCCGATGGTCAGCCTGAAGTCCAAATCCACATAGTCCCCCGTACTGCACTATCCGGCACTGCCAAAACCGCCAAAGACGGCCCCTACACCCCGAAAAACGCCCTCGGGCCTCAATTGATCCCGTGGCACATGGTGGTACGTTTTAGACATCTGGCCAATTTTTCCTAACTTTTCCTAATGGAATACCGGGAATATCTGCCAGATCATAGGCTGAGGAAATACATACAATGCTATTGGTCCGCCTACTCGGAAAAGCCACCTTTCCGCGACCAGGAAACACTCATCCCGGATGGCACCGTCGAAGTCATGTTCAATTTTGGCGATCCCTACGCCCAGGTTATCGACAACGCCCGAGCGGAAGTCAAAGGTTCCCATATTATTGGTCTTCGAAAAAAAGCCCTTGTCATCTCCCAAACTTCAAAACAAGATTTCTTCTGCACTCGCTTTCGGCTAGGGGGCACCTATCCTTTTTTTAATGTTCCGGTTAACAAATTTACCGATGGCTTCTTTCCGATCCGTGATTTGCTAGGCAAAGAAATTCTCGAGTTAGAAGAACAATTATACGAGGCCAAGGATGAACTCGCCCGAGTGTCATTGGCCGACAGGTTTTGGTTAGGTCGATTCCGAAACCAGGACGATCACCATTTTATTCAATCGGCATTGCCCGAACTCATCCGAACCCGAAAAGTAAGCGCCATAACGGACAGCACTGGCTACAGCTACAAAAAAACGGAACGAAAATTCGACAAAATCCTTGGTTTGTCCCCGGCCGAATTTTTAAAAATAAACCGTTTCAATCGGTCCATTCTTGAAATGTACGCCTGTCATTCCGGCTCACTTACCCAAATCGCCTACGAAGCGGGATATTACGATCAGTCCCACTTCATCCGGGAGTTCAAACAGCTTACAGGGCTTACCCCCAAAGAATTTCTTCGGTCCCAGTTCACCATCGTAGCTGTCATTCAACCCGCATTAGCCGAAAGAATGTCTAATCTGTACAATTTGTAGCGCTAAACAACTCATAGCTTTGCCCAAAAGACAAATATGAAAGCACAAATAAGTAAGCTGGTTCCCTATCTCAATTTCGAAGGGAATTGCGAAGAGGCTATCCATTTCTACAAAGAAGTATTTGACGGGACCATATCGATGGTCAAACGTTATGCAGAGTCCCCCATGAATGTGCCGGAGAACTTCAAGGACAAAATAATCCACGCGCGGTTGAACTTTGGCGATGTGGAAATATTTGCCAGTGATGTCACCTCCGGCAAGAGTGCAACCAATGGTAGCGGGAATGTTGCATTGTCCCTGGATACGACCGATTCCCAAAGCGGCGCGGAAATCTTCGATCGACTATCCGTTGGCGGCAAAGTCGGCGTTCCCTTTCAAAAACAGTTTTGGGGTGCCTGGCATGGTAACCTTGTAGATAAATACGGCATCCGCTGGATGATCAACCTCGAAGAATCGCAGCAACCATAAACTCGCCATCATTCAAATGGGGCTTAAGAAGCCCGCAATTTCTTCCTTCTTTTTATAATCTTCCCTTCTTTCCTGGCAAAATAAAAGGCTGTAAGGCCTATGGCTATCAAAAAGAGCAGGGTAAAAATCGACCCTTCTATCCCCACTTTACCGCCGGTTACTATTTCCGGCCCCGAAACTTCAGATCGAATAATTGTTCCCATATCATCTACCCCCGTGAGGTTGGAACCATAAAAGGGTTGTGAAAAATTCCAGCCAACATGAAAGAAAAATGGTAACCATATTTTTTTTGAATAGATAAAGAGCATTGCCATGGTAAAGCCCCAGGCCAAATCAAAAATAGTGCTAAACAGGTTTGAATTAGGGTTAAATATATGCAGGGTTTCAAATAGCATGGCAATGATCAGTGTAATGTATGTACCCAGCCAATTGTCAAGCACCCTTATTATCAATCCCCTTATCAATAAGTCTTCCACCAATGCCGCCGTCAGCAAAAGGGTAAATAATTTTAAAGAATAATTGAAAGTTGAGATGGTAATTATCCTGTAGCAGCCTACGAGATACAAAATCAATATCACTGATGAAATGACCAGGAACCCAAGTGCAAAACCACCAAACATAACTTTAAGCAGGTTTTGAGCAAATAGTTCAACGGGTTTCCTATGTTCGTAATATTTTGAAAATAGATGATAGCTTATGAGTAATACTGAAAATGAGATGCAGTTTTTAATGGAGTCATCCAACATTTTATTGTCAGACAATTTATGCAAGACAGGTTGAGCGACGTAGGTCTTAATCAAAATCATGGAACCCAAACAAGTCGTTATACCTGCAACTATTTTTATAATGGGGAATTTCAAAAAACTTTTAAAAGATGTATTCATAGCTGACTTTTATAAAATCTTGCGCAAAGAAAACGGATTAATATCTTTATGACAAGTACATACCATTTAGTATACTACATACCGAAACTATACTAATGCTGATCGTGAGTACTTTAAAAGTCGAAAACATGAATAAAAAATCCAAAAAGGCTCATTGCGCTGTTGATTATGCCTTTCAAAGAATAGGAGGAAAATATAAAGGCAGGATTTTGTGGATGCTTAAAGATGGACAGATGAGATATGGTGAATTAAAAAGAGCCATTATTGGAATTACGCCGAAAATGCTTACACAAACGCTAAAGGAATTAGAAGCAGATGAATTGGTTTCAAGAAAAGTATTCTTGGAAGTTCCTCCCAGAGTTGAATATGCACTTACAGCCACCGGAAAAGAATTAATTCCATTCATTAAACAAATGAAAAGCTGGGGGGAAAAACAAATGGCAATGATTGAAATTGAAGGGAACAAGCCGGACCGCGGAAAGTAAAAAAGGCCGCCTCAAAAGTAATTTGAGGCGGCCTCGTGAAGATTATTTACCGACTTCTACTTTTAGTAGCCATCATTCTGCGCAAAGATCTTTGTAGCATCCATGGTAGACTGAGGGATGGGGTAAATACGGCGGAAAGGCTGAGATACGGGTTTTGTCGTACCTGCCGCCTCGAAGGTTCCGAACCGGATCGAGGCCTTTCTTCTGTACTGTTCCCAATACATTTCAAAGCCGGTCTCATTGTAGAGTGTTGGCATGTCAATCAAAGTAAGCGCTGTTCCGGGAGCATTGCCATAAAGCGCTTCACGCGTCCTGCTTGTACGCAGCGCATTCACATCAGCCAAAGCCTCAGTGGTTTGGCCTTTGCGTAAATAAGCTTCCGCACGCATACAATACATACCGCCCAAACGGTACATCGGAATAGCGCAATTGCTTCTACTGTTAAGGCCTGTCGGATCAAACTCGAATTTGAATGGCCGGACACCGCGATTGATCTCCTGTTCGGTGAATACACCCTGGGTGGGATCATCGAAATTAAGGTCGGGCGTAAAGTCCATCAGTTGGGTAGGCGCCTTTTCGCAATACAGCATATTTACTTTAATACGTCCGTCGGGTGTACGTTGATAGTCAGCAGATCCCGAGAGGCTTGGTCCATACTGTTGACCAACCTGCATACCGCGGTTGAAATGGAACCAGGGCAATGTAGCACCTCCCACTACAGCAGTGGTAACCGGTACGCTAACATCAGTACCGTCGTTCATAAACCAAGTGCCATCGGCGTATTGATAGTGCCTTTGAAAGCGCGGATCGTTTTGATTGTTATCCCACGTATGATAAAATTCAGGGGTGATGCAGGAGGCATTGGTACCCCTATCCGCCGGAGCAGGTTTCTGATTCCTTTCCATAGGCATATAAGCAAAATTATTGCTGCTGTTGGTCGCGGTGTTTACATACTGGGTTATTACAAAGATCAATTCGGTACCGTTGCTGTTCTGAATATCAAAATTGTGGAAAAAATTGCTTTCCAGCTTAAATTGTCCCGACTCAATGATATTGGAAGTATAAGTGATCACTTTATCCATGTCCGTTCCGTTGCCATCTATCGCCGCTTCACTAAAATTAAAACCGGTGGCATTATAACGGTCCTTGAACACGGCACGGTTAAGATACATGTCTGCCAGCAGGGCATAAGCTGCCTGTTTGGTGAAACGCCCATTGCCTGTGTTATTCTGGCCTATGTTCGCCAGATTAGGTATCAATGACTCTACATCAGTAATCAGGCTGTCGATGGCTGTTGCTGCTTTTCTCACCTGCAGCGGGCCATTGGCTACGCTGGGGTCGCGGTAAGGCGCCTGGCCAAACAGGTCTAACGCATGAAAAGTGTACAAATCCAGCAAGGCTTTGGCTTCCGCCAGCAGCTGCGCCTTGTCAGGGTCATTCGAACTGGTAACGCTGGTGATGGCAGTGAGCGATTCGGTGATACCGAGATTAAGGCTATTCCAGGTGTTGGTGATCATGGAATTAGTCCCATCCCAGGTGAATTCATGAATAGCCCGATAAATACCACCGTCGCCCCAATCGCTGCCACGGGTAGGCAATATCGCTTCGTTGGTTGAATATTCCTGCAGGGCAAATGCCTGGGCATGGTTTACAAAAGTACCATTGTCCAATTGTCCGTATGCTGCGGCCAGTGCATTTTGAGGACTGGCACTACTGGAGCCCAGCACTTCATCAATTACCTGTTCATGGAGTTTGGTACAGCCTGCCATGGACATTATCAGCAGAACGCAGGCTATTTTGTGTAGTTTAACTAATTTCTTGTTCATATTCCAAATGATTTAAAATTTGATCGTTGCGCCTAACAGGAATGTTTTTGCCGCGGGATAGGTAGCATAATCGACACCCAGCGACTGGTTGCCGTTTACATTTTTGTCGGTATTCACCAAAGGATCGTAGCCGGAATAATTAGTGATGGTAAACAGGTTCTGAGCGCTTACATATACGTTGAGCGATTGCATCCAGGGAAATTGTTTGAAAGTAAAGGTATTTCCCAAACGGAGATTGTTGAGCCGGAGGAAATCCGATTTCTCCAGGTACAGGGACGACACGGTTACCGGGTTGCCAAGGTTTGCATGCGCATCGACATATTTTTTCAGCACGTTGCGGTCTGTCGACAGGTTGTTGATGTTCAGCTCGAGCGCGGTGTTGTTAAACAGGTACCCCCCGGTTTGCCCAATGAAGGAAACGCCCAGATCCAGGGTCTTATAGCGTAACAGGCTATTGAAGCCGTAGTTGAATTTGGGAATAGCCCCCTGAAAGATCTCCCTGTCTGCCGAGAATATATCCTTCCCATTTTGGTCGTAGCCCAGGTGGTTTAACATATAGAATGAGCCTGCCGCATAGCCATTTTTATAGATGTTGGCAGTTACACCGGAAAGCCCCGGACCTGAGATGCTGCCAGAATATAATTCGGAGATAGGAAGGCCTTTGATGGTGTTTTTCAGTGTAGACCCGTTTACATCAACAGTCAATGACAGGTCCTTGGTGCTGATCAGCTGAGAACCCAATGTAAGCTCAAAACCCTTGTTCACGATCTCGCCACCCACATTCGCCCATACGGTACTGGTGGGGCTTAATGGTTGCGAAGGAATGTTCAGGATAGGATCTTTTGTAGCTTTGTTATAATACTCCAATGAACCGTATAGTTTGTTCCTGAAGAGCTCGAAGTCAACACCAAAGTTGTATTGTTCAACCAGCTCCCATTTAAGATTGGGGTTGGCGGTACGGTTCACTACAAGTCCATTCACCAGGTTAGTACCATCCAGGTAATATCCGGAGGCCGCTGATAAAGAATAGCTGGCCTGGGTAATTTTGTTAGGCACTTCCTGGTTACCGGTTTGTCCCCAGCTGGCGCGAAGCTTCAGGCTCCTGATCGCTGAAACATTTTTAAGAAACGATTCTTTGGTAAGGTTCCACCCCGCTGCAAAAGAGGGGAAGTAACCATATTTGTTATTGGCACCAAAACGGGTAGAACCGTCTGCGCGAAGAGATGCAGTAATCAGGAACCGGTTGTCGTAGTTATAATTCAAACGTCCGAAATAAGATTGCAGCTCGTTCTCCTGGGCATAACCGCTGGGGCTGGAGGGTATTCCGGAATAACCCGGATTATACATGGGCGGTACACCTGCACCCAGTGCGGCGATGTTCTGCTGACCGAAAGCCGTGCCTGAGAAATCGAATTTTTGATAGGAAAACCCACCCAATAGTTCTACCTGGTGTTTTTGAATGGCCAGGTTATAGGTGAGGTAATGTTCCACCAAAGTAGTCAATGATTTCAGGTCGTTTTGTACATAGGCGCCCTGGGGGGACCGATCGGTAACGTTAGGGTACATGGTCGTATTACGCTCTGAAGTTGTTTTGTCGAGCCCCAAATTGAACCGGTAGTTCAATCCGGGTAACAAACGCAAGGTGGCTTCCAAATTGCCCAAAACCCGGAAAGTATTGGTCCTGTCGTCATAAACGCTAAGTACGTATAGGGGATTGAACAACTGGATCATGTTGAAATTGGTAAAATTGCCGGCAGAATCATACACAGTCCTGGTGGGATTGGCCATCAAGGCATAGATCATAAACTGTCCGTCCGACCCGGCACTACTTCCATTGGGTATACCAGCTTCATCGATATTGCTGGCGGTCAGGTTCATTTTAACGATCAATCGCTTGTTGTCGAAGAACGACTCTTCGGCATTCAACCTGGCGGTAGTTCTATTGAAGTCGCTGTTCTTTATAATACCAGTCTGATCGAGGCGGGAGATCGATGCCACATAGCTGCCTGTAGCAGTAGTTTTCGTAAACGACAGGTTGTGGTTTTGTACAAAGCCGTGGCGGAAGATGGCATCCTGCCAGTCCGTATTGCCGCCGTGATCGTAAGCCGGATTGGCCAATGCCTTCCGGTATTCGGAAGCACTAAGCACCCTGATCTTCTTGATAACAGAAGAAGTACCCACATACGTATCGTAGGTCAATGAGGGATCGCCTTTTTTACCATGTTTGGTAGTAATGAGCACTACGCCGTTGGAACCCCTGGCGCCATAAATGGCCGCAGCAGAAGCGTCTTTTAATACAGTGATGGTTTCAATATCGCCTGTGTTCAGAAAATTCAGTGGGTTCTTGGCATCCGTGCTACCCAAACCCAGATCAGGGCTGGCCGCGCTCACATTATCGTTGCTCAGGGGCACTCCATCTATCACAAAAAGCGGTGTGCTACCGCTGCGGATAGAGCCCACGCCCCGGATGAATACATCGACACCTGCGCCGGGCTCACCGCTTGATTGCATGAGGCGTACACCTGCCACTTTACCCTGAAGCATGTTGTCTACAGAAATGGTAACGCCTTGTCTTATATTATCGGCCTTTAACTGAGTTAACGAACCGGTTAAATCAGTCTTTTTACGACTCCCATAACCCACGACTACCGCCTCTCCCAGAGCGCTGTTGCCAATTGTCATGGTCACCTGCAGGGAGGTACCGCTTACTGTTACTTCCTGATCGTTGTAACCAACGACAGTGATCATGAGTTTTTCGCCCTCGGTTGCCGGCAGGGTAAATTCTCCCTTTTCATTGGTTGTTGTCGTTTTTTTGGTGGAAAGCGATTGAACTGTTGCGCCGGCGATAGGTGTGCCATCTGCGCCAACCACTGTTCCTTTAACAGGCTCCCTCGAGGCAACCTGGTAATACCTGTAATGGTTTGGTGTATTAGCCCGGGAAGAGCCAATGCACGATAACCATACTCCTACCATAAATAGAGATCGAATGTTCATACGTAATTGTGTATTTATATACGCATACACAAAATGGTATTTGAACCCCTAGTGAGTAACAATTTGGTAATATGGCCTTCGATCTCAGTAGCCCGGATTCTGGGTCAGGCCCGGATCCAGGATCAGTTCGCCGGAAGGGATGGGGAAGATGCGTTTGTTGGGATCGGCATCCGTCTTGTATCCCCATGCGTTCTCAAATTTTCCAAACCGGATGAGATCGATGCGGCGGGTATTTTCCCAGTTGAGCTCGAGGGCTCGCTCCCTGAGCATGTCGTCGAGGCTCAGCGTAGCCAGGGGCGCAGCCTTCCGGGTCGTCCTCAGCTGATTGACAAGGGAAAGGGCGGTAGCGCCGTAAGTGGGTGTCGCGCCGCGGAGGATCGCTTCCGCTTTCATCAATAAGATGTCCGCATAACGGAAGACGGGGACATCGTTGCTTTGGTTGCGATCGGTGGCCGTCACGTCCGGATAATACTTCAGATTGCGGATTCCTTTCGCTTTGCCGAGCTCATCGCCGCCTACTTCGAACTTGGCGACATCGCGGAGGGTGACGTCCGGTGTGAAGGTAAGCTGATAGGCCACCGGCGTGCTGCCGTCGGAACCGGT
>Ga0210396_10001578_pt1 | contig 24392 bp, 19 predicted proteins | sample IncBWH17OmetaG_FD_155466 | JGI IMG/M metagenome (GOLD analysis project Ga0210396, IMG submission 155466) | Forest soil microbial communities from Barre Woods Harvard Forest LTER site, Petersham, Massachusetts, United States - Inc-BW-H-17-O ... | reverse complement strand
GAAAAAGCGTACGCTTGTGCAAACGCCTGTTAACAACAGTTGACTTCCGGGTTGCCCGTGACTCCGGTGCAACCGAGATCCCCCCAATCTCCCCTTTCGGTCCTTGCTTCTTTGTGTTAATTGTGGTTAACTTCATAGAATAATCACTGGTTAATAGATCCGGTTGGGGCACATTGCCGCCTTAGGGCAAATGAAGTGGGGTATCAATGGCGCGGGCAGTGTACTTAGCTTTTCTTATGTTGCTAGTGGCGTGTCTTGTTCCCGTGAACGCGCTGGCACAGGGCGAAACCACCAGTGCGATTGTTGGCCAGGTTCGGGACGTAAGCAGCGCCGTCGTGCGCGGCGCCATTGTGACGATCATAAACTCAGAGACCGGACTGAGACGCAGCGCAAAGACCGATGATTCGGGCCGATTCAACTTCCCCCAACTAAAGCCAGGGATCTATTCAGTCAAGGTTGAAGCGTCGGGTTTCGAGCCACGACAAAGCAACAATGTCGTTTCGGCCCTGGGTCAAAAGCAAACCGTGGATTTTACACTGGGGGTGGCCCGATCAAATGAGACGGTTGAGGTCAGCAGCGAGGCTCCTATCCTCAACCCGGAGAACGCCAACACATCCACCACCCTGAATGCGCCCGCCCTGGAGGATCTGCCCAATCCGGGCGGCGATCTCACCTACCCATTGCAGTTTGCTCCGGGTGCCCTGATCAACACGGCAGGCAGCGGCAATGATTTCGTTGGCGGCACAAACGGGTACGGCAATGTGGAGTTCAACGGCCTGCCTGCCCTCTCAAACGGCTATATCGTTGATGGACTGGAAACCAATGACCCGCTCACCAACCTCAACAGCGGCCTCTCGACCAATCTCGTGCTGGGGCTGAATTCGATCTCAGAGGTGACGGTCAATACTCTTTCCTATGCCGTGGATCAAGGAAGATATGGAGCATCCCAGGTCAACTACGTGACCAAGTCCGGCTCGAATCAGTTTCACGGGAATCTTTATGAACTGTGGAATGGTGCTCGGCTGAATGCAGCCGACTACTTTACCAATGCCACGCCGGGGAATCACAAGCCCGGAGCGACGGTAAATCACTTTGGGGGCAGTCTGGGCGGTCCGATTGTGCACGACAAGCTCTTCTTCTTCTTCGACAGCGAATGGGTTCGGATCGCGCTGCCCATCGTGACGCCCACGACGGTTCCCAGCACGGCCTTCCAGCAATACGTGCTGCAGCAACTCCCGCTGGGTGGAACGGACTCCGTAACCGGATCAACCTATTCGCCGTCACCGCAATCAGTCTCGTTCTACCAAAAGATGTTTGCCCTGTACGGAAACACCAATGGCACGCCTCTCGCGGTGCTCGGGTGTCCTTTGAACTTGAACGGCACGACGCCGTCAGGCAGTCCACCCAATGGAAACGGTTGCGCGAACCGGCAAAGCGTGTCGCACTCCAGCGATGACCACGAACAGGTACAGACGGTCCGCATCGACTACAACATCAATCAGAGGGACACTGCTTGGTTTCGCTTTCAGGCGGACACGGGCGTACAAGCCGCCTACACAGATCCAATCAACTCTTTGTTTGATGCGGTCTCTCCTCAGCCCCTCTACTCGTTCGCGGCGGGTTACACCCACGTATTTTCACAAAACCTGGTGAACTATTTCAATCCCGCGTTTTCGTGGTACGAAAGCTTGTTTGGGCCTGCCAACTTACAGAAGACGCTCGAGGCATTTCCGATTGTGTTGCAGGGAAGTGGTGCCAATGCACCCTTCACCACCATTGGAGGCCTCGACAACACATGGGTGCAAGGCAGGCGAGCTTCTCGCTTCTTCATCAATGACAACCTCGCTTGGAGCTACGGCGCTCACGAACTCCGGTTTGGCACGAACGTCCGAATCTTTCGCTTGAATGACTATGACTTCGGGCAAGGCACAGTTCCAACAGTGGCATACACGACTCTGCCGCAATTCATCTATGGAGTGGCATCTACTGCAACCCAGACCTTTCCCCTGTCGGCGAACGAACCATTCCGCTTCCTCAATCTCGATTTATATGCCCAAGACACCTGGAAAGTGATGCGGAAGCTTACCTGGACGTTCGGCGTGCGCGACACCTTCAACTCGAACCCGCTCAATCCCCACGATCAAATCGCTCGGCTTGGCGGTTCTTTCAGTTCGATCTCGCATGGTGTGAATCAGCCGCTGAATGCGGCCATCCAGACTCGTCTCGGCAATTTGTTTTCGTCCACACCGCTGGCCATTTTGCAGCCGCGGACCGCGATCGCATGGCAGTTCGAGCCAAAATCTGTGCTGCGAGCCGGTTTTGGGATCTTCAGCGATATTTTGCCGGGCAGTGTGGCCGACCTGATTGGCACCAATCCTCCTTACGACAAAACCTTCCAGGGAGGTCTGCTTGGTACAGTGGGCGGGAGTGCGATCGCTCCGAGAGTACCGAGCAGTGCAGTGGATGCAACTGTCGCCGCAAATCAAAGATTTAGTTCGGGATTCCCTCAAGGACAGTTTTCGTGCGCATCCCCGCCAGCAGATCCGGCAACGTGTCTCCCACCCGTCGCAATCACAGCGGTACCCACTGGCACTCTGCATGCTCCGTACTTCATGGAGTGGAGCTTGGGAATTGAACATCAATTCGGAACCACGGCGAGTTTGCTGGCGAGATATGTTGGAACGCGCGCTGTGAACCAGCCCTATCTGACCCAAGCGAACGGATACCAGACGGTGTGCCGGGGGTGCTTTGCGCCATTTCCCTACATGCAGCCAACCGATCCACGGTTCAGCGCGGTGACGCAGCTCGCCACCGGGGAGAACAGTCATTACAGCGGCCTTCAACTCACCGCGATGAAGCGCCTGGGGCACGGTCTGCAAGGGCAATTCAACTACACTTGGAGCCGCTGCATGGATACGGTATCGAACGGAGGATTCCTTCAGTTCTCTGCCGGAGGGATTCTTTCTCCGCTGCCGGGAGAGCTGGCGCGCGATTACGGTCCTTGCGACTACGACATCCGACACAACCTCAACGCGCAATATGTGTATCAGTTGCCCATCCACGTTCGGAATCACCAGTTGGCGCACGCGCTCAACGGCTGGCAGATTTCCGGGACCATGTTCTGGCACAGTGGGGTGCCGTTCTCCGTTCTGAGCATACCCTATTCGGCCAATGGAAACGGCATTGTGCAGGGCAGCGGACCGCAGTTCGCGAGCGTCGTTACGGGCGTCCCGCTCTATGAGCATCATCCCGTCGCTGGTGTAACGCAACCGGGAACGATCCAATGGCTGAATCCGGACGCCTTCGAATCGGCGGTTGATCCAAGTACGGGGCAGTGCGCCGGTGGCGACGACCCACAGCATTGCCAATTCGGGAACCTCGGCCGCAACGCCCTCCGCGGCCCCGATTTTGTATGGAATGACTTCTATCTTACGAAATGGTTTCCGGTGAGCGAGCGAGCGAAGCTTAGAGTAGAGGCCCAGTTCTTCAATGTATTCAACCATCCGAACTTTGGGCTTCCCAGCATGACGCTAGCTGGGATTCCAGGAAAGTCTTCGACTCAGACAGGGTTTGGAGCGCTTGCATATACAACCTCACCACCCACCGGCCTATTGGGCGTCGGCTTGGGCGGCGATAGCAGTCCACGCATGATCGCGTTTCAGGCACGCCTGGAGTTCTGAGCGTAGCTCCGACGATTCTGGGCGGATGGTCGGCTACTCGGATACTACGTGCTGCTGGTCAATTGGTGAAATATCGCCATTTCACTTATTGACACGAAAAAAGGCGAATGAAAAGCGCAAGCTTGCGCAATCGCCTGTGTCTGTTGAAAAATCTCGATCGCCGAGTCGCTTTCCGCCCCCTGCTGGTCTGTGGTTAATCGCTTCTGTAGTTTCTCCACGGCAGGTTCATGCAGTTGCAATCTGCGGGGTTGGCTTCCCGCTGAGGAACCGCACCAGCCGTCAATAACCCGGTGCGGGAAGTCTGAGTCGATGTTCCTCGGGCAATAGTGCAACAAGCTGTTGCACAACTCCTGGTTCGGATACGCTCAGGCTTCGGATTTCTCGCCCGAAATCCACTCAGCTACCAATCATTCATCACTCTGGGACTATAAAACGAGTGGCCCGATTGGGTATTTTTACCTCTCGATAAACGGGTCCATTTTGTGCGAGCATCTTCTTGGCCATGCCAGGCCAACCAAAGGTCTCGCGCAGCGCGGGCCGTCAGTTTCTTCTCATATCCCACGACGGCCCTGCTCTTATCTCAAGATGACGCCCGAGAAGCAAACCCGCCTCCGCGAGTTGCCAGCCCTTATCGCGAACGAAGATGATCCCGATACGCTGAAAAATCTGGCGTTGGAATTTCAACGCCTACTCGATGAAGAGGCTGCCGAGCGAGACCCTCGACGTTGAGCAAAATAGCGGGCGTGGAAAAGTCGTTCATCGTCATGTGTTTGTGCAAATAGTCGTAATAGGGATATTTCAATACTAAAGCGCACGGAAGGGGTTATGAGTCATCTTGGGCATTAGCAACGCTCGTTTACCAATATCGACGCTGCTAAACTGTGGTGAAATGCAACATCTCGATGCCGATGAGATCGCGAGTTTGCTCATCGCCCGCCTCATGCTGGAGGTTCAGCACTTCGTTGAAAACTCCCTGATTCAAGAGGGAGCAAGCGCTGACGAAATCTGAAGTCGATTCTTGGACAACCTCAACAAACGGCAAGATGTCCGCGCCTGATGTTGCCTTACCACTTCTAGGCCACACTCTTCGCTCCCTGTGCCATTGCCATTCATTGAGCTTGGGCGCGCTCTGTTGCGCGAACGGTTCGGCCGGCTCAGAAGGAGCCGGACAAAACAGGCCCAAGGGACTTCGGGGGAGGGACCTTAGGCTTGTTGTTTGTTCGGGGGAGCAATCGCGTTGATATTCGAATTTCGATCTCATGGCTGAATGATCTTGTTGCGAACAGCGTAGCGGACAAGTGCACTGAGGGAATCTACTCCCAGCTTCCGCATCAAACGTGCTCGATGGTTCTCCGCGGTTCGAACGCTGATCGATAAGGTGGTGGCAACTTGTTTGTTACTTTTTCCTTCGGCAAGTAGTTGGATCACCTCTTTTTCCCGTCTCGTGAGCGAGCCGAACTCCTGTGAACGGCCTTTGTCTGGCGATTCCGACTCACGTGAGCGATCGAGAACAACATGAGTAACGGACGGACTCACAAATCTTCTGCCAGACAGTACGGCGTCCGCGGCTCTTAACAGACTTGGTCCGGCATCGGATTTCAGGATGTAGCCACTAGCACCAGCCTCGAGTGTTCGATGAATCAGTTCCTCCTCATCGTGCATGCTGAGCACGAGGATGTGAGTGGAGGGCGATGCTTTTCGAATGCGAGGAATGGCCTCGAGGCCGTTCAGTTGTGGCATGGTGATATCGAGGATCATCAGATCTGGGTGGAAAACCCTGGCTTTTTCGATGGCTTCGCGCCCGTCGCCCGCCTCCGCGATGACATTCCATTTGGATTCCTCTTCAAACAGTGCTCGAAGCCCTCTGCGCACGACGACATGATCGTCTACTACGACGATCGTGGCTCGCTGGGCGTTTCTCCAGCGGCCAGATTCGCGGCGTTCCCCTTTGTCAGATCTATCTTCTTGCATCGGCTTTCTCGGTGAGATTCCGAACGGGACTGAAATGTATTCGTGGCATTGTGGGTGAACAGACGCCGGTCCGCAGATGGTTGCGATCGTATTGGCTTGCAGGACCGGCTCCTAGAGTCATCCCGTGCGCGGCCAAAGACACAAGACCCATTGGCAAACCGCGGCGCAGAAGAACAAATGAATTCAGATGGATGCGCGAAACCGGCGGGAAACTACGGGGTGACGTGAACTTGAGAGTCACAACTGAGGGAACAATCATCGCCTTGCGAACCCGTGTCTGTACGCAAAGTCAACTGCCTTCGATCAGATCTTCCAATCTTCTGATCGAGTGACTTCCGCTTCTTAACGGGCAGCGAGAAAAATTTAACCGATGGTTCCCCTGGCCCTCAGTCAATTCTTCCAGGGGAAACATAAAGCTATCTCGACCTCAAATCTACTCACGATCGCAACAAAAGGCAATAAGCCAGTGAAGAAAAGCTCATGAATCGTGTTTCCTAGCCAGCCGAGATGAATGGCTAAATAAAGACCAAGCAAGATAATTGCCTCTCCACCTTAGGTTAGTTAGGTAGAACTACTCAATTCTATTCCTGAACGTTCATGTTCCTAAACATTCAATTGACCCCGCACAAAGCAAGAAACGCGTTTTGTCGGGTATAGCTACCAGCCAGTGCGTACTCGCTTCTTGCAGTCGCAGCAGAAGCAATGTCCAGAACACAGAATATATCTGAATTCAAGAACGAGGCATGCTTGCCATTGCTCGTAAGTTCATAGAGGAGCAATGTTTTCGAGACGCTCCGCTTCGGTCCACGAGTTGCAGTCGTAGCGTTAGGAGCTCTCTGTGAAACTGATTCTTCTGGTTGAGGACAGCAAGTTCTTGCGAATGGCAAATTCGCGGGCGCTAGCCAAAGCCGGGTTTCGCGTAGTCACTGCCAACGATGGTGAAGAAGCATTGCGGGTTGCAACCGATGGCACGCCAGATCTGATCCTGCTCGATATGCTCTTGCCGAAGATGGGCGGAGTGGAAGTACTTCGGGCGCTTCGGAAGAATCCCAGGACAACGGCCACTCCCATCGTGGTGATGACCGGATTGGCCAAGTCCAACGAAAGCAAGTTGATGCTTGAGGGAGCCGACGGCTTCTTTGAGAAATCAAAACTGGACGAGGGTTCGGACAGTTTCATTGAAATGGTGAGGTCATTTTTGGAGGAGGCGAGTGAAGGACATGAAATGCCTTGTGAGTCGGAAGCTTAGAGGATCGAGGGCGTTCATACGATGACTCCAGAGATGGCATTCGAGTGTTTACTCATCTCCCAGGATTCGGCGACACTCTGCACCCTAAACCGCTTGTTACAGGAACTGTCGATCAGTACAAAAATCTGTTTTCACACGTCGAAAGCCCTCGACGAGCTATCACATGGGAGTGCCGACCTGGTGGTGATCGATTCCTCGAATGACGTCACCTCGGAAGTGGTGAGCGACATCTGGAAGCTCGGAATGAAACAGAAGCCGACTGTGGTTGCAATTTCCAGTGATGATCGGTCGATACCGGGAGCGCATGTGACGATAATGAGACCGCTCGCCAGCGAGTCGTGCGCGAAGTCATTGAAGCTCGCTTACGCCAAGATGTTGCACGACTATCGGCGACATGCGCGGCTCTCGGTGGTCATCCCGCTGACGGCGTTTGGTGAGTGTGATCGTCCAGTGCCGATAACGGTCATGGATATTGGGTACGGTGGAATTGGATTGAATTTGAAGAACCGAGTAGAAATCGGGGAAGTCCTATCGTTCCATCTTTCGTTACCAAACGCCCGGAAAGCGATCTACATCCAGGCGAGAGTGCTATGGACACGGCAGTTCGGCAGGGCCGGATGCGAATTCTTGCAGCTGCCCCCGGTTGACTTAGCGATTCTGCACGACTGGCTGCTGGAGAGAATCCAGGTGAAGAAGCCAGCGGTTTGCGTTTAGAAAGGACGTCGGCCAAGCAGATTGGTCAAGGCGGATTGCTCCTTGTGAAACAGTTGGATATGAGCACGGTCGAACTCACGAATTTGTCCGCCGACCAAGGCGGTCCGCATCGTCTCACGACTGTGTTGGTAGCTGAAGACGACCCGATGTCCCGGCAAATTCTACAGCGAAGTCTTCATAGCTGGGGATTCAAGGTAGTCGCAGTCCACGATGGAGTTCAGGCGTTGGAGTCAGTGGGGGCGGGAGATGGCCCCGAGTTGCTATTGCTCGACTGGATGATGCCCGAGATGGATGGGCTCGAACTGTGCCGGCGGATCCGTGCGCTCGAGAAGCCGGTTTATCCCTACATCGTGTTGCTCACAGCACGGGACGCCAAGCAGGACCTCGTAACGGCGTTCGAGGCGGGAGCAGACGATTATCTGACCAAGCCCTTTCACGTGGAAGAATTGCGTGCGAGGCTCCGCGCGGGGACACGCATACTGACCTTGCAGCGCGATCTCATTGGCGCGCGAGAGCAGCTTCGTTTTCAGGCGAACCACGACTCCCTTACCGGAGTGTGGAATCGTCGGGCAATCATGGACCTGCTCGCGGAAGAACTGGAGAGAGCAAGGCGGAATCATCAGCCACTCGGAGTGATGATGATTGACTTGGATCATTTTAAGTCCATCAACGATCGCTTCGGTCACGCTGCGGGAGACGTTGTCCTGCGCGAAGTCGCGGCTCGGCTTGTGGCTTCCGTGCGCAGCTATGACCGTGTCGGCCGATACGGTGGAGAAGAATTTCTTGTGCTTCTCTCGAACGCCTCTTTGGAGGAGATGACGAGGCGTGCACGTCGGGTCTGCGAAATGGTGGCGGAGCGCCCGATACTGTGCGAAGGACATGAGCTTTCGGTGACAGCCAGCATTGGCGGAACAGCAATGGGCGAAGACACTCCTATCGTTCAGAGCCGACTGCTGAGATTTGCAGATATTGCTCTATATCGAGCGAAAGAGCGAGGGCGAAATCGAGTAGAGACGTGCGATTACCAGCCGTAAGGCCTTCGGAAAGTTGTACGACATCCTTCAGTTGAGTATTTCTGCTCAATCGTCAACCAAAGACGCCCATAGTAAGGTGTGACCGACCGGAGTTTGGCGTTCGATTTGGTTTGCTGAGGAGTGTGATGGGCAAAGACAGGGTTCTGATTGTGGAAGACGATGAAGCGGTTCGCTCAGCGATGGTTGGTTATCTTGAACACAAGGGCTTTGAGACGGTGGGCGGTCAGAACTGCGAGGAAGCAGAGCGTTATTTAAGGTCCTTCCAGCCGGAAATTGCAATTCTGGACTACAACTTGCCTGACGGGAATGCGCTCGACCTAATGTCGCGTCTACATACGGTGGACTCGTTGATACCGGTTATCATTCTCACCGGGTATGGGTCCATCGAACTGGCCGTCCAGGCGGTTAAGCAGGGAGCGGAGCAGTTTCTCACTAAACCTCCGGACTTACCGACCCTGTCTGTGCTGATTCAGCGCCTGATTGAGAACCGGCGGACTCGACAGAAGCAAAATGTGGAGCGAGCGCGCAGAGGACGGAATCAGATGGATCCTTTCCTGGGAACGAGTTCCGCGATCCGCAAACTGTCGGAAGTCGCCCACAAAGTCGTCGCTACTGACAGCTCTGTGCTGATTTTGGGTGAGACGGGAACGGGTAAAGGGGTACTAGCAAGATGGCTTCACGATCACGGTTCGCGCGCGGCCGAGGCGTTTGTCGATTTGAACTGCGGCGGATTTACCCGCGATCTCTTGGAGACGGAACTATTTGGTCATGAAAAGGGAGCCTTCACCGGAGCAGTTCAAGCCAAAAGTGGGCTGCTCGAAATAGCCCATAAGGGCACTGTCTTCCTGGACGAGATTGGTGACGTGGATATGCAAGTACAGCCCAAGCTGTTAAAAGTCCTGGAAGAAAAGCAATTCCGCCGACTGGGAGATGTGCGTGATCGCCGAGTTGATATCCGGTTGATCGCAGCCACGCACCACGATATGGCAAGACTGGTTCGGGGAAAAACTTTTCGCAGCGATTTGTATTTCCGGATCAGCACCATACCCTTGGGGACGCCTGCACTGCGGGATCGGATTGAGGACATCCCGATTTTGGCGAACTACCTTTTGGAGCGCCTGAGTTCGGATCTGAGCTTGAACCGAGTGGAGCTGGGCCCGACCGCGATTTCTAGTTTGCAGTCGTATTCTTGGCCCGGCAACATCCGGGAACTCCGTAACGTTTTAGAGCGAGCTGTTCTACTCAGCGGAAACCGTCTGTTGACAGAGCCGGATCTGAAGTTCGACACGACTCCCGAAACTGAGCAGAGCGGACACGCCAGGACACTCGAACAGGTGGAGCGCCAATACATCGAAGAAGTACTGCAGCACGCAAACGGCCGAGTGGATGCAGCGGCGAAGACGCTCGGGATCCCAAGAAGTTCGTTGTATCAGAAAATCAAGGAATTCAACATTTCGAGGCCCGGTGGCCATAATCACTCCCAAGCGGCAGAAAGAAGACCTCACTGACGCCCATCCAACAGCACTCCGCGGATCCTTACGCCGCCCGTCCTAGATTCGGATAGGTTTCTGGCTCTCGTAAGGTGGAACTCAACTTAGATTGTGCAGACATTGTTCCCGGTTACAAGTGATTGAAGAACAAGCGCCTACACGCCTGAAGAAGTGATGTCCTTTGGCGCACTTCGTGCAACGGGCAGAGGTGGTGGCTGGCCAGAGAATCTGACGTGATGGAACTCAGCGAATCGAATCCGGTGTCATGTCTTCGGCTGCTGATATCTGGCGTCGATTCCAGCGGCAAACCATGCCAGCAGACGGCTACTGCACACGACCTGAATTACGTTGGAGCTCGGCTGGAGGGTTTGACTTACGCGATCGCGCCAGGTACCAGAATCGACCTATGTTACAAGGATGTTGTAGTCGCGGCACGGGTAATCTGGCTGGTTATGTCCGGTGCAGGTGAGCCATTTCGAGCCGGCGTTCTCTTGCTTGATCCGAAACATTGCCCCTGGAAGAACGCGCTTCCGCACGGTGAAAAGGTTCTTCGTTTTCCGCAGCGGCGAAAGGCGGATCGCTACAAAATCTCGGTCGGCATTCAAATACTGGATGAAGCTGAAAATCTGATCATGGAGACCAGTACGTCCGACGTCGGCGTTGGAGGATGTTATGTGGAGACCAACGCCCCGTTAAAAGGTGGCACTCGACTGAAAGTGCTCTTGTGCGTGGGAAAAGAGAAACTTCAAACAAGCGGCATTGTTCGGGCGACGTACCCCGGGGTTGGAATGGGTATTGAATTCCTTGACCTGGGATGGAAGCAGACCGAGCAGCTTTACAAATTCTTGGAATTGACCTTTCACCTGAGGTGACTCTCAAATTGCACAAGGTGTCTCAGATGACTTTCCCACGTAAGCACCGTTCCTTCGGCCACACCCTTCTCTGCTAGCGGCCCGTGCGGTTCTGAGTTCTGCATTCCTCCTTCTTTGTGAATGACGACTCGTCTGGTCTCCAGACAGTCCTCCATATGCCAGACACGCATTGAGAAGAGAGCGCGTGAGGAAACAATAACTTGCGGTTGGAGCCGTGCTTGCACCAAGAGTGCTAGTCCCCTTCATTGTCTCGTATGAACCTTCGGCAACAAAACTTCGCTCTCCCGCGATGTTCCGGTCGAAGTGGAAAGGTAACGACCATGCATGATAGCCGCTGGATTACGCGTCGGATTCTTCTGTCCATCTGGGTATTCGTTGTTTTTTTGGTGCTTAACCGGCCAGAAGTGATGGTCATCACAAGGCTCGGAGATGTTGCCTGGTATCCGGCAACAGGCTTGGCGCTGGCACTCATGTTAGGGGTGAGTCCCCGATTCGCATTGCTCTTCTGCTTAGGAGATGCGTTTGCGGGAATAATCTTTTATCAGCAGCCATTGCTGACATTCGGAGGCACGCTGGGAGCGATCGCTTTCGGAGGCACTTATGCATTCGCGGCTTACTTATTGCGCGGTTCGCTTCAAATTGACGTCAGCCTACGGCGCCGGCACGATGTGGTTCGATACGTCGCGGTCACGACATGCGCCGCGGTGGCATCGACCCTCGTTGGGGTGGCGTGCCTCGCGGCAGACCGATCGATCCTCTGGACCGAATTTTGGAAAGTCTCAGCTTCCTGGTTCCTGGGAGATGAGATCGGGATTTTGGGCATTGCTCCATTTCTCCTGATTCACGTTCTCCCTGGAATTCAGAAGTGGCTAACCTCGAATACTGAGTTGAGCTGCGCCGATGGCGATACCACGAATGTGCACACTTTGGCAGGCATCGTTGAAGGGAGTGCACAGGCTCTGCTTTTGTGCGGCGTGTTGTGGCTGATGTTTGCTCCAATATTCGGACATTGGCGCGTGTATTACCTCAGCTTCGTTCCCGTGATGTGGGTTGCGATGCGGCATGGGATTCGGAGGGTCGTAACCGTTTTACTGGCCTTTAACTTCGGCGTGGTCGTAGCCCTTCACTTTTATCCACCTTCATCGCAGGAGCTTCTCATCAAGGTGGGACTGCTGATGTTCGTGTTATCTGCGGTGGGACTAGTATCGGGCGCGGCTGTGAGCGAGCGCCACCGGATCGCCATGGAGCTGTTGGAGCGTACAGACGAATTGCAGTCCGCGAATACTGAACTGGTGCTTTCGAAGAAGGCCGCCGATGCCGCCAATCGAGCGAAGAGCGAATTTCTGGCCAATGTGAGCCATGAGGTCCGAACGCCGATGAACGGCATCCTGGCAATGACTGAACTTGCGCTGGATACGGAACTCACGGCCGAACAGCGCGAGTACTTGCTAACGCTCAAGTTTTCGGCGGACTCGCTACTTGAAGTAATCAACGACATTCTGGACTTTTCGAAGGTCGAGGCAGGGAAGCTCGAGCTCCGTCCGATTGAGTTCGACTTGCGGGAACTGGTCGGAAACACGATCAGAGCACTGGAAGTGCGAGCTCGCCAAAAAGGACTTGAGATCAAATTCGATACTGATGAGCGCATTCCGGTGCGAATGCTGGGTGATGCCGTTCGGTTGCGCCAGATCCTAATCAATCTTGTGGGGAACGCGGTCAAGTTTACTGAGCGAGGAGGAATTGTCGTCAAAGTAAAGAAGATGGGAGAGAGCGACGACAGGTTCGAGGCCCATTTCCTCGTTTCCGATACGGGAATCGGTATTCCGTCAGACCAGCTCAAAGTGATCTTTGAACCGTTCACACAGGTTGATGCCAGCATGACGCGAAACTACGGGGGAACCGGGCTGGGTCTTGCCATTGCGTCGCAGCTGACTCAACTAATGAAGGGCCGTCTTTGGGTGGAGAGCGAGATGGGTCGTGGCAGCACTTTCCACTTTTCGATTCCTTTGAGCGTGCCCAGCAGGGACCCCGAGGAAACGGCGGGGGACCAGCAGCTAGTGCGATGCGACTCAGTTCTCGCGGGGAATGAGGATCCGACGACCCGGTGGATTCCAAGGAAGCTGGAAATTCTGGTGGCGGAGGACAACCTGGTAAATCAGAAAGCTGTTCTCCGAATGCTGGTCAAGATGGGGCACACCGCGCTGATTGCTTCGAATGGGGCTGAAGCGCTTGATCTGGTTCGCATGAAGAATTTCGACCTGGTGCTCATGGATGTCCAGATGCCGATCATGGATGGGCTCACGGCGACACGCAGGCTGCGAGAGCATGAAGCGCAGGACGGCGGACATCTACTGATCATCGCAATGACTGCGCATGCCCTGGAGGTTGACCGACAAGGATGTTTGCAGGTGGGCATGGATGCGTACATCTCAAAGCCTCTCAGCGCGGCACAACTGCAGGAAGTTATCGCGAGAGTGTTGTCGACTGATCGAAATTGTGTCGCGGAATTTGCACGGGGCGCGGAGTCGGAGACCAGCGTTTGGGATCAGGAAAAAGTGCTTGCTCGCCTAGGTGGCGACGAGGTGCTGATGCATGAGATCGTCGACATTTTCCTGGAGGAAACTCCCAAACATCTGGAAGCCTTACGGCGGGCGATTGTGGAAGGAAACGCCGACTCTATAGAGCAGATTGCGCACGGTTTGAAAAGCGAAGTGGGCTATTTGGAGATTTCGGTCGCATCACAAGTTGCTCGTACGATCGAGGAGTTGGGGCGGTCGCGCCGGCTTGGAGCGGTAACGGAACAACTGGATCGACTGGAGGCTGCGATCGAGGAAGCGACATCCCAGATGCGGGCGCAGGGCGTTGGGAAAATGGACCAACACCGGGTGGGTTAGCTTGAAGCGTCCAGCCACCAGAATAACGTCCCCAGTTCAGACAAGCAGCCAATGTCACCGATGATTTAGCAGGACTTATCTGTGGCACTGTTCGTGCAAGATTGGAGGTAACCCTCCCCCGGTATTCTGCGGAAATTTTTCGCCGGAGTCACGGGTATGAAAAGCGCCAAGGCAGTGAGTCTTGCAGTTCTCCTATTCTTATTTTTGTGCATCGCCACATCCGGCGTGCGCGCGCAGGCAACACCTGTGTCCCCCACACTGCCAAGCCGATTGACGCGGCGGCTCGAACATCCCACAAGGACGTTCACAAAGTCCAACAACGTTGCGCCACATGCTGCTCGCCCGATGGCAGTAGCGCCGACAGACAACCTCCCTCCGGCTACAACGAATGTGGGATTTCAAACCGTGACCCAGATTTCCCTCGGAGACAATGCTCCCCTGGTCTCGGTGTTAGGGGACTTCAATGGTGACGGCAAACAGGATGTTGCTTCGATCGTTCAAGACCCATCGGCGAACTTTTGGCTCTCGGTGGTCCTGAGCAATGGAGACGGGACCTTCGCGACACCGATCCTCACCTCGGTGACCTTCAACGCGAATGGCAGTCCGGATTTGTTGGCGGCGGCTGACGTAAACGGGGACGGGAAGTGTGATGTTGTGCTAGTGCATGCGAACTCAGTGGACGTGTTGATCGGCGACGGCACTGGCAATTTTGCTGCGGCAGTTAATTACGCTGATACGATCTCGATTCCCGCAGCAGTAGCGTTGGCCGATGCCAACGGCGATTCCAAGATGGACATCGTCGTGGCAAGCGCAAGTCCAGATGGCACGAGCAACAGTCCCGTGGCGACATTTCTGGGCGACGGAACGGGTGTGTTTGGAGCGGCTACGACCACGCATTATCCCGGGGCAGTACCCTCGGGAATACTTGTGGATGTGAATGGGGATGGACACCTCGATCTGGTCAGCCAATCCGAGCTATTCCTCGGTTCGGCGGGCGATTTCGGAGCAGGGGCGGCGCTGTCGACGGCGACTTCGTGTGCGCCGCTGACCGGCTCGGTGGCGGTGGCGGACTTGGGGAACGGACATCCGGACATCGTGACCGCTGATTGCAGCAATGGGACGATTACTGTGTTCTTGGGGGATGGAACCGGTTCATTTGGCACGGGAACAACGTTCTCGGCAGGGCACCAACCGGGTGCAGTGACGTTAGCTGACGTAAATGGTGACGGCAAGATTGATGCTGTGATCTCAGATTTCTATTCGATGGACGTGATGATATTGCTCGGGAATGGCAACGGCACTTTCGTACCTCCAAACTTGGGATATCCAGCCGGGGGCAACATCTGGATGGCCCCTTTGGTTGGAAAGTTCAGCGCCAACATCGATGCCGTTATTCCGAGCGTGATTCCGGATGAGTGGGCAAAATTGGTCTACCTCAAGAATGTGGGAGGCACGTCAGGTTCGTTGGTTGCTCCCAATGACTACTTTGATCCCAATGGATCAAGTGGGCAAACGGCCGATACGTATGGCATTGCCACCGGAGATCTGAACGGTGACGGTCTCCCAGACTTCGTAGCTGGAAACCTAAGTAACGACACAGGCCTTGGCGTAACCGTATTTCTGTCAAACAGCACGACAAAGAAGTTGAACTACAGCGCGAATTACGGATCGGGCGGAATGCTGGAGTATGTGTCGCTCGCGGATGTTGATGGCGACGGCTTGCTCGACCTGGTAGCGGCGAATGCCGATCCAACGCAGGGCAACATTCTTGTTTTCCGCGGAAATGGAAATGGGACGTTCCAGAGCACACCTGTGAGTATTCGGGTTGCATCGGGTGCGGGATTGGGTCATCTCGTCACGGTGGATTTCAATAGCGATTCCAAGCCGGACATCGCAGTGCTTGACACGATCGGCAACGTATGGATTCTGCTAAATAACTCGGCCCCTGGCTCAGTCTCATTCAGTACTCCGACGAGCATCGCTCTGACGAACACTGGTTCTGGGATTGCGGCTGCCGATTTGGGGCGCGGGATGACCGACATTGCAATTACTCAGGCGTCATCAACGTCAGTCTCAATCTTGTTTAACAACGGTAGCGGTGCGTTCACTCCGCAAACAGATTTCGATTCGGGGAGTATGTATCCGGTTGGTTTGACACTTGCAGCGACGACATCCGGCGGTTCTCCGGACTTGGTTGTTGCGATCGACGATTCCAATGCTGGCATGGGAATCGCGGTAGCGACCGGCAACGGCGATGGAACATTTGGCACACCCGTTCTATATCCAGCAACCAGCGATATCACAGGGTTCCTCATTCCATTTCCGCAGGAAGTGCGAGTTGCGGACCTGGACGGAGATGGAAATCCTGACATTATCTTTACGAATGCCGGAGACGGCACCGTCGGTGTTCTCTATGGGACCGGCCGATCGGGCGTTGGTACGAGCCCGTTCTATTCACCAGTCGAGTTCACGGCAAGCGACTATCCGCAAGCTCTCGTATTGGCGGATGTGAATGGCGATGGCGCCTTGGATGCGATTGTCGGGGGCAACAACTATTCAGGTGTGACCACGATGCTTAACACAGGTGCGAACCAGGTCACGATCACGTCCAACCATAATCCCGCCAACGTAAACCAGAACGTTACGTTTACGGCAACGGTGACAGCGCTGTCTCTGCCAGGCGAAGCGACCCACACAGTTACCGGTACGGTGACGTTCTACGACGGATCGACATCACTGGGCTCAGGGACAATCAGCGGTGGGATAGCGACACTCACGACTCAGTTTATTGCAAAGGGAACGCATCTAATCTTTCCGGCGTATTCCGGCGATGCGAACTTTGTTGGAAACAAAAACCTAATTCACAGTCCGGGAGCAGCGCTCGTCCAGAATGTAGTTCAGGGTACGGGAACACCCAGGTACACTCTTTCAGCGTCCCCGTCCAGTGCAACTCTTAGTCCCGGCCAGTCGACACAGTTTACGATCACGGCAACTCCAATTGGCGGTGATACGGAAACCATCAACTTTAGCTGTCCTTCGCTGCCGCAAGGTGTTAGCTGCTCGTTCAGTCCTACGAGCGTGACACTGAATGGATCCACGCCTTCCCAAGTGGCCTTGACAATAACGGTTGCCGCCGCCGCAGTTTCTGCGAATTCGCCGGGTCCAATGAACGGAAGTTTCCCTCTCGCAGGGATGACACTCGCTATGTTGGGATGGGTAACCCTGCGCGGGGTGCCCCAGGGACGCCGCAAGATGCGTGCGGTTCTTGCGGTGATCTCCCTGGCCACGATGTTAGCCGCCACAGGCTGCAGCAACTCAGGCACATCGAGCGTGGGCACGGCGAAGGTTATCCAAGTCAAAGCAACGGGTAGTGGCGGAAACAGCAGCGCGCAGCAACTGAATCTCACACTGAACATCGTGCAGTAGGGATAAGGTGGGCGGGCAGCCGAAACGTGCTGCCAGCTCCAGTCTGTGTTTCTCCGAGACAACATCGTGACGTTCTTGAAGGCAAAATCCGCGATTCCGACAACATTTCTTACGCCCAGTTCTGTCAATCGCCAGCTACGGCAGATGGAGCGGCGCGAGTGGCTGCTTTGGGGTTCGGCCCTGTTGGTCACACTGCTGCTAACGCTGGCTCTGGTGTCCTTCCTGGCCCCAATGGGGCACCACCTCGACGACTACGAACAACTCGCGGTGCATCCCGCGATTCGGGCATTGGTGGGTCTGGTTCTGCTTTTCGACATCTATACCGTCTACCTCCAATACCAGATTGCTCACATTCGCAGGCAGGTTCTACAGCAAGAGCGCCTGTTCCGGCTGATTACCGAAAACGCCGGCGACATGATCGCAGTGGTCGATATCAGTGGTCGTCGCCTGTACAACAGTCCGTCTTACGAGAAAGTACTCGGCTACAGCGTGGAAGAGCTGCACAACTCCCCTTCGCTCGAACAAATACATCCATCGGATGAACCCTTGGTTCAGGATGCAATCAAAGAGGCGTGCACGACAGGATTCGGACGCCGCATTGAATACCGCATGCGGCACAAAAACGGTGATTGGCGTTACCTGGAGTCAACGGCGAGTGCGATTCGCAGTGAAGCAGGCGACGTAGAGAAACTAGTCATCGTGAATCGTGACATTACTTCGCGTCGACGCCTGGAAGAACAATTCCGGCAATCCCAAAAAATGGAGGCGGTAGGGCGCTTGTCGGGCGGAATTGCCCACGACTTCAATAATCTACTTGGGGTCATAATCGGCTATGGCGAGACACTGATCGACAAATTCGCAGTAACCGATCCGGCACACGAGAGCGTAGATGAGATCCTCAAGGCCGGAAGGCGCGCCGCTTCTCTTACCCGCCAACTGCTCGCGTTTAGTCGCCAGCAGGTGCTTGAGCCGAAGGCTGTAAGCGTCAACGAAATTATCTCAGAAACCGAAAAGATGCTCCGCCGGTTGGTCGGCGAGGACATCGACTTCGTAACACGCTTGTCCGAGATCCTGGGAACCGTAAAGGCGGACCCAGGGCAGATCGAACAAGTGCTGATGAATCTCGTTGTCAACGCGCGAGATGCGATGCCCGAAGGTGGGAAGCTGACAATCGAAACCACGAACCTCCAGGTCGACGAAATCTTCGCGCAACGATACTCGTTTACGTTTAAGCCAGGATGGTACGTTCTTCTGTCAGTGAGCGACACGGGAATCGGAATGGATACCGAAACGCAGGCTCACATCTTCGAACCGTTCTTCACAACGAAGGGGAAGGACGTGGGCACCGGCCTTGGACTGGCGACAGTCTATGGGGTTGTTAAGCAAAGTGGCGGTTATATCGAAGTTGCGAGTGAACCAGGGTTGGGTACGACGTTCAAGATCTATTTGCCACAGATTGACGAAACGCCCCAGCTAGCATCGGAGCCGGCGAAATTGATTAAGAGTCTACGCGGGCAGGAAACCATCCTGGTGGTAGAGGATGAAGTGTCGCTAAGAAATCTCACCTGTAATGTTCTGCGATCGCTTGGGTACAGCGTCCTCAGTGCTGGCAACGGTCTCGAGGCGCTCGAAATCGGTATGACCAATTCTGGCATCCATTTGTTGCTCACCGATGTAGTAATGCCCGGGGTGAATGGCCCCACATTGGCGGATAAGCTCAGAGAACGAAACCACGACTTAAAAGTGGTTTACATGTCAGGTTACACCGGACAGGGCGTTGGCAATCACGGGACAGAGGGCCTAAATGGATGGTTTCTTGCCAAGCCTTTCGCTCAGGAGCTCCTGGCCTACAAAGTTCGCGCGGCGCTAGACAGTCATGCTCCGGTGGTGGCCTGGTAATCGGAACAAAGCTGAAAAGGGGTCCGTATGCAAAAGATCTTAGTCGTGGATGACGATGCGGCAATGCGTCGGGTGCTGAAGGTTCGTTTGTCGGCTAGTTATGAAGTGATTGAAACCGGCGAAGCGGTACAGGCTCTCGAGTTGGCCCTGACTCACAAGCCCGACGCAATCCTCATGGACCTGATGATGCCGGGCTTTTCGGGATTTGAACTCTGCCAAAATTTTCGAGATCTGAGTTACACGTCACGGATTCCCATCTTTGTAGTGAGCGGGGAATCGGACGCTAGGTGTAAGGCTCACTGTGAACGCTTGGGGGCGCTAGACTATTTTCAGAAACCGATCGACTTTAAACGGCTCCAAAGTCGGCTAAACCAGGAGTTAGAAAAGCAGCACCCGGAGCGTCGGCGGTCCGCGCGAGTTAAAATGAAAATGCCGATCCGGCTGCGGGGAATCGACGTTCGAGGCGATTTGCTCGATGAGGCCACCAGTACCGACAATGTCAGCCTCGATGGATTTCTATGCGAATGCAGTGCCCCGCTTGCCAAGAACTCCGTTGTCGAGGTTTTCCTCATAGGAACAGGAGAAAAACTTCGATACGTTGGACGGGCACGCGTTGTTCGGCGTGAAGCGCCTGACACGCCGTGGCAAAGGTATGCATTCGAGTTCCAGGAGAAGACGCTGGAGTGGGTATTGCAGCCGAACTAGTGAGTGACCGTTCTGTAGCTTGCAGAGTGGCCTGAGGGCTTACGTTGGCAATACGTCGAACGCGGCAGTCGGCACCTTCCTTTCGAAAGCTAGCCTCCGCCGCAGCCGGGTCGACTGCGTTCAGATATCCCGAACAACTGTTAGCCTCTTTTTTTGGCACATCGAATGTCGGCCTCGCCATTTGCGATCGCCGTTTGCGCTATCTAGCAATCAACGACACGCTTGCGAAGATGAACGGTATCCCGGCGCGTGATCATATTGGAAAAACCTTTCGAGACGTACTGGGTGAATTTTCAGAGGTGGTAGCACCTGTCTTTCGGCAAGTATTTGTCACAGGGAAGCCCGTCCTGAATCATGTGGTCAGCGGAGTCCTGCCAACCCGGCGCGACCCTGGCCATTGGATTGAAAACTATTTTCCGATTGTGAGCCCGACCGGCGCGGTACAGCAAGTGGGTGCGGTGGTCGTGGAGATTACCAAGGAAAGGATGCTGGAAAAATCACTGACTGAGCTAAATCGCAGGTTGATGCGTGCGCGCGATGAGGAACAAAAGCGCATTGCGCGCGAATTGCACGATTCGCTCAATCAGTATCACACCGCACTGAAGCTGAATCTGGGATTGCTTCGGCGACAGTCGGGCCTCGGGCCTCGGCAAAAGACAATTCTGCAACAGTCTCTCGATTTGCTCGGACAATGCATCGATGAAACACGAATGATTTCACATTTCCTGCATCCGGCACTCCTGGATATGTTGGGCCTGGAGTCCGCGGCCCGGTCATTATTGCGGGATTTCTCTCGCAGAACTGCGGTGAAAACAGTGTTCAAATCAAACATGGGATCAAGGCGGCTACTGCCCACACTGGAACTGACATTGTTTCGCGTTCTTCAGGAAGCTCTCACCAATGTACAACGACACGCGAATTCCCAGTTGGTGAACGTATCAATTATCCGAAAGAAGCAAGAGATTGTACTCATCATTGCCGACCGTGGGAGAGGGATTTCGTCGCACCATCTCCGCAGTTTTCAGCAGAGGAACCCAGATTCCGGGATCGGATTGATTATCATGCGCGAGCGGCTGGAGGAACACGAAGGAGACCTGCGAATTTATTCCAGTTCGCGTGGAACACAGCTCACGGCTCGTCTACCGACCTCCAAACGGACCTTCCAGCCTGCGAGCGTTCCCTCGCCGGTCACCACCTGAATGTAATACCACCGTAAGTAATATCCCGTGACCTATTTGTTGTTAGAGCCTCAGCGTACAGTTACTGCAGTTTGTCAAAGGCTATGAGTTCTTCAGAACTCATGCATGAACTGAACGAGTTGCTCGCTCGAGAGACCGGGCTACTCGGGAAGTGTGCGCAGAATTGTCTGAGTGAAGCTGAAATCGAATGCTTTCTGGAGTACTCAAAGCAAATCCGGAAGCTTCTATTCCTGGCGCGTAGAGTTCATGCCGCTTGAACAAGATCTAATAAAAGCGGTGCCGATGTGCTTCCGTGGCTGTTATCGACTGCGGTCCAAGCGGCCTCTATTTAAGTAATGGAGTAGTAATACGCATTGTCCACGGGTAGCAGGAGGCGATAGCCTCGGGAACACATAGCCTGCGCCATCTCGTGAACCGGAAAGTCGTGTTTGAAAAGTGTCGCCTTTGGACGATTGGCTCCCGATATTTGTACGCTGGAGCCCGACACGAAGATGCTTTCAGTCGGGCAGAACACGATGGGGGAAAAGTAAGGTGTCCACGAACGGTTCCAGTACACGCACGGCCCAGCATCGCAGCTGTTACAACGCACCAACAGCGACAAAACTGACCCGGGAAGCCGCAGAAGCTATCCTGCGAGCCAGGGCGATTCCGGGAGATCCGCAGGCAGAAGAGCTTTTCAAACAGATGACGGTGATCGGAGAGCAAATGAACGTAGACAGCGATCGGCGATCTGGCGAGGTCACCGCGCAGTTGAGACTTCCTGCTGGGCGGCGGATCGCCTTTGCGGCGGCTATGTTATTGCTAATCGCAACGCCAATCTTCATTTTCGTCGCAGCGCTCACACTCGGCCCAAACGCGGACCGCGCTGCAGAGTACACGCCAATCTGCTTTCCCATTTGGGCCAGTTTTGCTGTTTGGGTGACATTGGACGCCCCTGCACTGCTCGGCCTCGTAGGACCTCGGCCTGACCCGTTCGGATCGAGGTCCCTTCAACTATCGGCTCTGGGGATTGCGAACCTCGCCGCAATGTTCCTCTTTCTGGTTCTCACAAAGGGAAGATAGGCCGCAAATGCGGGTTTTCATCTGCATTCAACAGCACCCAAAAATGCCGCTTTGACATCACAGTGCAGCACAAAGAGCTATGAGCCGTGCCTGGCGACTGACGTAGCGGAGCAGCTCTCGATTCGGTGGCTCCTTGCGTTTGCATGAGCGTAAATAAAACAGCTGGGTATCGAGGATTGTACTAATCTTAATCAGATGCGCGATTTTACGATCAAGATCGAGCTTCGAGAACGAGCGAGATTTTGTGGTCGTGGCTTTCGCAATGCGTGATCCTGGGCTCATTGCTTACCGCCCCCTCGCGGCAGATGAACGCCCTTCACACTTCACGAGCTAAAGTCGCAAAACCTTACCACTGTGTTTTCCGTTGGGCAAGAAGTTAATCAATTAGTCCCCCTGCTGGGTTTCTTGTGTTTCCGAGCAGGCCCCGTTAATCAACTTCTCGTGTGGAAAGCATCGCTTTGGGGAAGTGGCCCAATCGGCCTGGTTTTCGATTGTGTCCTGCTTTTGGTCATCAGGAACTGCTGGAGAGTGGCGTGGCCGCCTGCACGGCGTGGCTGGAGACGACTAGCCTGCCAACCTTACTTGCCATCGTCCAACGCATACGGAAGGGATTCCGGCCATACAATCATGAAGTCGCACGCCAGCAGTGCCTGGGCACGGTTGCGGACGAACGTGCTCCAGGCCTGTGATCGGCCGCGCCTCGGAGTCGCGCGGCGTTCCACGGTTACGCTTCCATCCTGCATGTTTTTGTTCTTTCCGTATCGCGAATTGTTGGTTCGAGAGCGCGGATATGCCAATTGGGTGGTTTAGCAATGCTCGGTGCCACTGTGAACGTTGCTCTGCGGCGGCAGCGCCGGCAGTTGCACCCGCCCAGCGGTGGTCCGTTTGAAAAATTGCCCAACAAGTGAGGCGTTGTCATGGAAGTGGTTCGGGGAATCAAGTCGCCTGCCTGTCACACCAAGAGTCCGCGGGCTCGAGTTACCCCGTCTAAATTGGATTTACGTATTTCGAGAAAAAATAAAGCTAGCCGTAACCAAAACCGTCACTGCGACAAAATGGGTTGGAGGTCGCCTACGGCCGCTGTTTCCAGAAAAGCGTTTCCGCGTCTTCTTATGACATACCAATTTGCTTGCAGAACGCAGATTTCTAGAGTGCTTTGCGCGCGACCAGCGGAAGCATTTGGAAGTGGCCGATTTCTGCAAAGCATGCAACTCGATTTGAGCCTGCGAGACATGTTTCATCTTGTTTGAAATTTGAGCTAACGTAAGCTCGTCCGCAAGCTCGCAGCAAGACGCACGCGCATGCAGCAAGCCGTAGGACTCGCGCGTACATCCGCCCAGGATCCGGCCGTCCTTCATGACGGCACTCTCGTAAATCCGATGAACGCCGCGCCGTAATCAAATTTTTCCCAAAGAAGAAGCGCTCGGTACCTCGGCGAACGGCAGCGGCTGAGTGTATCCCTTGGCCTTATCCCAATCCTCCAGGTAGTACGCCTTTTTCGGTTCATCCGGCAGGGGCAAAACCTTCGTCATCGGATCGTTCGGCGTACGCGGAAAAATACCGGCTTTGGTTCCGTCCACCAGGAAAGCCTTGCCCATGTAGATCGAGGGCAGGAACTCAAGGTTGAAGCCCGCCCGCCCGGCCAGTTTCGGTGGTAGCGGCTTGTCGAGATTGATGCTGACCTTCACGCCCCCTGGCTCCGCTGCGACTTCCAGTGTGTAACTAAAGTCGAATGTCGGGAAAGCGAGATCGGCGGTGAGCCGGCTGTTCGCCCTATCGGCATGACGATCTTTGAGGGTCGCCACCAGGTCCCACTGCTCCGGCGTTGGCATCAGGCGGACGTCGCCGTTAGTGGCGATGCGCTGGCCGTGGAGAATCATCTCCATGGCCGTGTTCTTTTGATCCACAAAAACGGGATGGTACGTGCTGTCGTAGAGAAAAACGCTGAACCCTTGAGTATCGAGGTAATTCTTGTCGGTCACCTGCATGGCAAAATCGGTGCCGGAGAGGCCTGGGGCCGAGATCAGGGCCAAGAGGAGACAAACTCTGATTCGCGTGAACATAGATTGGGATCAAACTGCTCCTTCGCCCTCAAGCTAACATGACATGCACACCGCTCGCGTGCCGTTTTTTCCCAGGCACGATGATTTTGAGTGGGGCCGCTAACAGACGGGCTTGCCTCATCTGGAAATGGGAG
>Ga0210396_10001577_pt1 | contig 24398 bp, 10 predicted proteins | sample IncBWH17OmetaG_FD_155466 | JGI IMG/M metagenome (GOLD analysis project Ga0210396, IMG submission 155466) | Forest soil microbial communities from Barre Woods Harvard Forest LTER site, Petersham, Massachusetts, United States - Inc-BW-H-17-O ... | reverse complement strand
CTGGCTCCAGTGTTCTCCCAACTATATGCACTTCAATTTTCTTTATATCTTCAGGGGGTAAAAAAGCTAAAGAATCAAGTAGAATATCTTGTCCTTTCCTTTTTTCAATAGATGCTAATACACTAAAAACCAGTTTGCTGTTTGGTGTTTTGCCGTTGATTTTACTTGTAGGCGATAAAGCTGTGTCTTCACTTCCGTACACAATTTTTGTAATATCCTTTCTGAATTTACTTATGAATGAAATGCTATAATCACTGGCGCAAATTACATTTTTAGCATTCGTAATTGTTTTTATAAAATCAACATTGTTGTAAAGTATAGTAATCAAACGCGATTCATGTATCCACCAAATTGTTTTGACAAGATTGTCTATTTGCATCACAACTGGCCAGGTAATAATAGTATTACATATAACAAAGTCGAAGTTTTTGGCGAAAGCAGTTAATGAATCGTGCTGTTTAAAAACCAAAGAATCTATAATTACGGGAACTCCCATTTTTAAAAGCTCATCCCTTAATTTTCCGTCGAGCTCTGAAACAATAGTCACAAAATATCCTTCCGAAAGTAATAGCTTACAAAGGTTAAATAAAACAATAGGCGCTCCACTGGCAGATAGTTCATGACCAATTAATAGTATATCTCCCTTTCTACCATCTTTAATTTCATCAGGTGCATATAGCTTAAAAGGCTCAGGAGAGTCTCGGTATAAAAGATTACGCATAGGGTCAGTGAAATACCTATCCTCAGATAAATACTTACCCCATCTTTTTAGTAAAAAAATATCCGATTTATCTTTGTTTTTGTTCAATTGCTTCTTGTCATGTTCGCCTAATGCGAGGTGCCCAATATGGCGCAGGCAAGCGTAGGGAGTATAAACGCACCTCAACCCTTTTTCAAGTAATTTGAATGAAAGATTGTCATCAGATCCCATGATCGGGGTATTTACTTCATCAAAGCCACCTAGTTCAAGGAACACTTCTTTCCGTATGGCCAGGCAGGCCCCTGTTAGTATAGAAACATTCCTGACCAACTGCTGGTAATTCATATATTCTCCCGAATCTTTAGGCGAACAATGAAATGAGGTGCCTGTTAATCTTCTAACCCCGGTTATCATACCGGCGTATTGAATTGTATCATTTTCATATAATAACTTAGGAGAAACCCCGCCAACTCCTTCTATAAATAAAAATTCTATTAAATTTTCAAGCCATTCTGGGTCTATAGGGCGCACATCATCATTATAGATGATCACTATTTCACCTTTGGCACGCTTTACCCCCTGGTTACATTTATCTGAGAAATTAAAAGGCTTATCATATGTTTCGACAACAAGCCTAGGTGTAAGTCGTAACTTTTCAAGCCGTGTTTTTATTTCTGAATTTGTAACTACAACTATTTCATAATCCCTGTAAGTTGTAGTTTTTATTATACTCTCAATAGTGGTCTGTATATTATCAAATGAATCTGATGGTATTATTATTGAAACCCCTGTTTTTTTATTGAAGTTGATTTTTGCCCGGTTAGCAACCGGCAGTTCTATAATATTTGCATCAATGCCCCTTCTTTTCATGGCAGATCCCAGCGCGGCCAGATTGGTTTGCCTTGCAAAATTTTTATCACCATTTGCAGCAGAGCCTTGTGTAACGCGCCAGTGATAAAGTATTTTCTTTATATGATAAATTCCTTTGGTTTTTTCAGTGGCCCTTAACATAAGGTCATAATCTTGTGAAAAATCAAACTCTTTCCTGAAGTAGCCAACTTCATTATCAAGGAAGGGTTTTCTGTATACCGTAAGGTGTGCGACATACATCATATTAAATAATAATTCCGGGCTCCAATCAGGTTTTAAAAATTTATCACTTAAATCCCCCTCTTCGTCAACTTTGCATTCATCTGTATAAATTATATCTGCATCAGGAGATTCATTGATCTTCTTCACAACGTAGTATAGCGCGTCAGGAGTAATTTCATCATCATGATCCATTAGGGCCAGAAAATCTCCGGTAGCCATTTTTATGGCTTCATTTGATGCCTCTGAAATGCCGCTGTTTTTGTATAGGAATTTAATTCTGAAACGTGGGTCAAGCCTGTATTCCGTTAATAAAGCTTTGGTTTCTTGTGTCGTTGAACAATCATCAACAATACAAACTTCCCAATTGGTATAAACCTGTTCGCAAATAGATGAGATGGCTATTTTTAATAATTCCGGCTTTGTATTAAAAACGGGAAGAATAAATGATATTTTAGGTGAAGTTGCAAAATGAGCTATATCCGTTTTAAGTTCTTCGGCATTATAAGTGTTTGTTGTCTTTACTTTATAATTCAGAACCCGATCATCAAAATTTACCTTTGCGTGAATTAGTTCATTCAGAATTATTGGCTTGTTCTTCAATAGGGTTTTAAGCCCGTAAATTTTCTTTAGTAGTTTAAATGATTTGCTAAAATCAGCATACCCGTATTTACTGATGTAAGTTAATATGTGAACCAGTAAATATCTATTTCTTATAAACCAAAGCCTCGCAATAAAACCTGGAGTCTGACGTATTTTTCGAAGTATGTATTGTTTTTGAAGCCCCCAGAAGCTCCTTTCTTCATATGTTTTCTTATACCAATTGATGGTTGTCTTCAACTGGGCGTTCTCTTTACGTAATATTTCTATTTCCTTATGGCTGTCCATAAATTGATTAGGAGGATTCAATTATAGAACTTTATGTTTTTAATATTAAACCAATGTGCATAAATCAGTAATTCTCAAATATATAACTATTTAAATATAAAATTCTGTAGACAAACTGTAGAGATTTTTTTAGTCATGGAAATAGTTGATTTATAGAATAGTGAGCAAATAAAAAGGCCTGTAATTACAGGCCTTTTTATTTGTGTTAACTTAATATTATTGTTTTATAAACTTCACCACATCAATGGTGTTATTTGTAATTACTTTTACAAAGTACATTCCCTGTGCAAGTGAACTTATATCAATGGAGGTTACTTTGGTGTTACTAATAGAAGTGGAAGTAGTGATAACTTCTTTACCTGTAATGTCAATTATCTTCACCAAAGCATTTCTTTCTGCTCCTTGCATGTTAAACGACAGGTTTAATAGGCTGGTAGCCGGGTTAGGGTAAACCAAGGTTGATGAAGTGTTAGAGATATTGTTTACCCCAATTACATTGATGATAACTACAAATGATGCAGTGTCGGTACATCCGTTTGTGGACGTTCCGATTACTGTGAAGGTACTATCTGTATTAGGTGTAACTATATTGGTGCCATTTGTATTTCCATTCGCCCACATGTAGCTTGCAGCACCGCTCGCTTTTAAGGTATCGTTAGTTCCGGCTCTTAATCCGCTTGAGCCAGCAATGGTAACTGTAGGTGAGGGGTTAATGGTTATATTTCCATTCGCCATTGCTGAATCGCACAGGCCACCTGTGGTAATTAAGGTATAACTAAAAGTACCTGTGGTAGTTGGTTTCCCGCTTATGGTAATTGTGTTACCACTAAAAGATGTATTAACTCCCGTTGGTAAACCAATAACCTTGGCTCCCGTAGCGCTACCACCAATTGTATAGGTAATGTTAACAATGTCGCTATTTCCGCATAAACTCTGGTTATCTGAGTTAACTGCCGAAGACAATGTTATAGATGGAGACATTACGTCTATTGTTCCGCTTGCAACAGTTGTACCACATGAACCGCCTGAAGTAGAAACAGTGTAGGCAAACAAACCGCTATCGGCCGGAGTACCGCTAATTACAAGTGTATCATTATTAAAAGCTGAAGTTACACCAGAAGGTAATCCTGTAACAGTTACACCTGTAGCTGTTCCTCCAACCACATATATGATATGTGTCAGCAATGTGCTCTTGCAAACTGATTGTGCATCAGTGCTGCTTGCCGATATAAGTTTTACTGTAGGTGCATTAACTGTTATAGTTCCGCTGGCGCTTACAGGGCCGCATAAACTGCTTGTAGTGGAAACAGTATAGTTATATACACCGCCTGCAGTAGGTGTGCCGCTAATTGTAAAAATGCCGCTACTGAACGAGGTTATTACACCTGGTGGCAGCCCCGTTGCTGTTGCACCTGTTGCATTTCCGCCTACAGTATAGGTTATATCTGCTATAGCAACATTGCTGCATATTGCCTGAACATCGGTGCCAACTGCCGAGGATAGATTAATTATGGGGGTGTTAATATTTATGGTTCCATTAACATTTGTAGTGCCACATGCGCCACCCGTTGTAAATACAGTGTATGAAAATAACCCGCTATCAATTGGAATGCCACTGATAGTTAAGGTGTCATTATTTACTACCCCATTTACACCCTTTGGTAGCCCGGATACTGTTGTGCCTGATGCAGAACCACCAATAGCATATTTAATATCGGTGATTGGAGCATTTTGACAACTGGTTTGCGCATCGGTGCCAACCGCAGAAACTAGTGTTACCAAAGGTGCCTCAATTGTAACAGTGCCGGTGGCAGTAGTTGTTCCGCAAGTTCCACCTGTAGTGGTTACTGTGTAGGTGTATAAGCCGCTTCCTGTCGGGGTACCATTTATTGTAAAGGTACCGCTACTATAAGAATTGCTCATTCCCGGAGGTAAGCCAGTTACCGTTGCGCCGGTAGCTGTTCCACCAATATTATAGGTAATATCATTAATTAAAACATTGTTGCAAACCGCTTGGGCGTCAGTTCCAATTGCAGATGAAAGACTAATAGATGGTGCATCTACTGTTATGTTTCCTTTAGCTGTTACAGAACCACATAGTCCGCCTTTGGTAGACAGCACGTATGGGAATGATCCGCTTGTAGTAGGTGTGCCACTTAATATAACAGTATCAGCGTTAGTTGAAAGCAGAATACCAGTTTGTGATGTTGAGAATGTTGCACTGGTAGCGCTACCGCCTATAATATATTTTATTGTTGTTATGGCAGTTCCGGTGCAGACAGATTGTCCATCAGTTCCAACTGCAGATGCAAGAATAACAGTTGGAGCATTAACTGTAATTGATCCACTGGCGGTGGTTTGTGGGCCGCATGAGCCACCAGAGGTGGTTACTGTGTAGGTATATACACCGGCAGCAGTAGGTGTGCCACTAATAGTAAGTGATCCGCCAATAAATGAACTATTAAGTCCGGCTGGCAAAGTTGATACTGAAGCACCGGTTGCTCCGCCACCTATAGCGTATGTAATGTCAGTTAGCGCAGTGTTATAACAAAGCGATTGTCCATCAGTTCCCGCTCCTGAAGAAAGATTTATTGACGGCTGATTTACTGTTACAGAAGTAGTATAAATAGCGGTTTGTCCGTTCCCATCTATTGCCGTAACACTATATGAACCCGATGAAGTGGCATTTATAGAAGATGCTGTTTCTCCCGTGTTCCATGAATAGGTTACAACAGGGTCATCTCCGGTTGCTATGGCACTAATAGCCGGCGAGGAAGAACAAACTACAACCGGGGTTATACTTACCGTTGGCGCGGCAAGGGTTATACCGCTTATATCCCCGAGTGCTGATACAGTTGCACTAACCTGGTGTGTTCCGGTGTTTACTGCGCTGAATTTAGCCCAAGGACTTGTTGTGTATACGCCGGTTGCAATTGAAGCTTCAGTACCTGCAACATCAGAGGCCAGATAGGTGCCTGTGAACGCAGAACTGAATGTGCCGAGGCCGGTTTGGCCTACCTTCCAGTACCTGTTAAGATAATTTACAGAGCTTTTGTTGTTAGGATCTTTGGTGTCTGTTGTAAGCACTGTTACAGTTGCGGGAAACGTGCCTGTGGTAATATTTAAACTTATTGGAGTATAATCTGTTGCCGCTGCATTATCACCAACTGCAAAGTTGAAGGTTCCTGCGCCACCATAAACCTTATCAAGAGTTCCTGTACTGTTGGTTATTATGTATTTGTTGCTACTGGCACCTGAAATACTGCCTGAACTTCCAATAGTTAAATTATTAATTCCAAGAGTAACCTGTCCGCTGGTAAGTGTAAGTGCATTAGTTACTGTTTCTGACTGCTCTAAAGTAAGTCCTGCAGAGTTATTAAGTGTTAAGTTGTAGAAACTTGTACTGGTGCCGCCTTCTAAAAGCTGGTTTGATGTTCCATTGAATATCACGCTACCTGTACCCGGATTAAACGCTCCTCCATTATTAAATTCGCCCTTTAAGCTTATGTTGGAGTTGTTGGTATTGAATGTGCCTGCAAGCACAAATAGGCTGTTTAATTGAATAGCTTGCCCCGATAAGTCAAACACTCCAATCCCATTTATGGTTAAGCTATTTACATTGTCATTTATTATACCTGCCTCAACAATAGGAGAAGAGCCGTTAACTGATACCGTAATATCCTTACTTAAGGTAATAGCTCCAGTGCCCATATTTAAACTGCCTGTTCCATTAAAGGAAAAGCTACCGTTCCAGGTTTGGGTGTTATTGGTACTGAGGGTAAGCAGACCTGTTGTATTATCTATAGTTCCGCCATTAATGACAAAACTACCGCTACCTATAGCCGATGAGTTATTTATATTTAATGTACCATTGTTTAACACGGTGTTTCCAGAGTATGTGTTAGCACCTGATAAAGTAAGAGCACCGGTTCCATTCTTTACCAAAGTTGTGGTTGCAGAACCATCATCTATAACTCCTGAAAAAGTTGAGTTGTTATTATCTGAGCCATCTTTTATAGTATCGAGTGTTGAACTTGTTGTAATATTTCCTGCTCCCATTAGATCACCCGCAGCTATGTTAAAGCCATTAAGATCAAGTATACTACCAGTAGTTATATTTAATGAGTTGGTTATTGAAAGCCCAACACTTTGTTGAACAGTGAATGTAGAAGCATTAATGTAAAGATTGTAGAATGAAGTGAAGAAAGTAGTTGGAAGTGTAGTTGTTCCTGTAATTCCTATCGTTCCTGAGCCGGGAGTCCAGGTTCCTGCAGCAATGACTGTTATAGATGATGCAATGATTGTGTCATTAGAAGCCATAGTTATGTTTCCGGTAGTTGCTCCATTACCTATAGTCAATCCGCTTGAAATGGTTAAGGTGGTATTTGAATTACAAGCCAGTGTTCCGTTAGCCACACCATCTCCAAGAGTCAATGCAGTACAGGCTGCTTCTACATCCACAGTTACGGTATATGTACCGCCAATTTCTACCCGAGTTCCTGCTATTGGCACCACACCTGTTGACCATGTTGAGGTGGAGCTCCAGTTACCGCTTTGAATAGCCGTGGTCACAGGGATTGGGGCGGCAATTGTTGCACTTGTAAAGAGTATTACAAATAAAACGCCTGAAAGTAATTTAATTGTTTTTTTAGGGGTAAATGCTTTTTTCATGGGTATAATAATCTGGCAGTGTTAAATAGATTTAGAACAGACCCTAAAAATAGTAAATATTTCGAGAATCTCTTATAAAAAAATAAAGAGTGTTATTGCTTCTTTTTTGGTAACCTTCTCATGTAATGAGAAACATCTCTTTGGGCTGACCTGCATAGCTTTTTCAGGTCTTTTGCTGTATTCATTAACCCACTGGCATGACTGTTGATATATCTTATCCGAACATTACTGAAGTATTGCTCTGTTTTTTTTTCTGCTTGGTAAGCATTTTGCTCTTTTTGAGCTTCTTCTGAAGTAATAGTAAGTTTATCCCCAAGTTTTAAAAACTGATTAGCCAGGGCATTTTCTTCGGTATTCATTAAGCTGGTTTCGGCACTTAAATCATCAAGTGTTGCTTTGTATTGCTCATCAATCCCGGTTGAGTTCATGCAAACTGATTTATACTGCTGCAATAATTGCAGTTTTATTTTGTAAGAGTTCATCACTATGGTGCTCTCCGTTTTTAATTTATTAATCTCATCAAAAAGAGGAGCAAAGACAAAGCTTTTTTTCTTAAATAAAAGCGAATCGTTTTTGTATTTAGAGTGAATCAACTGGTCTTTAGGGTTGCGCAGTTCATAATCAAGGTCATCAAAATTGTTAATGCGCAATCCATTGATCTGTTTATCAGAAGCTATAATGCCGGGTAGTGCTTCAGCATATGGGGTTAGTCGGTTTTCTATACCCGAATAAAATACTTCGGCCTGACCAAAAAGCCCGTCGAAATATTTCTGCTCCTTTTTTATAGAGTCAGACAGTATTCGGAGTGAAATAACATAACCTATAGAATCTGCCCGCGATGATGTAACTGCATTCTTTTTGTTGTAAAAGACATTGCTTTTAATAGCAGATTTTAGCTGGCTATTCCTGTTGCTAATTACTGAGCTTAATTGCTTCCCGTTTTGATACGCAATCGACCTGTATTGTTGCAGGCCTTTTAATACAATTTTTGTAGATGAAATAAGCGCAGTGTTCTGTTTAAGTAACGTGTTCTTCTTTTTTTTGCTTATAAGGGTCAGTTCTTTTTTCTGCTTTTGTATAACAGTGCGCATGCTATCGCAGTGTGCCAATGACCGGTTAAGGGCAGTTAAGGCTGAATCGCAAATTAACCGCATACCGGTAGTGTCGGCTCCTTTGGTCATTAAGGGTAATATATCACAGGCTTTGTCATATTCTGCAATGCATGCTTCGAAATGATTATTATGGTTGTATTTATACCCTGCTATTGCATTTTCAAGCTGTTTGTCTCTGTCACTTTTGTTTAAAAAACTTATCCGAGCAGATTCATTATCAGCAGACATATCAGAAGAACCTCCATTATTATATTGTTTGTAATAATATGAGCTGTCAGCAATGAACTGCTGAACTGTTTGCTGTGGGCTTTGCAGTTGCCAAATTGAATTTAATGGCAAATGGTCGGTGCGGAACAAACTGCCATCATTCATACAATAGAACTCCCTGGCCTTTTTTGCAAAATGAGGGCTATAAGTCCGGTCATCTTCTTTATTGCCACTAAACAGGTAAATGAAGAAGCCTTTAAAGGTGCGTTTGGTAGGTACAATAACTCCCGCATCCCAGCATACATCAACCAGTTTCCAGCCACCCTCAATGTGCACGGCGTTCCAGGTGTGTTCATCAAAGTAAAAGTTGTCACCTTGGGTAACATAAATGTCTTTGGCATAACCCGGCACTATAACACAATTAATCCCAGCGTAAAAACACAACGAAGCAAACAGTTCACTATAGCCCAGGCAAATGGCCTTTCTTCTCCACAAAATCTTTTTTAACGGAACTTCTTCATAGTTATGGCTATACCATTTCTTTACGTCGTATTTAATATTCGATGCGATCCAGTCATGTATCAATCTTACTTTTTCACTATCTGATTTTGCACCCCGCGTAATTCGCGGGCCTAAGGTGGCAGGGTTTAAAGAGCGGAAATAGGGGATAAGCTTAGCATGCATTTCCTGGGCAACAGATACCTGCGCCAATAAAAGGCTTATTGCCAATGCAGCTAAAACTGGTTTGATAAACCTCATAACCCCAATAGTGTTAGGACAGCTAAAATAAATAACAGATTTATTAAATATTGACGCTGCCGCACTATGTTATAATGCAGTGATTGTTGAAAAGATACAGAAAGCCCACCCTAACCCTCCCTATAGGAGGGAACTGTATTATAGCATTAACTTGAAGTCCTCCCCGACGGGGAGGATTTGGTAGGGGCCGTTAATAACCTAGAACCTTTAACATGCTCTTATAGCTCTGTTCCTTGGCAAAAAGTCGGGTGGTAATTTCACCATCCTCGGTTTTGTCAATAATAACATGCTTAGGGGCAGGTATAAGGCAATGCTGTATTCCACCATAACCACCCAGCGATTCCTGGTAGGCCCCGGTATGGAAAAAGCCTATATACAATGGCTCATCCTCTTTGTAGTTGAACTTAGGCAAATACACTTCATTAGAGTGAAGTTCTGAGTTATAGTAATCTAAACTATCGCAGGTCAAGCCGCCCAGGTTCACCTTTTGGTATTCTTTTTCCCAATGGTTTATGCCCAGCATTATAAAGCGCTGGTTAATACCCCATGTATCGGGCAGGGTAGTAATGAAAGAGCTATCTATCATATACCAAAGCTCGCGGTCATTCTGCCATTTCCTGTCTAATACAGAATATATAGCCGCACCGCTTTCACCAACCGTAAATGAACCAAATTCAGTGAAAATGTTTGGCTCAGGTATTTCGTTTTGTACGCAGAAACTCTTTATCTGGGAAATGATCTCTTCAATAAGGTATTCATAGTCGAATTCAAACCCCAATGAGTTGCGAATCGGTAAACCACCACCAATGTTAAGTGAATCGAGTGTCGGGCAAATTTTCTTTAACTGGTAATATACCTTTAAGCACTTAGCTAACTCAGTCCAGTAGTAAATAGCATCGCGTATACCGGTATTAATAAAAAAGTGAAGCATCTTTAGCTGCACCTTAGGGTTCTTCTGGATCTTCTCTTTGTAAAAATCTACTATATCTCTGTATCGGATACCTAAACGCGAAGTATAGAATGCAAACGTAGGTTCTTCTTCAGCTGCTATGCGGATGCCTATGTTGCATTTCTTTTTGGCATACTTAACATAGTGGTCAAGTTCTTCCTTATTGTCAAGAACCGGTATAATATTAAAACCCTGGTTTATTAATTCGGTTACATATTGTTTATAGGTAGGGCGTTTGTAGCCATTACATATAATATAGTTTTCTTTGGTTATTTTACCCTGCTTGTAAAGCTCCTTTACAATAGGTATATCAAATGCCGATGATGTCTCTATATGCACATCTTCATTTTTAAGCACCTCATCGGTTACGAATGAGAAATGCGAACTCTTGGTACAGTAACAATACTTATATTTACCTTTGTAGTCGGCTTTTGCCATTGCTACGTTAAAAAGTTTCTTTGCTTTTTGTATTTGTGAACTGATTTTAGGAAGATAAGTGAGCTTGAGAGGTGTTTTATATTGCTTGATAATAGACATAAGGTTGATGTCGTGGAAGTACAATTCATTGTCTTCTACACGGAAGCCTTCTTGAGGGAAATTAAAGGTTTGTTGGATAAGATCCTGATAGGTATTTTCCATTTCAGTTAACGCAGATTAGAAATTTTATGCAAATGTAAGTAATCTACATAAACAAAAATAAGTCAATGTAAATGATTTAGAAATTATGAAAGCGATAAAGATCATAGAGGTAAAATCGGAGATAGGAGCAGGTACACGTGGTGCCAGTATGGGTATTGACGCGGTTAAAATTGCAGCGCTCGACTTCGGTAGTCACTTCTTCAAAAAGAACAAGTCAGTAAAGGTGCCGGTTGAGAATTTGCTTTTGCTCGAGCCCATACATAACGAATATGCAAAACGCATAAAGGGAATTTACAATGTAAATGAGCGCCTTGCAAATGAAGTAAAAAAGGCAGTTGAGGCACCCAATACATTCCCTATTATTTTGGAAGGTGACCACAGCAATGCTTACGGAACAATATCGGGTATTAAAATGGCCTGCCCCGATAAACGACTTGGCATTATATGGATAGATGCTCATGCCGACCTGCATTCACCTTACACAACCCCGTCAGGCAATATGCATGGTATGCCACTTTGTGCTGCCATAGATGATGATAATTTGGAAAACAGGGTAAACAATCCCGATGAAGAGACCGTGCAATTATGGGAGAAGCTTAAGAACCTGGGCGGAATAAAGCCTAAGATACTTGGGAGTGATATAGTATATGTAGGATTGCGTGATACGGAAGCCCAGGAGAATTACCTGATCAAAAAACACGGGGCGAAAGTTGTTACCGTTGCCGAATTCCGGCAAAAAGGATTTGAACGCACAGGGTTTGAATTATTAAACTATCTTGATAAATGCGATATCATCCATATATCTTTTGACGTCGATAGTATGGATCCTGTTATATCTCGTGGCACAGGTACACCTGCCAAGAATGGATTAACAGAAAGAGAGGCAGGTAATTTTATTTCAAGATTGCTGTATAGTAAGAAGATAGTATCGCTTGAAATAGCTGAAATCAATCCGACCCTTGACAGGGAAAACGTTATGGCCGAAAATGCTTTTGAAATATTGCAAAAGGCCGCAAACCAAATAACCAGGACACTGTAATCAATTAAGAATTAGGAGTTAAGAATTAAGAGTTGAAAGACATGAAAACATTAATTACCTGTTTAGTTACACTTACACTTTTAATTGCAGGTTGCAAAAGCAATTCTGCAGCTGATGATAACGTTAAAATAAGTAATAAGACAAATAAGAATATTGTTTGCCTGTTAGGATATAATTACCCTGACCTGAGTTTCAGTTTTACCAATAAGCAGGCGGTATTAGCAAAACTTGACAAGTTTGAAGTGGATGGCGGGCAATCAAAAGCAATAGATACCCTTGGGCTTTGCAATAAAGAGATTTGGGATAAGCATATTAAAGATGGCAGTATGCTAATGTTATTTGTTTTTGATAAAAATAAATTAGCAAGTGCAGATAAGTTGGAAGATGCATTGCTGGAACGGTATTACTTTTCATTTATACAATTGATGAAAACGAATGGATTGATAACAATTAAGTAGGAAGAGATTTATGAAGAGCATTGAAAGCGTTATTTCAGAACACACAAAAAAAGCCCTTGCCACATTATATAATGCAAATACAGATAATGTAAGTGTTACACTTCAGCCAACCCGTAAGGAATTTGAAGGTGACTTTACTATTGTTGTTTTTCCCTTTACTCCATTAAGCAAAAAGAACCCTGAGCAGACAGCAAAGGAACTAGGTGAGTATTTAAAGAAGGAAGTAGCCGAAGTAGAAGACTATAATGTTATTAAGGGTTTTCTGAATTTGGTTATTAATAAAAGCTATTGGATAGATTTTCTGAAGCAGAACTGGAACAACAAGGAATATGGCCTTACTAAGCCTGCCGAAGGTGCCAATACTATAATGGTAGAGTATTCGAGCCCGAATACCAATAAACCACTGCACTTAGGGCACGTGCGTAACAACCTTATTGGCCTTTCTATATCACGCATATTAGAGGCCGCTGGCAATAAGGTTATTAAAGTGAACCTGGTAAACGACCGAGGCATACATATTTGTAAAAGTATGCTAGCCTGGAAAAAATGGGGTGGAGGCGAGACCCCCGAAAGTTCGAGTATGAAGGGCGATCATTTGATAGGGAAATATTATGTGCTGTTCGATAAGAAGTATAAAGAAGAGCTAAAGCAATTATTGGCCGGTGGAATGAGTGAAGAAGAAGCTGAGAAGAAATCGGCTTTGATGGGAGAGGCCAGGGAAATGTTATTGCAATGGGAAGCCGGAGATAAGGCAACCATTGATTTGTGGAAGATGATGAACAATTGGGTGTATGCGGGTTTTGATGTTACCTATAAAATGCTTGGTGTAAGTTTCGATAAAATATACTACGAATCGCAGACTTACTTGTTGGGTAAAGAAATTGTTGCTGAGGGATTGAATAAAGGAGTGTTCTTTAAAAAAACTGATGGTTCGGTATGGATAGACCTTACCGCCGACGGGCTCGATGAGAAGGTGTTGTTGCGTTCTGACGGAACATCAGTATATATGACGCAGGATCTGGGTACTGCTGTTTCGCGTGCTGAGGAATTTAAGTTCAACGGGCTGGTATATATAGTAGGTAATGAGCAGGAATACCATTTTAAGGTATTGTTCCTTATTTTGAAAAAGCTTGGTTATGCATGGGCCAATGGGTGCTTCCATCTTTCATACGGAATGGTAGAACTGCCTGAAGGTAAAATGAAATCGCGCGAAGGAACTGTAGTGGATGCAGATGACCTGATGGACGAAATGATAAAGACTGCGGAAGAAACCACTAAGGCATTGGGTAAGATTGCCGATTTTGAATCGGATGAAGCTACGAGGTTGTACAAGACTATCGGATTGGGTGCTTTGAAATACTTCATATTAAAGGTTGACCCGAAAAAGAAAATGCTCTTTAATCCTAAGGAGTCTATAGATTTTGAAGGTAACACTGGCCCATTTTTGCAATATACTTATGCACGCATAGCTTCTTTGTTACGCAAGGCAAAAGACCTGAACTACGTTGCTGCCATAAACGTGAATGATATTGTAAAAAAAGAAAAAGAACTACTCATAAAGGTTTACGAATTCAATAAAATAATTGCTGAAGCTGCAACCGGCTACAGCCCTGCATTGGTTGCAAATTATGTTTATGAGCTAGTGAAAGAATACAACCAGTATTACCACGATTACCCGGTAATAAAGGAAGAGAATGCTGACTTGCGCAGCCTGCGGATTGCAATATCACAACAAGTAGGTACGGTAATACGCAATGGTATGTGGCTATTGGGTATTGATGTGCCGGAAAGGATGTGATTTTGCTAACCCAAACCCCTAAAGGGGCTTTGATTGGCTTTTACTTGAAGTAACTGCGAATAACTTCAGCAGCTATTACTGTATATAGTATTACAACAGGTAATAGAAAGATTCTTTCCTTCTTTGATAGTTTCTTATAGAGAATAAAGTACATAACTATGCTTAACCCTGGGATTGATAAAAGAAAGATCTCAAGCGGAGATGCGTTATACCAATTGACTTCACTTTTCTTAAAGAAAGACATTTTACCGCTGAATTTGTTTAGACTAATTTAAACAAATTTCAATTAAATCAAAATAGAAGTAGGGTTGGGGTGCTTTAATCTAACTTCTCCCTCAGATATAGCTTTTCGACAGCCTGGACAATCCTTTCCGCGCGTGTCTCTTCTTTCTTTGCAGAAGTAATCCACTCAACGTATTGTTTTTTGTAGGTATGTGCCAGTGAACTAAAATATTCAAGAGCGGCTTTATTTTTAATTAAAGCAGTTTCAAAGTCTTCAGGTGGTTCAACGGTACGGGCACGTTCGTCTAATTCAATGGTCATTAAAATGGTATCCCCAATTTTTACACCGGCCATATTGCGCAGTTTTTCGCCAAGTACAATATAGTGCTTGCCATTGCCATGTGGCATCAGTGAGCTGTAAAATGTCTTTCCGTTCAATGAAGCTTTAACTTTTACCTGCCCTTTTTTGCCATACTCTTTCTCCACATCAATAGGTACATTGGCAAAATGCCAGGTACCAATACCTTCGGGCCTGCTTATCTTAGCTTTGAATTTAAATATCTTCACTACGTGTTTATTAAAAAAGGTTAGCCACAGATTCTCAGATTAGGTATTCTGTATAAAATTACACTATTCAATTTACACTGATGTTTTTTTTAATCTGTGAATCAGTGGCGATTTGTTTTTATCAAATCATCATATTATCAAATTACCAAATCTGTTTTATAGTGTAAGTTTCTTGTGGCGCATTGGCTTGTTTGCTTCATCGCCGAGGCGTTTCTTTTTGTTCTCTTCGTATTCAGTATATCCACCTTCAAAATAATAAGGCACACCGTTGTTTTCAAAAGCAAGTATGTGTGTGCATATCCTGTCAAGGAACCAGCGATCGTGAGATATTACCACCACACAGCCTGCAAAGTCTTCCAATGCATCTTCAAGCGCACGTAATGTATTTACGTCAATATCGTTGGTGGGCTCGTCAAGCAGCAATACGTTGGCTTCAGTTTTTAGTGTAAGCGCCAGTTGTAAGCGGTTACGTTCACCACCCGAAAGTATTCCGCACTTCTTGCCCTGGTCGTTACCGGTAAAGTTAAACCTGCCAATGTAAGCACGTGCATTTATTGTTTGCCCACCCAAAATAATGTTGTCATTTCCGTCCGATAGAATATCGTAAACAGTTTTGTTCGGGTCAATTGCAGCATGCTCCTGGTCAATGTATCCTATCTTAACTGTTTGGCCAACTTTAAATTCACCCGATGTAGGCTTTTCCTGGTTCATGATCATTCGGAACAGTGTTGTTTTACCCGCACCGTTAGGGCCAATAATACCAACAATACCAGCAGGCGGCAGTTTAAAGTTCAGGTGCTCGTAAAGTACGCGGTCGCCATATGCTTTCGATACATCAATGGCTTCAATAACTTCGTTACCCAGGCGAGGGCCATTAGGTATAAATATTTCCAGCTTATCTTCCTTAGCTTTTACGTCTTCGCCCATCATTTTTTCGTAGTTCGCTAAACGGGCTTTACCTTTTGCATGGCGGCCCTTAGTACCCATACGAATCCATTCCAACTCTTTATTGAGCATCTTCTGGCGTTTCGATTCCGATTTTTCTTCCTGCGCCAGGCGTTTGCTCTTTTGTTCGAGCCATGATGAATAGTTGCCTTTATACGGAATACCTTCGCCACGGTCAAGTTCTAATATCCATCCGGCAGCGTTATCTAAAAAGTAACGATCGTGAGTTACTGCTATAACGGTACCCTTATATTCCTGTAAGTGTTGTTCCAGCCAATCAACCGATTCTGCATCAAGGTGGTTGGTAGGCTCATCGAGCAATAATATTTCGGGTTGTTGTAATAATAACCTGCAAAGGGCAACCCTTCTTTTTTCACCACCCGAAAGGTTTTTAATGCTTGCATCAGCGGGTGGGCAGCGCAAAGCATCCATGGCAATTTGCAATTTACTATCAAGGTTCCAGGCGTCATGCTGTTCTATAAGGTCGTTAAGCCTTGCCTGTTTTTCAATAAGCTTGGCCATTTCATCATCGCTCATTGGCTCTGAGAACTTATTATTAACCTCTTCGTATTCCTTTAAAATGGCCGTTACTTCCTGTGCTCCTTCGCGCACTATCTCAATAACAGTTTTGGTATCGTCTAATTTTGGCTCTTGTTCCAAATACCCAACTTTATAGCCTGGCGAGAAGTGTATTTTGCCATCGTAAGATTGTTCTATACCTGCTATCAGCTTAAGCAGAGTTGATTTACCTGAGCCGTTTAAACCTATAACACCAATTTTAGCTCCGTAATAAAACGAGAGGTAGATATTCTTTAAAATTTGCTTTCCTGTGGGCAATATCTTGCTCACATTCACCATCGAAAATATGATTTGCCTGTTCTCAGTCATCGTCAGTTTTTATTAAGTGCGCAAATATCGTAAAAACATATTAACAACGGGAACTTAAAAATCTTATATCAATTGCAGTTTTTTTTAGATAAAACATAATGAATTGTATATATTTGTTACTCGTATTTTATCGTTCTGTAAAGTTATTAGGAACAATCAATTGATTACCCCATTTAAAGAATTACATCAACTGAACCGTTTTAGTTTTTATAAGATCGCCCGAAAGACCACTTTTTTAGTGTGTCTGTTTATTTCATTAATTGGTAAGGGGCAGTTAGTGGTTAATGGAAACATTACCAATACCGATATAATAACTAACCTTTTTGGACCGGGAGTGGTTATAAGTAATTTAGTGGTTAACTGTGGCCCTGCGGGCGCTAATCAGTATGGTTCGTTTACAGCCGCGGGTACAGGCCTTGGAATCAATAGCGGCCTTTTAATGACCAACGGAACAATACAAGGGGCAATAGGGCCTAATGATACTAATAACATTTCGAGCACTTGTGTAGGTACCAGCTCATCAGATGCATGTATTACCGGAATTGCAAGTGGCCAGCAACACGACCCCTGTATAATTACATTTGATATAACACCAAGTTGTGATACCCTGACAATGAATTATGTTTTTGGCTCTGAGGAGTACCCTGATTTTGTAAACTCATTTAATGATGCATTCGGTTTTTTCATAAATGGTCCTAAACCCGGAGGCGGTAATTATTCCTGTACCGATGTTGCCATTATTCCGGGTACAACTACACCCGTATCAATTAATACTGTAAATGATGGAACTAACAGTACTTACTTCCGGGTAAATACGGTGCCCTCAGCGCCTACATATCAGTATATAAAATACAATGGACTTACTACTCCTTTGCAGGCAATCATTCCGGTTATACCATGCCAGAAGTATACTATGGAACTAGCTATTGTCGACTTGGGAGATTGCAATTATGATTCGGGTGTGTTTTTACAATATGAAGGCATGAAGTGTGCTAATGACCAAACCCTGACTGTAACTCCAAAAGATACTTCAATTTGCATAGCAGGGCCAATAACACTTACGGCTTCAGGAATGGGTAACTATACCTGGAGCCCGGCTTCGGGCTTAAATACTACAGCGGGTGCAGTTGTTATTGCCACACCAACTGCTGCCACAACGCAATACGTTGTTTCTTCATCATCTACCTGCATTACCGAAACAGATACTGTAACCATTAAAATTGGTAACCCCAAAGGCCTTACTGTAAAAACAACCTCGGCTAATACCGGTTGTGGGGCATGTATTGGATCTGCAAGTGTTACATCTTCAACGGGTGGTTCTGGTGGGCCATATTCATATACCTGGTTGCCGGGGAATATGACTACCCAGGCTGTTACATCCCTCTGTGCGGGCACTTATACTGTTATTGTTCATGATAATGGGACGAATTGCCCGGCCCCTGATGATTCGACCATTATTGTTATCAACCAGGTGAGTAATCCTAAGCTTATTGTGCAAACATCTACAGCTGCTGGTTGTACAGCTTGTACCGGAACAGCTGCGACTACAGTTTCCGGTGGTTCAGGCGGGCCTTATACTTATCAATGGCTGCCGGGAGGCATGACCAGCCAAAATGTTTCAGGTTTATGTGTGGGCAACTATTCGGTAATAGTAACAGATGCCGGAACAAGTTGTGTTGCCCCAAATGATACTTCGGTTGTTGTAATTGTAATACCTACGCCTCCGAATTTGTCTGTAAAAACATCGGTTAATAATAATGTTTGTAAGCCTTGCAGCTCTTCAGCTAATGTATTAAGTACAACAGGTGGAACAGGTGGCCCTTATACTTACCAGTGGCTACCTGGTAAGGTAACCACACAGGCAATAAACGGGTTGTGTACCGGTACTTATTCTGTTGTAGTGCATGATAATGGAGTAGGTTGCACAGCACCTAATGATACATCAGTTATCACTGTTTTGCCTAACGATGCGTTTAATATGCGATTCACAGCAGATTCGTTAAGCGGATGTTACCCGATATGTGTAACATTTAATAATGGCTCACTAGTTAACCCGGGTACCATAAAATCGGTGTTATGGGATTTTGGCGATGGAGATACTTCAAGCAGTAATAAGCCCGATCATTGCTTTACAAATCCGGGTGCATTTACTATTAAACTCACTGTTACTTCCAGCGATGGATGTTCGGCTGATACCATTATTCCTAAAATGATAAATGCTTATAGTTATCCGGTTGCGGCTTTTGTTCCTTATCCGCAAGCTACAACAATACTTGATCCTGTTGTACAATATACCGATCAGAGCACTGATAAGTATGGCATTATAAGCTGGCTATGGACATTTAGTAATCCTACAACGCCATTTAGTATCAATACAAACCCACCGCCAATAACTTATACCGATACCGGAACGTTTTGCTCTACTTTAAGGGTTATTAATAAATATGGTTGCGCCGATTCGGTTACAGGTTGTGTTGATATACAGCCTTTGTATGCATTTTATATTCCTAATGCATTTACACCAAACCATGATGGGTTGAACGATATATTCCTTCCACAAGGTTCGGGTATATGCGGTTTCGATATGTATATATACGACAGATGGGGCTCACCGGTATATCATACTTCCGATATAAATAAGGGCTGGAATGGTACTGCAGGCAGTTCACGGGTAGAGCAGGAAGATACATACGTGTATCTCATAATCACCGTTGATTGTGCACATCACACATCTCACAGGTACGTTGGCAGTGTGAGCCTCATTAGGTAGTACAATAAATACCTGATACCCGGAATTAAGGTGCTTTTCCTAAACCAATAAATATTTCATATATTTGGTAGTTAATACTTGTCTTTGATCCCCAAGATCCGTCCACTGTGATGATTTTTTAAATGAAAAGAATAGCCTTTACTCTTTTTGTTGTGCTTTTTTTTACCCCTACATTGTTTGCTCAGGCAATTGACGGAGAGGAGTACGAGGAGCTTGCATCATACTGGAAAGATGCACTAAAAGATGTAAAACACAGGTTGGGTTTAAGTGACAACGATTTTAATGTGTTTACGAGCTTTTACCGTTTGAAGAATGACTCCATGCAGTACGAGTTCCATAAAAAAATAAGGCTTGGTAAACTTACCAGGGAGAACATATTGGGTTATGAAGCATTTGTAGAATCGCAGGAATTATTTATGTACCAGCAATTCGAACAGGTAAAGAGAAATTACCCATCATCAGTAACCGAATACGCACTTACAAAACAATCAAAGCCACTATTAACATGCAATCCAGGGTGCACCAATATTGATTTTGGTAATGGCACCCTTTCGGGTTGGAATGCTTATTATGCCAATAACGCTTCAGAAACTTCGTACAGTATAACCGGAGTAGTTGGCGGGCCGTGCGGGGCAGTCACCGGTGCTGCAAATGATCCGAATACTAATTTTTCGGGGTTTGGGAACGACTACCAGGTAGAAATAATGTCAGGTGGAACAGATCCTTTAGCTTCAGTCATACCCAGGGTTTACCCCGGTTCTAAGTTTTCAGTAAGGCTTGGTGATAGTACGAACCCAAATTCGGGAGTAGCAATAATTAACCAGACATTTGTAGTAACGGCTGCAAATGCGAATTTAACGTATGAGTATGCCATTTTTCTGGAAAACCCAATTGGACATACCATATACGAACAACCATTTTTTAACCAGGTACTTTTAAATTCAAGCGGCGATACAATTTCACATTGCCTTAATTACAATGTGGTATCAAGTAATGCGGCTGCAAATGGGTTTGATTCGGTTTACTATAATAAAAACGGGAATAACGACTATGTATACTATAAAGACTGGATACAGGTATTTGCCGACCTTCAGGGATATATCGGGCAATGCGTCACCTTACAGTTCGAATGTGCTGACTGCTCCCCCGGAGGACATTTTGGATATGCATATATAGATGCATCATGCAGCGGGCTTAGTGTTATAAATTCATCTCCGGTTATATGCGGAAATGGTATAACCCTTACTGCGCCTCCGGGTGCAACGGGCTATAGATGGCTGGGGCCGCCAAATGGAATCGTGGGCCCAAGTAATACGCAGAGCATTTTAGCAGATAGTGCAGGTACCTATAAAGTAATTATTCAGCCAGTTACCGGGCAAGCCTGTTCTGATACACTTTCAATAACCATTAAAAAAAGCAATTCACCGGCCATAAGAGATTCAATAGTTTCAATTGTTGATGAAAAATGCTTTGGAGATAAGAACGGTTCGATTATTGTTGGTGCCAAAGGCGGAACTCCTCCTCTTGCCTATTTATGGAATAATGGCGATACTACACTTATTGATACTGGGCTCGCGGCAGGTACATATACACTATCAATTACCGATTCTAATGGCTGTGGTGCAAAAATTATTGATACAGTGAAACAACCTGCAAAGCTGGTTGGCTCTATTAAGGCCCAGCATATGTGTGCAGGTCAGTCAGCTACACTTACTGCAAGCGCTAAGGGCGGTACAAAACCCTATAGTTTTATATGGAACAATACTACAACTGGGTCAACTTATACTGTAAGCCCGCTTGTTACAACCACTTATACAATGACTGTTACCGATACTAATGGCTGCACTGCGCCGCCCATAGCCGTTGTAGTTGCCATTAACCCTTTGCCGGTAGTTGATTTTACGGCAGATACGTTAAGCGGTTGTTTTCCGGCGTGTATTAAATTTAAAGATGAGTCAACTGTAGCGCCCGATAGTGTTAATAAGTGGTTGTGGAATTTTGGCGATGGTGATTCTTCAATTGTTAGAAACCCTGATTATTGCTATAATAAACAGGGTACATTTTCAGTAAGTTTAAAAGTTACATCTGATAGTGGCTGCAGTGCAAGCAAAATTATTTCTCAGATGATCACCACGTTTAATCATCCAAATCCTGCATTTACAGCTACACCGCAAACCGTTTCAATTTTAGAGCCTAATGTTACTTTTACTGACAAGAGTACGGATGAATATGGTATCACTAACTGGTTGTGGATGTTCAATGATCCGGGACACAATACCAGCACATTACAAAACCCGCCTTTACTTACATATACAGATACCGGAACTTTTTGTGCAAATTTGAAAGTTACCAATATGCATGGTTGTGTTGATTCGGTTTACGGCTGCGTAGATATACAGCCTATATATGCATTTTATATTCCCAGTGCGTTTACGCCAAATCATGATGGCTTGAATGATGTGTTTTCGCCAAAAGGTGCAGGCGTGTGCGGTTATACCATGTACATTTTTGACCGTTGGGGTGTTCCTGTTTTTCATACCAGTGATATGAATGAAGGTTGGAATGGTAAGTCAGGCAGTAGTAATGTTATTGAACAGGAAGAAACATATATATATCTTATCAATACAGTTGATTGTGTGCATCATCAGGCGCACAGATATGTTGGAAATGTAACATTGCTCAAGTAAATCTGTTACGATTTAGATTTTCGCCCTTTTTTTAGCTTGTTTGTAATTATTTAAAAAGTAGTTTAAAAACCTTCTTTTTATGGGTATTTAAGACTATATTTGGTTTTGATAATTAAGAATAATGAAGAAACAACTACCCTTATCAATGTTATTCTTTTCAGGTATGTTAGGGTTGCGGTCTAAAAATGGTTCAAGTCTTCATTATTTCATTTCTTTAAGCCGCAAAACAGCAAGGAATTTAACCATGAGTAAAAAGCTACTATTAGTTATTTTTCTTTTACAGGTTTTTGTTTTAAGCAAAGGCCAAGCCTTAACTGTTGATGATTCTTTGCAGGGGTTTAGTATGGAGGAAATGAATCATCATTTGGAACACTTTAAGGGTACTGAACGAGAAAGAAATGAGCGTATTGCTATCTCTGAAAGGGCATATATAGATAGAAAGTATAAACTGGGTGGTTATAATATACCGGCACTGGTAAGAAATATTAATGCCCAATTAAGTAAAAACCACAATGTTCAAGCCACCAATTGTAACAATATTGGTTTTGATGATGGCACTACAACCGGCTGGACCATAAGTGGTGCAGGCCCTACCAATAATGTTAGTTTTGGAACGGGATCTCCAACATCAGGAAGTAGTTATATAACATCAGGCACGGGCCTTGACCCATTTGGTAATTTCCCTGTGGTTTTCTCAGGAGCACATTCTTTGCAGTTGAGCGATAATAATGTTAGTACAAGTAATTTTCTTTCCACGGCTAGCCGTGTTATTGCAGTAGCTACTACAGGTAACACTTTTTTTACGTTGGATTTTGCTATTGATATTCTTGATTACCCCCATACTCAAAGCGATTGCGCCAGGTTTACCGTGGCTTTTTATGATGCTTCCGGTAATGAGTTGTCTTGCCCACAGTATGAATGTTATTATTATGTAGATGGTTCGGGTAATGGAATAGCAGTAGGAGTGAATAGCTTTCAGCAAACGTCAGGTAGTCCTGGTTATAATATAGGTAATCAATATTATCCTGTAACTTATTCTCCTTGGCAATCGGTTGCTATGGACCTTACACCTTATGCAGGTACTAATGTAACATGTGTTGTTAGTTGTAGTTGGTGCTTGTATAATTATGATTGGGCATATTGCTACATAGATGCTGATTGTCCTACTTCTAATACCACAAGTAATCCTACTTGTGGTGCCTTGCCTTTTGAGTTAAAGGGACCTGCAGGTTTTACTTCTTATTCATGGACAGCTCCAGCAGGTAATAATCCTGCCACTTCAACCGCTGATTCTATTAATGCAAATGTTGCCGGCACTTATTCATTAAACTGTACTCTTAATAACTGTTCAACACCTGCATCCTATAGTTATACATATGTTGTTGAAACAAGCCCGAAGGCAAGTTTTACTGATGTTGCCGGTTCTGCTTGCTCCGGTAATTTTTCTTTTACAAGTACATCAACTCCCAATGGAGGTACAGCTATTACCGGTTATACATGGGAGTGGGGTGATGGCACCCCGAATGGTACAACAGCTACTGCTACACACACATTTGCAAACGGAAGTATTGATACCGTTACTCTGGTTGTTACCAATGGCAGTTGTACCGATAGCATAAAAGAACCAATTTCTGTTTCAGTGCCTATAGTTCCTGTAGTAACGGCCACACCGGCTACATGTTATGGTGATAATGGTAGTGTAACAACAGTGGGTACGAGTGGGGGCAAACCAGGGTACACTTATTTGTGGAGCAATAGTGCAACAAGCTCAAGTATAAGTGCAAAAGCCGGTTCGTATACTGTTACTATTACCGATGTTAATAGTTGTACAGCAACTGCTACAGCAACAATTACTCAACCAACCCAATTACGTGATTCGATCACAACAATAGTTAATGATCTCTGTTATGGGGATTTAAAAGGTAGCCTGACATTAGGAGTAAAAGGTGGGACTGGAACATATAACTATGTGTGGACACCCACGGCACAAACGAGTGACCCGGCCACGGG
>Ga0210396_10001576_pt1 | contig 24411 bp, 20 predicted proteins | sample IncBWH17OmetaG_FD_155466 | JGI IMG/M metagenome (GOLD analysis project Ga0210396, IMG submission 155466) | Forest soil microbial communities from Barre Woods Harvard Forest LTER site, Petersham, Massachusetts, United States - Inc-BW-H-17-O ... | reverse complement strand
CTCCATCAGCTGTGTGGTCACGCGCAGCACATCGCCGGTGCGGCGGACATTGCCCTCCAGCACGTAGCGGACGCCCAGGTGATGGACCATGCCGTCGAGGTCGGACACCCCGCCGGAGCGGAAGCGGGCGATCGCGGAACTGGAGACCACCTTCAACTCCACGCCGCGCGAGATGGCCTCGATGATGTCCTCGGCCATGCCGAAGGCGAACACCTCGTCCTCGGCCAGGCCCGAGCGATTGGTGAAGGGCAGCACCGCCAGAGACGGCGCTCCGCCGCGGCGGGCGGGGGCGGGCGGATGCTGGGGGGCGGCCGCAGGCGCCGGGGCGGGCGTTTCGCGGCCGACCAGACCGCGGACTCCGGTGAGGAGACCGAGCCAGGCGGGATCTTCCCGGTCGCCTCTCCAGTGACAAAGGTCGGCGGTGGGGGTGAGCTCGAACATGATCGGCCGCTCGCAAGCCTCGATCGTGACCGGCGCGAGGGTGTGGTGGCGGTCGGCGAGCGTCGCCTCCGAGCGGACCCAGCGCGACACCACGGATCTTGGCGACCACAGCACGACGACCGCCTTGGCGGTGCGCAGGGCGGTTTCGGTGACCTCGTCATAGGCCTCGCCCGAGCGGAGCGTGACGTCCCACCAAACGTCGAGGCCCTCGGCCGCGAAGGCGTCGGCGAACCGGCGCGCAATGGCCTGGTCCTCTCGGTTATATGACAAGAAGATGTCGGGCATGCGCAGCTCCCCCGGCCGCCATAGTGCTCTGAGCGGGACCGCACAAGACTGACGTACGACGGGTCGTCACTCCGGGGCCTTGCGCGTCCGCAACAATCATGACGCTATCGCACCGCGCAAGGACGACGGGCCAGGGGCTGCCCGCTGTTTTCGGGGGAGGCGCTGGGGATGGCGGGGGCCAGACAGAAGATCGCGGTGCTCGGTGGCGGCGTGGGCGCGCTGGCCGCGGCTTTCTACCTCACTGAAGAGCCTGGCTGGGAGGACCGTTACGAGATCACGGTCTATCAGCAGGGCTGGCGCCTGGGCGGCAAATGCGCCAGCGGCCACGACATGCGCCCCGGCTACGGCGACCGCATCTACGAGCACGGCCTGCACATCTTCGCCGGCTTCTACGACCAGGCCTTCCACATGCTGGACCGGGCCTACAAGGCCCTCGATCGTCCCGACAACCATCCCAACAAGACGGTGTGGGACGCCTTCACGCCGGAAGACGCCATCGCCATCGTCGACGCCGACCAGCCGTTGAAGACGGCGCGTCAGTGGCTGATGGATTTTCCGCCCAATGCGCGCCTGCCCGGCCAGGACCTGTCGACGTCGCCGATGATCGTGATGATCCAGCGCCTCGTCGCCCTGTTCCTGCACGGCGCGCCGACGCGCACGCGTCCCCCCGTCCCGGCGAACACTGCGCCCATTCACGAAGGCGGGTTCGAGGGTGTGATCGACGGCGTGTTCAACGGTTTGGGCGACTTCATCAAGAAGACCGAGGAAGATCTCAAGGAGTGCGTCGAGGCCTTCATCATGCACGAGCTGATAAAGCACATCGAAGCCGAGATGCTGTCCTTCGACAGCCAGAAGCTCGATCCGCAGTCACGGCTTTCGCTCGAGCGCTTCCTCTATTTCGGCTTCCTGACCCAAGCGGTGCTGCACGGAATCGCCGAGGAGAATCTGATCCATCGCGGCTACGACGTCATCGACCGCTACGAGTGGAGCGACTGGCTGTACAAGAACGCAGTCGCCGTGGCGAAAACCCAGAGTCCCAAATGGGGCGAACCAGGTAAGCGCGCCCAGGACCTGGTCGACTGGGCGCCGATCGCCAGCCTCTACGACTACGTCTTCGGCTATGGCGACGGGGGAAACACGAAGTTCCGCAATTTCGCGGCGGGAACGGCCCTGCGCTCGGGGTTTTTGCTGATTTCTTACAGCGGGCATTTCTTCTGGAAGATGCGCGGGGCGATGGGCGACGTGGTGATCGCGCCGCTCTACCTGGCGATGAAGAAGCGCGGGGTGAAGTTCGAGTTCTTCTCGCGCATCACGAACCTCAACATCGATCCCAATTCCGACCGCGTCGCCTCGATCGACTACGTCCGCCAGGTCGAGCTGAAAGATCCCGCGGCGGGTTACAATCCCCTGATCGGCGTTCCCATCCCGGGCTGGCCCAGGGAAGTCCCACTGGAGGGCTGGCCCGCCGAGCCCCTGTGGGACCAGATCGCGGATGGGGACGTCCACCGAGCCTCAGGCCGCGACGTGGAGCAGGAGCACAATGAGGCGCCGGGCGGCGGCGGGACGGCGCGCCGGCTCGAGGCCGGAGTCCACTTCGACAAGGCGATCATCGGCATTTCCGTCGGTGGATTGAAGGAGGTTTGCGCGAGCTTCCCTGCGCGCCTGCCGAGGTCGAACTGGGGTCCGATGTTCAACGCCATCACGCTCACGCGCACCTGCGCCATGCAGCTCTGGATGAAGCGTGACATGGACGACCTTGGCGCGGTCTCGGCCGGGCGCACGCTGACTGGCGCGGACCAGCCCTACAGCTCGTGGTCGGACATGTCCCACCTGCTCTCGCGCGAGACGTGGAACGGGGCGGAAGTCCCCCGATCGATCATCTATTTCTGCGGTCAGATCCAGGGGCCGCAGAACGGCGCGCCGGCCAACATCAAGGCATATGATCTGGCGGTGAGCTGGCTGGAGACGAACTCCGATTTCTACTGGCCGCGGGCAGTTTCGCCGAGCAGTCTCTACAGCCTCGATCCGGACCTGATCTACGATCCCGATCCCGGAGCGCCCGGCGACGTGCTGACGCGCCAGTATATCCGCGCCAACTGCGCGCCCTCGGATCTCTACGTCCAGTCTCCCAAGGACAGCGTCTATACCCGCATGGACGCCCACCAGTCGGGCCTGGAGAACCTGTTCCTGGCCGGCGACTGGACGCGAAACGGGATCAATTCTGGGTGCGCCGAGAGCGCGGCGCGCAGCGGCTACCGGTGCGCCATGGCCATCCTCGGCAAGCTGCCCGAACTGCCAACCTGATCGTCACACGCAAGAACGAGGGGAGAGGTCGTGAGCGAACTGCCCGCCTACGTCAAAGACGGCAACCTTTACGATGGCCTGGGGACCGTCCAGCTGGACGGGGTCACCATGCACAACTTCTGCCTCGCGGCGGATGGGGCGAAGCTGCAGGCGTGGCTGGACAAGACCTTTCTTGCGCCCAAGGGCGTGAAGTACCGGGCCCTCGGCGATCGCGTCTTCCTCGGCATCGCCGAGATCCAGAAACTCTACCTGCTCAACGAGCATCCCTCGCGCGGCTGGACCAGCGAGATCGACATCACGATCTGGATCCTCGCCCAGCGGGAGGGGGACGGCGGCATCGCCCTGCGGTGGATCCCCGCCTACCTGTTCGTCGACAGCGGACCGGCCCTGTGCACCGGACGCGAGGTCTGGGGCTTTCCCAAGCAGCTCGGTCGCTTCGACTTCAGCCCCAAGGGATCCGATCCGGCGGCCGCCCGCACCTTCTCGGCCGAGGGGTGGGTCGTGGATGTCTACGGTCCGCAGAGCCAGGCGCATTGGGGGCCGATGTTCGAAGTGCGGCCCGCGGCCCCCTTTCGCCGCGAGGGCATACTGGGTAGCCTCGAGGAGCTGGGACGCAAGGCCGTGGAGCGGCTAAACGGCGATCTCGTTTCGGCCGCCGGGCGCATCCAGGCCGCCATCGGGGGCGGCGAGATGACAATGGCCTTCCTCAAGCAGTTCCCCGATTGCTCCGAGCCGAACCGCGCCTGCTATCAGGAGGTGGTCGAGGCCAAGGCGACGGTGACCGGTCACAGCGCCTCTGGCCTGACCCATGACGCCTATGAGGCGCGGGTGATCTCCTACGCCTCGCACCCCTACCTGGATGAACTGGGGATCTCGCCCGACTGGCAGCAGGTGGGCCAAGGCTTCTGGATGCAGTTCGACTTCCGCCAGGACCTGGGGACTGTGGTCCGCCAGGCGCAGGGCGCCGGCATTCAGGCCGAATGAGCCTGACGCTGGAGGCGGACGGCCGCGAAGCGCCCGCGCCGCCGCGGCTGCGGCTTTCGGTGGGCGTTACTGGCCACCGCCACGGCAACGCCGCCTTCGTCGCCAATCTGGGGGGCATCGAAGCGACCCTCCGGGCGGTGTTCGATGCGGTGGATCGGGTCCTCGCGGCCGCGCCGGCCCTTCTGGGTCCCGGTCCGCCATCGCCTCCGCGTCTCCACTCGCTCCTCGCCGAGGGCGCCGACCAACTGGCCGCGGCCATCGCCCTTGAACGCGGCTGGGACCTCAGCGCGCCCCTCCCGTTCGGACGCGAGCTGAACCGCGCCATCAACGCCCTTCCCCACACCGCGGAGGAGGCTCGCTTCCTGCTGTCCAGCGAGGGCTCGTGCGGGTCGGGGACAATGGCGCGCGCGGCGAGGATCCGGGCGCTCGAGCAGCACGCGCGCCTGTTCGAGCTGGCCGACAGGGACGGCGCCATCGCACCGCTGTTCCTGAGGAAGATGGGTGGGGACGCCGCCGCCGCGGACGCCTACGCAGCCGAGGCGTCCGAACGCGTCTCCCTGGCGACGCAGGTGATGATCGAACACTCGGACCTCGTGGTCGGGATCTGGGACGGGAGCGCCTCCGCCGCCGTCGGCGGAACCGGGCACACCATCGCCCTGGCCCTGGAGCAGGGCGCGCCGGTTGTCTGGATCGACGCGCGGGACCCGACCGGCTGGCGGATCCTCACAGCTCCCGAATCCCTTGCGGCGATCATGGCTGGCGCGCGAAGCGAGCCCGACGGCGAGGCCGCCCTTGCCCGGGTCATCGAAGAGACGCTGCACCCCGTCGCGGGCAAGGAGAGCGACGCCCACGGGCGCGCCGCGCAAGGGCTCCAGGCGCTGCATGCCGAGCGCTGGCGACCGCGCAGCAGCCGCTTCTGGCATGCCTATCGCCGCGTCGAGGCGTTGTTCGGGGCGAAGGGACTTTCGGGGCGGTTCCGCAATCTGACCCAGGTCTACGAATCGCCCAACGAAATCGCCTATGGCAGCGCGGCTCTCCAGCTCGCCGCGGCCGAGTCACTGCCCGGTCAAGACGTCGAGTTCGCCACGCGCATGCGCACCGAGGTGCTGCGGCGCTTCGCCTGGGCCGACGGCGTCTCCGCCCGTTTGTCGGACGCCTATCGGGGCGGGATGGTGTTGAGCTTTGTTTTCGCCGCCCTGGCCGTCATCGCCGGCGTCGCCTACCTGCCGTTCGCCACCCATCGCGAGAAGTGGATCTTCGCCATGGTGGAGTTCGCTCTCCTGGCGGCGATCCTCGCAGTCACCTTCGTGGGCCAAAGGCGGCGTTGGCACAGTCGGTGGTTTGAGACGCGGCGGGTGGCAGAGTACTTCCGCCACGCGCCGATCCTGCTGCTCCTCGGCGTGGGCCGCCCAACAGGTCGCTGGCCCCGTGGGACCGAGACCTCGTGGCCCGAGTGGTATGCGCGCCATGGCCTGCGGGATGTCGGACTCCCGCGCGTGCGCGTGACCGGCGACTACCTTCGCGGAGCGCTCGAGGGCCTGCTGCTCGTGCACGTCGTGCAGCAGAGGGATTATCACCGGGCCAAGGCGGAGCGCCTGGCGCGGGCGCACCGCGGGCTCGACCGGCTCTCAGAGATCCTGTTCGTCCTGGCGGTGGTGTCTGTGGGTTGCTACCTCGTTCTCTCGGCCGCCGCGGCCATGGGATGGGTTGGCGAGGGCGTTCCCCTGGCGTCCTCGCCATTCACGACCTTTCTTGGCGTGCTGTTGCCTGTCTCCGGCGCCGCGATCGCCTCCATCCGCTACTTCGGCGACTTCGAGCGCTTCTCGGCCATCTCGGAGGTCACCGCGGAGAAGCTGGACGCGGTGGCGCGTCGCATTGACGTCCTGCTGGGCGCCCCCGAGGGCGCGATCGACTACGCCCGCGTCTGCGATCTCGCGCACTCGACTGACGACATCGTCGTCACTGAAATCGAGAACTGGCAGTCGGTGTTCGGCGGCAAGCACATCACCATGCCGGTGTGACCGGGGGGTTATCCCTCGGCCACACCTCGCTCTACTTCCCCTTCATGGGGGACCGTTGTGAAATTCAATTTCATCCGACATCCCGTGCCGTAGCGAACCCGGCCCTGGTCCGGGCGAAGCGAGGACCCGGGACTGAAACGACGATAGCGGATCGCGAACTTCGACGTCTCACCCAGTCGCCTGGGTCCTGGGTCTCCACTCCACTCCACTCCACTCCACTCCGCTTGGCGTCGTCTAGGATGACGGAGCGGAGTGTTTCCCAACAGTTCCTTTCATGGGGAAGGAGCGCGCGGCGTTTCCGAGAATCCTCAGGCCGGCGTCATTGGGGTGGGTGGGCCGAGGTGTTGGAGGAAGTCGGCCTTGCCGACGTTCACGCCCTTGGATCGCAGCACGGCGTAGGCCGTGGTGACGTGGAAGAAGAAGTTGGGCAGAGCAAAACCAGTGAGGAAGGCGCCGCCCTGGAAACGATACCCGACGCCGTTGGCGAAGCTCAGCACGACCTCGCGCTCGGCGCCGGCCTCAATCGCGGACCGATCCACACTCTGCACGAAATCAATCGTCCGGCGGCAACGATCCTTCAGCTCGGCGAAGCTCGCTTCGGTGTCGGGCATCGCCGGCGCCTGCAGGCCCGCGAGACGGGCGATGGTGTTCTTGGCCGTGTCGGACGACATCTGCACCTGGGCCGTGAACGGCCGCATATCCGGCGCCAGGCGCGCATCGAGCAGTTCGGCCTCGCTCTTGCCCTCGGCCAGAGCCTTGTCGAGCCACGCGGAGATGTTGGTCATGGCGCGAACGAAGACGGGCGCCGACGCGTCATAGATAGTGAAGCTCATGGATTCTTTCCCTCGATAGGCGCTTTCCTGCGGTGCGCGAACGGCGAAGTCCAGGCCGCGCCGCCTCAATACGGTTCGAAGTAGAGGTGGTGGTGGGTCTTGCAGCCGGGATTGAACGGCGCGCTGCAGGAAGGGCAACGGCTGTCGCAGTCGAGGTATGCTCGCACGGTGAGCTCGTGGCCGCAGGCGCCGCACAGGACCGCCGGCTGATCCCAATCGGCTTTCGGCCAGACCTGCACCGGGTGGTCGGCCAGAGTGTCGTGGCACTCGCGACAGGCGAAGTAGGTCCCGCAGCACCGCATGCGGATCGCAATGATGTCGCGCTCGCTGCGCCAGTGCGCGCAACGGGTCTGCGGGTCGAGGTCGAGGCCGCGCACCGGCGGCCTTTCGGCAGGATCGGTCATGGAGTGTCCGTTGGTCGGGAGACCCGCGCCTCTAGCCCGCCTACTCGGTCGCAGACAACACAGCTGATGGTTACTGCTGGCGCTGGGCCGCATCGTAGGCCGCGCGCGCCTTGCGGTCGGCCCGGTCGGCCGCCTGGCGCGTGTCGTACGCCGCCCGTCGACCCGCCTCGGTCATTTCAGCATTGGCGCGGTTCGCCGCATCGTCGGCGCGGCGCGCGGCTTCGTCGGCCCGGGCCGTAGACCGCTCGATCGACCGGTCCGCATCGTGGACGGTCGTGGCGGCTGCGTCGCCGGCTTCCTGGGCGGCCTCAGCGGCGTTATCGCCTGCCGCATTGGCCCGGTCCTGAGCCCGCTGGGAACAGGCGCCTAGCAGCGTCCCGGCGATCGCCACCAGGGCGAGAGTCCGCATCGGCATGTGTCGATATCCTCCGGCGCAGCGCTCCGTCCCGTCGGATAGAACGCAGGCGCCGGGTGTCGCGGTTCCCCCCGGAGTGGCGCGTCAGGACGACGCGCCGCTCACCCGCCACACGGTGTTGCCGACATCGTCGGCGATCAGGAGGGCGCCGGTGGTGTCCAGGGCCACGCCCACCGGACGCCCATGCACTTGATTGTCATTCTTTGTGAGGAAGCCCGTGACGACGTCCTGGGCCATGCCCGAGGGGCGGCCGTTCGTGAACGGGACGAACACCACCTTGTAGCCGTTCATCACGCCGCGGTCCCAGCTGCCATGCTCGCCGACGAAGGCCCCGCCTTTATACGTGGCGGGCAGGTTCGTTCCGGTGTCGAAGACCACGCCAAGCGGCGCGACGTGGGAGCTCAGGGCGTAGTCGGGAGGGATGGCCCGAGCGACGAGGTCGGGCCTCTGGGGTCTCACGCGCGGATCGATGTGCTGGCCGTAATAGCTGTAGGGCCAGCCATAGAAAGCGCCGTCCTTCACCGAGGTCAGGTAGTCGGGCACGAGGTCGGGGCCGAGCTCGTCGCGCTCGTTGACGACGGCCCACAGGACGCCGGTCTGGGGCTCGACCGCCAGGCCGGTGGGGTTACGCGTCCCCGTAGCGTAAAGACGATGGGCGCCCGTCGCGCGATCGATCTCCCAGATCGCCGCGCGGTCGAGCTCCGCCCCGATTCCGTTCTCGGTGATGTTGCTGTTTGAGCCGACGCCGACATAGAGCTTCGTCCCGTCCGGACTGGCCGTGAGGGACTTGGTCCAGTGGTGGTCGATCGGTCCCGCCGGCAGGTCGACCAGCTTCTCGCCCGGTGTAGTGATCTGCGTCTCACCGGTCTGGTAGGGAAACCGGAGCACCGCGTTGGTGTCGGCCACGTAGAGATCGTTTCCCACCAGCACGATGCCGTACGGCGAGTAGAGGTGGTCGATGAAGACGGTGGGCTGGGAGAAAGTGCCGTTCGGACCGGGGCGCACCAGCAAAACGCGGTTGCCCGGCTTGATCGGGCCGTGGGCGCGGTCAACGACCCACGACATGACGATTTCCTTCGGCCGGTTGACCGGGGTCGGCGGCGCGCCGCCCTCCACGATCAGCACATCGCCGTTGGGCAGGGCGTAGACGATGCGGGGGTTGTGAAGACCCGTGGCGATCGCCTCGATGCGCAGGCCCGGAGCCACGTCCGGCTTGGCGTCGCCCCAGCCGATGACCTTGGCCACACGCATCGGCGGCATGAGGTACTGGTGGATCGGCGGCAGGTAGGGGTTCGCACCGATCTGGCGACGGGGATCGATCGGCTTGGGACCGCAGGCCGCGAGGGCGAGAAGGCTGGCGCCGGCCCCGACAATAGCGAGATGACGGGCGTTCACCGGCTGCCCTCCGGACGAACGCCAACTCCGTGACGGTAGACCATGCTCCATCCATTCCAGACTGTGACCGCGAGGATCAGTACGACGATAAACGACAAGGTTAGGCCGGTCGGGACGACCGACGTGTAGGCGTCCCGGCTGTGTACGAAGGCATTCCATATCGACAGGATGAGGACGAGGCCGTTGCCCAGGCCGTGCACCCAGACCTGACGCAATCCGCGGATGCGCCGGTCGGCGAGGAAGTCGATCAGGCCGGCGATCACCACGAAAATCGAGAAGAACAGGCCGACGGCGAGGAACCAGGCTGAGAAGTTCGCCCACTGCATGTTGGCCGTGCGCCAATAGGCGATGTCAGTGATCAGTGTGCCCGTGAAACACACGATCGGGACGGGAACGAGCATGGGGTGGATCGGTCGGCCCGCGATCCGGGCGGTGGACCGGGGGGTGTCCATGGTCATCTCGCTCATCCTTCTACAGCCCAGGTGCGGCGGCGAAGCGGAGACGGCGCAGTCGTGGCGCCGACGCCGAGGAACTATACGCCTTTCGACTCTTGTGCGGGAACGCACCGATCTGCCCCTCGCTCAGGAGGCCATGCAATCCTGGGCCGTCGAGGCAACGAATGGTACGATCTAATACAAACAAGAGATCTAAGCGCCTGACTTCGCAACGCACTTGTCAGTCTTGACGCCTTTTGCAAAGTGCGGACACTGGCGTCTCCTCCATAACTGCTGATTTTGTCCTGTCCGTGCGATAGAGTCTCTGCCGGGGACAGGGAGGATACAGCTGTGGAAAACCTGGATCAGGACAAACTTCACGAGTTCGTTGCGAAGATGTTGGGCGACCTGGGCGGCGCCATGGGCGTCGCCACCGTGCGCATCGGCGTAAGGCTGGGCCTGTTCGACGCTCTTCACTCGGGCGGATCGGCGACCGCGGGCGAACTGGCGGCCCGCGCCGGGGGCCTGGCGGAACGCTATGTCCGCGAGTGGGCCCTCGCCCAGGCCGCGAACGGCTATGTCGACTACGACGCCGCGACCGATCGGTTCAGCCTGGCGCCGCACCAGGCGATGGTCTTCGCAATCCCGGATAGCCCAGTCAATATGACGGCGGCCTTCGATGTCGCCGCCGTGATGATCGAGGCGGAACCCAAAGTCGAGGCGGCGTTCCGCGCCGGCGGCGGCGTGCGCTGGGGCGATAGCGCCGGTTGCCTGTTCTGCGCCACGGGCGCCTTCTTCCGTCCGGGCTACGTGAACAACATCGTGCAGAACTGGCTGCCGGCCCTCGACGGCATGATCGATCGCCTCGGTTCGGGGGCCCGCGTCGCCGACGTCGGCTGCGGAGTTGGGTTCTCAACCCTGCTGATGGCCCAGGCCTTCCCGCAGAGCCGCTTTGTCGGTTTCGATTTCCACGAGCCCTCCGTGGTCGAAGCCCGACGCCACGCGAAGGAGCATGGCCTCGCCGACCGCGTGCGCTTCGAAGTCGCCAAGGCCAAGGAGATCGCCGAGCGTGACTTCGACCTCGTCACGACATTCGACTGTCTTCATGACATGGGGGATCCGGCCGGCTGCGCGAAACACATGCGCGCGATCCTGAAGAAGAACGGCGCCTGGATGATCGTCGAGCCCATGGCCGGCGACAGCCCGCAGGAGAATCTCAATCCGGTAGGCCGGCTGTACTACAACGCCTCGACCATGATCTGCGTCCCCACTTCGCTTGATCAGGAGGTCGGAGCGGCCCTTGGCGCGCAGGCTGGCGAAGGTCGCCTCTCCCAGGTCCTGCGCGAAGGCGGCTTCACGGACGTCCGCAGGGTCACGGAGGGCGCGTTCAACATGGTCCTGCAAGCGCGGGCCTAGAGAGGTCCCCCAGATGGCCAGTAGGGTCCTGCGGGACGGAAGTGTAGGCTTGGGTCGGGAGACCCGACCATGCCCCGTCCGCCGCTGCCGCCGTTCTCCGAGAAGACCGCCATTGAGAAGGTCCGCCTCGGCGAAGACGCATGGAACACCCGCGACCCCAAGACCGTCGCGCTCGCCTATTCGGCGGACAGTCGATGGAGGAACCGGGTCGAGTTCGTGAACGGTCGGGCGGCCATCCAGGTCTTCCTGGCGCGCAAGTGGTCAAAGGAGCTGAACTACCGCCTGATCAAGGAACTCTGGGCTTTCACGGGGGCCCGTATCTCAGTGCGCTTCGCCTATGAATACCACGACGACAGTGGCAACTGGTTCCGCGCGTACGGCAACGAGAACTGGGAATTTGACGACGACGGCCTGATGCGCCGGCGGATCGCGAGCATCAACGAACACCCGATCACGCCGGAGGCGCGTTTGTTCCACTGGGCGCTGGGCCGGCGCCCGGACGACCACCCGGGACTGAGCGAGTTGGGGCTGTAACTGTCGGAAAAGGAGTCAACTCGATGATCCATCACCTGTCGATTGCCGCCCGCGATCCCCAGCATGTGGCCGAGGTCCTGGCCGAATTCATGGGCGGCTCGGCCACGCGGTTCACGCCCAATCCGGGAAGCTGGTTCGCCCGCGAGGGCGACGCGTTCGGCACCGGGGTGGAGATCTATCCATCGGGGACCGAGCTTCGCCCCACGGGTTTTGCTTCGAGCGAACCGTCGCCCCGGTATGGGCCAACCCATTTCGCTCTCAGCGTGAAGATGTCCCAGGACCAGGTCGCCGCGATCGCGGAGCGCGAGGGCTGGGAATGCCATTGCTACCAGCGGGGCGGCCCCGGCGGCTTCCACGTCATGGAAGTGTGGATCGAAAACACCGGCATGGTGGAGATCCTTCCGCCCCCCTTCGCCGCCGAATACCTGAAGCTTGCCGGCCAGCGTTCGGCCCAACCGGCCTGAGCGAGCGGTTTCCCACGCGGGCTCCCTACGCTGGGGCGGGCGTCGACTCCGAATCCGGCTCGGCCTGCGGGGTAAGCTCGGCCGGCGAGGGCGCGCTTGGCGCGGCGGCCGGGGATCTGGGAACGCGGCGGTGAAGCGACCCGTGGATCGAGGCGACGGCCGCGAGGGCGTCGGTTCTGCCCGAGACGATTTCGACAAGCGACTTTCGCGCTTCGCCAATATCGCCGCTGGACGCGTACTGGTCGAGCACCTGGTCGAAAGCCTTGGCCATGGCCGCCCGCTGCAGCCCCTGTTGTTCGGCGAGGCGGTCGCGCACAACCCGTTCGTTCACCGCGGGGTCCATCTGCGGGGTTGGGGTGAAGAGGTTCTCCAGGGTCTCGACGAACCGCTGCAGGATCCGGTGGACGACCGACGACGAAAAGCCGCCAACGAGGGCGAGCAACGGCCGGGTGAGGACCTGCGCGTTTTCGCCCTGAGGCACCAGCTCCGACAGCATGAGACCGGAGATGAGTCCCAGGCCGATCCGCGCCCAATAGAGGCTGTCGTAGCGGGTATCGTATCGTCCCTCCGCCACCAGTTCATAGGCGTCGAACAGCGAGCTGAAGGTCGCGCCGAGGCCCGCGGCGGACAGCAGGAAGACGAGCACCGCTGCGAGGGGGAAGCCGGCGGATTCGTAGATGTCTTGATTGACGTTGTTGGCGTTGATTTCCGGCAGCAGGCTGACGCCGAAGAACAGCACCGAGAAGAACACGGCGGCGAAGATCAGGTGGCGGATCGACGGGAGGGGGCCGATGGCGTGCAGCCAGCGATGGGTGTGTCGGTCTTCCTGCAGCATGCGCAGGCCCAAGGGCGTGGCCGGCGTCGTGATCTGCAGCAACTGGCCATAGATACCTGCAAGGATCGGCAGCTCCAGCCCTAACTCCGGCTCCCCTTCCAGGGCGTCGAGGACTTCGAGGACAGGGGTGGGTAGCTCCCGGCCGCTGGAAAGGGCGTAGCTCACCATGACGTGACACTCGGACAGGAGCTGACTGCGGAGGACCTCGGTCAGGGCCGACGGCGCGGGATCGTTGCGCATCGACTCACCCCTCTACGCCACGAGCCGGCCCAGTTGTGGCGGGGCCAGCGCACTAGTGTGTTTGCAGATGGTTCATGCGCCCTGAGTCGCACTCATTCAAGATCAGACACTTGTCTTTGCGGCCTTTTCACGCTGAAATGGTGGCGTCCAGGAGGGTGGGGCCGTGCGTAACTATGGCAAAGCTTTTACTGGGGTGGTTCTTCTGGTCCCGTCATTGGCCTTCGCCGCGCCAATTGATGAATACGTGGACGGCTTAAGCTACGATTCCCGCGCATTGCTCGCGGTGTCGGAGCCTGGATCGACCGAAAGCCTTCCTGGGCGGTCCAATGGCCGCGATGGGGTGATTATCTGCACCAGCAAGCCCGAAGGGCTCACCGAAGCGCTGGACGAGGTGACGATCCTCTCGCCGCTGAACGGCGTGATCTATCCGGGCGCCCTGATCCGCGCCAATCGCGCCCTGGCTGACGGAAAGCCGGATCCGCTGTCGGTCGAGCGCGCGCCGATCACCATCTCGGTGGACCTGCCGGGCGTCGGCGCCGCGGGTGTGCGGACCGTGGCTGACCCTACCTATTCGTCGGTGCAGACGGCGATTGAGCAGATGATCGACGCATGGACCGCAGCCAACGCCGGGGGCCAGGGATACGTGAACGCTGCGCGATCCAGCTACAACGTGCAGAAGGCCTACAGCCAGACACAGCTCGCGCTGGGATTGGGCCTTGGAACGAAGTGGTCGGGCAATTCGATCACCTCGGCCCTGAAGTTCAATCTGAACGCCGAGAGCTCGACCACGGTCAAGCTGTTCCGCCAGGTGTTCTACACGGTCACCGCCAATCCTCCGCCGCGGCCTTCGGCGGTGTTTGGTCCGAGGGTCTCCGTCAGCGACGTGCGACGGGTCGTCAATTACGACAATCCCCCCGCCTACGTCCGCAGCGTCGACTATGGACGGATCATCCTTGTACGGATGGATACAAGCTCGTCGGCGACCGAAGCCGAGCTGGAAGCGGCGATCAATTATGTCACCCAGAGCGGAACAGAAGTGAACGGCGAAACCAAGAATAAGGTCAAGCACATCGTCGAACAGTCGCGCTTCACAGTGCTGACCCTGGGCGGAAATGCGGAGGTTGCGACCCAGGTGATCGATCCGGCGAACCTCGACAAGATCGCCGACGTGATTCACGCCAACTCTCTCTTCACACGGAACAATCCGGGCTATCCGATCGCCTATACGGCGGCGTTCTTGAAAGACAATACGCTCGCAACGCTCACGTTCTCCACGAACTACACGAAATCCGATTGCGTGAGCTATCCCAACGGATTCGTGCGGCTGAGGAATTCGGGCGGTTATGTCGCCAGGTTCAACGTCGAATGGACCCAGAAGGGGGTCGACGGACTGACGGACCAGACACAGTCGTGGTCCTCCGGAGACACCACCGCAGGATGGCAAAGCACCCGCGACCTGCCGGGCGATGCGACCAAGGTGAGGGTGAAGGCCGAGGTGGCCACCGGTCTGTTCTGGCAGCCGTGGAACGAGGCCCTCAACACGACCCTCAATGGTCCCGACAACAAATGCTACCGCATTACAGGCACCACGCTCTCGCCCCACTGGGACAATGACTGCTAGCGCCCCTGTCGCTGGGGGGAGGGCGCCCGAGGGCTTCATCGGCCGCGCCGAACCCCTCTCGCCGGCTGGCCTTGCCGCCGCGCTGGAAGTCCTGGGGGGCAGGCCCGAAGCACTGTGGACCGTGGTGAAAGTGGAGACCTCGGGGCGGGGATTCCTTCCTGACCGCCGCCCACAGATCCTGTTCGAACGGCATGAGTTCAGCCGGCGAACGGCAGGGCGGTTCGACGCAAGCCATCCAGAGATCAGCGGCAAGCCGGGCGGTTACGGCGCGGGAGGGGCCCATCAACACGACCGGCTGCTCCAGGCTCTCTCCCTGCACCGTCTAGCCGCGCTCGAAAGCGCGTCGTGGGGCCTGGGACAGATCCTTGGCTACAACGCCGGTCTCGCCGGACATTCCGACGCGGAGGGCATGGTCGCCGCCTTCTGCGACGGCGAGGACCAGCAGATCCTGGGCATGGCGCGGTTCCTTCGCAGCCGAAAGCTTGACCAGGTCCTGACGCGGGGCGACTGGGCCGCCTTCGCCCGGGGCTATAACGGTCCGGGCTACGCCGCCAACCGATATGACGAGAAGCTGGCCGCCAGCCACTCGAGCTTGCTGGTCTCCGGCCTCCCCGACCTTGAACTCCGGGCCGTTCAGCTGAGGCTCACCTACGAGGGGCTTGATCCGGGCCCTGTCGACGGCGTTGTCGGCGTGCGGACGCGCGCGGCGGCGGCGCGCTTCCGAGCCCTTCATGGGCTGACCGGAGGTGAGGCAGTCGACGAGGCGCTGGCCGCCGCCCTGCGTGGCCGCAGCCGGGCGACCGCCGAGACTTCCGCGCCCGACCGCCCGAGGGTTCCGACACGTATTCGACAGGCCCTCCTCGCCGGTCTCGGGTTTGACGTGGGGCCTGTCGACGATCGCGAGGGTCCGCTGACCCGCGGTGCGGTCAGTCGTGCGGTCGAAGGGGGAGCAGCCAGCGCCGAACTCATCACCCGCCTGCGCGCCATCGCTCCGGGCTCGGCTTCGCTGCGGGATGTCGTGCGGCAGGCGCAGAGAGCATTGCAAGCCTTGGGCTTCGAGCCGGGAGCCGACGACGGACTCTGGGGCCCGCGCACGCAGGCGGCGGCCACCGCCTTCCGCGCTGCTGCAGGCCTGCCGCAAGGAAGCGGGTTCGACGCGGCGCTTGCGGCCGCGCTTCTCAGCCATTGATGGCGGCGGAGGGGGGCGGTGGGCGGATCGGGGGCGGAGGGAGGATTTGTGGACTGGGTTTACGCCAACTCGCCGTGGGTGGTGATTCCGGTCTTTCTCGCCGCCGCCCTCGGCGCGTCCTCCCTCTGCCTGTGGCTGCGATACCGTCTGGGAATGAACCAGCTCGGCTCCCGTCATGGGCGTCTTGCGGAGTTCATCGTCACCAATGTCGCGGTGATCTACGCCGTGCTGCTCGCCTTCATCGCCGTGGCGACCTGGGAGTCCTACGGCAAGGCGTCGGACCTCACGCTCGACGAGGCCACGCTGGCCGCGAACCTCTATCGCGACGCGGCGGCCGCTCCGGAGCCAACGCGCGGCGCCGTGGAGAGCGGAGTTGCGAACTATCTGACCTTTGTTGCCGGAGATGGCGGCGCCGGAGAATGGCAGGCGATGCGCGGCCACGTTCCTCTCGACGAGAATGACGGTCACTGCGACCCGCGGGCGCTGCCGATCGCCTGCGGATGGGATATCCTGGCGCGGATCCGCAAGGCCGTCGCCACGATGGCGCCCGAACGGGACGCGCCCGGGCAGGTCGTGCTGATGCAACAGATGCTGCGCGATCTAGACGCACTCTACATCGCGCGGTCCAGCCGCATCGACGCTGCGCGCAGCCACATCCCAGCCCTTGTGTGGGTGGTGATCATCATCCTGGGCGCGACAACGATCGGTTACGCCATGTTCGTCGAGGCTCCAGGCGTGCTCAGCCATATGGCGATGCTGGCCGGCCTGACCGTGACGACCACCCTCGTGGTCGTCCTCATCGTGGAGCTCGATTTCCCCTTCCGCGGCGTGATCAGCGTGGACCCCAAGGCCTATACGCGCGCGCTGGCGGACCTTCAGCGGGGGTCATGAGCGCGACTGCGGCGGGCTTGGCTCTCCTGTGGCCAACAAGAAAGACGCCGCCGGCTAGGCCGGCGGCGTCACTTTCGAGACCTCCAGGTCAGGTTAGGCGGTCGCGAGACGCCTGCGGCTGCGCAGGGCCCCGCCGATGGCGCCAGCGCCGAGCATCATGAGGGCCCAGCTGGCTGGCTCTGGCACGGCGGTGGCGTAGGCCGCCGAGAAGCCGATGTTCTTCCCGCTCAAGTTCTTCTGGTTGAAGACGATGTTCACGAAATATTTCTCTCCGTCCTTAAGCTCATCGCCGGCCGGAGCATAGAAGTCGACCTCATTGCCGCTGTCTAGGTACACGGGGGTCCAGGCCACGCAGCTTGACGTGCAGACGCTAAAGCGGGTCCATTCGTTGTAACCGCTCGGAGACGGCGAGGCGGTCTGATTGAAGGTCGCGCCCGTGTGGTCGTCCACGAAGGAGATGAAGAAGGCGTCTGCGGGCTGGCTGCCTTCGTAGGTCGCCTCGTCTTTACCAAGCCCGGGCGTTCCCCAGACCGAGTATCCCTTTCCGGGCGAGTCGACGCCCTTTGGCCCGGCGGTGGCGCTCCATAGCCAAGGGTTTCCGAACGCGTCGGTTCCGCTGTTCCCCACGCCCGTTTTTCCCGAAGCGACGCCGTCGTAGCCGCTGCCCGGAACGATGACGTACTCGACGGCGTATGCCGGGGCGGCAAGGGCCCCAGCCGCCAGGGTGGCGAGAGCCGCGCCCAGGATCATGTTCAGCTTCATCGTCGTGGTCCCCCAGAGGGTGTCGAAACTGTGGTTTTTCGAGGCAAATTTAAGACGATTTTGTTACGTACGAACTAACTTCACCGTTGTCAAGCGCCCCACCGTTGCGCCTCTTCCGAGCCGCAGTGACCGCTTTTCAGGAAGCCAAAACCCAATGTCGCCATTGGTAGGGGCCTCCGCCCGAACATTTCGAGTATGGCATATTTAATCAATTTCGAGGCCAAATTAGGCCTAACTGCGGCCGCGTCAAGCCGCAGTTTGTGCGAAAGCGATCGTCACGACCGCGACAAAAAAGCGCCGCCCAGGGGGACCGGGCGGCGCAGGCAGTCAGGGTAGAACTCGATGCGGAGGCCCTTGGAGACCAAGAAAACCGCGGAGGTGTGACCTGATTCGTACAATAGACGCGCCGATTGTCGCGCGCAAGCCTCCATTGGGAATTATGTCAAATTCGTTGCGAAATGGTTGCGGTATAGCGATGACGGCAGCTTTGGGTGCGGGGGCTTGACGCGCCGCACGCGCGCCGGGGAACGATCGCGCACGCCGATGAACGAACATGATCTTTCACCGTCGGACGCGGCGAGTCGCGTCGGCAGCGTCGAAATCGACGTTGCCGCCGGCCTGACCGCGCGGCGTTCGCCGCAGTACCGCCGACTGCACGGCCTTCCGCCGGAGGTCGAGCAGGAGACCCATGCGGACTGGCTGTCGCGTCTGCACCCGGACGACCGGTTTCGGGCGGAACGCACCCTGTTTGAGGCGCTTTCGAGCGATGGCGCCGTCTACGAGAACGAATACCGCATCATCCGACCCATCGACGGCGAGGTCCGTTGGATCCTGGCTCTCGGCGATATCCTGCGCGACGAGGGCGGGCGCGCCGTGCGTATCGTGGGAACTCACGTGGACATCACCGAGGCTCGGCGAGCCGAGACCTCGCTACGCGAGATGGAGGCGATGCTCGGCCAGTTCGCCGACGCCTCGTCCGAGGTGCTGTGGATCCGCGACGCGCGGACCCTGCGGTGCGAGTTCATGTCCTCGGCCTTCGAAGCGGTCTTCGGTCTCGCGCGGGAGGCCGCCTTGACCGGCGACACGCTCGAGAACTGGGCAGACCTCATCCTTCCGGAGGATCGAGCCGAGACGCTCGAGAAACTCGAGCGGGTGCGCGCGGGCGAGCGGATCATCCTCAACTACCGGATCCGCAGGGCCACGGACAAAGAGGTGCGCTGGCTGCGCGAGACCGCCTTTCCGATCCGTGACTCGGACGGGCGGATCGTGCGCATCGGCGGCGTCGGGCGCGACACGACCGAGACCTTTCTGGGGATGCAGCGGCTGACCGAGAGCGAGGATCGCCTGCGCGCCGCCGTCGAGTTGGGGCGCGTGGCCCTGTGGGACTGGAACGTCCTTACGGGCGAGGTGTCGTGGTCCGACGAGCACTTCCGGATGGAAGGTTACGCCATCGGTTCGATCATCCCCAGCTACGCGGCCTGGGCGGCCCGAGTCCATCCGGACGACCTGGCGGCCGCCGAAGCGGCCGTCGCCCAGGCGCGCGAAACGGGGGACGACTACGTCCACGAGTTCCGGACCGTGCATCCCAACGGCTCGATACACTGGTGTTCGGCGCGTGGGCGGTTCGTCTACGACGGCGCCGAAGCGGTGCGAATGATCGGCGCTATGATCGAGACCACCGAACGGCGCGAATCCGAGGAGCGCCAGAAGGTCCTCGTCGGCGAGTTGCAGCATCGCACCCGAAACCTGATGGCCGTCATCCAGGCGATCGCCGATCAGACGGCGCGTCGGAACGATAGCCTGGAAGCCTTCGTCCAGAGCTTCCGCGAACGGCTGTCGGCCCTTGGCCGCGTCCAGGGGCTGCTTTCCAGGTTCGAAGAGGGCGAACGGGTGTGTTTCGACGAGCTGCTGCGAGCCGAGCTCGTGGCGCATGCCGCGTTGGACGAGACCGGGCGCGTGAGCCTCTCGGGACCCTCTGACATCCCTTTGCAGTCGGGCACGGTCCAGATCCTGGCCCTGGCCCTGCACGAGCTGGCGACCAACGCGGTGAAGCACGGCGCCCTGGGGCAGGCGCAGGGGCGGCTGGACTTGCGCTGGTTGGTGGAACGCGGACGTTCGGGTCGGCCGGCGCGGTTGCGGATGGAATGGCGGGAGAGCGGCGTTGCGATCGCGCCGGGCGCGACGCCAGTCCGAGGCGCCGGACTCGAGCTGATCGAGCGGGCCCTCCCCTATCAGCTGCAGACGCCAACCGAGTTCGAGTTCCTCGCCGACGGCCTGCGCTGCGTCATTCACGTCCCGCTCGCAGGCCCCGGAGCCTGATGCGTTCGCACGCGCCGCTCCTCTGGGGAGTCAGGCGGTGGACTCCACGCTCAATCCCAGCTCCTCGATCATCGCCTTGCGGATGAGGAACTTCTGCACCTTGCCGGTCACCGTCATCGGGAATTCATCCACGAAGCGTATATGGCGAGGGATCTTGTGGTGCGCGATCTGGCCCTCGCAGAAGGCGCGGATCTCCGCCTCGCTGGCGTCCGCGTGCGGATGGAGCCGGATCCAGGCGCACAACTCCTCGCCGAAACGGGGGTCGGGCACGCCCACCACCTGGACGTCCGCCACCTTCGGATGGCGGTGGAGGAACTCCTCGATCTCGCGCGGAAACAGGTTCTCGCCGCCGCGGATGACCATGTCCTTGATGCGCCCGACGATGTTGCCGTAGCCGGCTTCGTCGATGACGCCGATGTCTCCGGTGTGCATCCATCCGTCGGCGTCGAGGCACTCGGAGGTCTTCTCCGGATCGTTCCAGTAGCCCGGCATGACCGAATAGCCGCGGGTGCACACTTCGCCAGGGACTCCGCGTGGCGTCGTGCGCCCCTCGGCGTCGATGATCTTCACCTCCAGATGCGGCTGCACCCGGCCGATCGAGGAGACGCGCCGCTCGATTGGATCGTCGAGCGAGGTCTGGAAGCTGACGGGTGAGGTCTCGGTCATGCCGTAGGCGATGGTGACGTCTTTCATGTGCAGCCGTTCCACCACCGCCTTCATCAACTCGACCGGACACGGCGCGCCCGCCATGCAGCCGGTGCGCAGGGACGAGAGGTCGTGGGTGTCGAAATCCGGGCAGTCGAGCACGGCGATGAACATGGTCGGCACGCCATAGAGACCGCTGGCGCCCTCCGCCTCGATCGTGCGCAGGGTGGCCACCGGATCGAACACCGGGGCGGGGTAGATCATGGCGGCGCCGTGGGTGACGCAGGCGAGGGTGGCCATGACCATGCCGAAGCAGTGGTAGAGCGGGACGGGGACGCACAGCCGGTCATCCTCGCGCAGCCCCTGGGCGCGCCCGACGAAATAGCCGTTGTTGAGGATGTTGCGGTGGGTGAGGGTCGCGCCCTTGGGCGAGCCCGTGGTGCCGCTGGTGAACTGGATGTTGATCGCCTGGCGCGCGTCGAGCCGCGCGGAGATCTCGTCGAGCCGGCCAGCCTGGTTGGCGTCGCCGGCTGCGACCTCGTCGAACGCGAGCCAGCCGGATCGGGGCTCGCCGCCGATCTTGATCAGGGTCCGCAGGTCCGGGAGCTCGGGGGAGGCGAGGGCGCCGGGCGCGGAGTGCGAGATCTGCGGGACGACGTCCTCCATCATCCCGACATAGTCGCTGGACTTGAACCGCTCCGCCGCCACCAGGGCCCGCACCCCAACCTTGGCCAGGGTGTAGGCGACTTCCGCGCGACGGTAGGCGGGATTGATGGTGACCAGGATCAGCCCGGCCCGCGCGGCGGCGAACTGGGTGAGGGTCCATTCGGCGCAATTGGGCGACCAGACACCGATGCGGTCGCCCGGGCGCAGGCCAAGCGCCAGCAGTCCGGTCGCCAGGGCGTCGGAGCGGCGCGCCAGCTCGGACCAACTCCAGCGCACGTCCTGGAACGGAACGATCAACGCCGGCTGGTCCGGCCAGCGCTCCGCCGCGCGGCGCAGGGCTTCGCCGATGGTGATCTCCAGCAGCGGCGGTTCGTCTGCGCCGCGGACCTGGCTCAGCCGCTCCAATATGGCGTTCATTGCATTCCTCCCCGCCCAGGTGAGCACGGGTGGCAGGCCCGGGTCAAAGCCGGCGCGGAACGCCTTCTTGGCTGGTCCGCGGCGGCGTAGGGTGCAAGCGCGACCATCGAGGATCTCATGCTCAAGCTGACCTTCTGCCTGATCCGACGGCCGGATTTCACGCCTGAAGCCTTCCACGACTATTGGCTCAATCGCCACGCGCCCCTGGTCGCCAGCGTGCGAGAGGTCCTGCGCATCCGACGCTATGTGCAGCTTCACAGCCTGCCGCCGGGCGAGCCCTTCGACCCTGGCGCGCCACGCGGGGCCCCGCCCGGCTATGATGGCGTGGCGCAGCTGTGGTGGGACAGCGCGGAGGACCTGGCGGCGACGGCCGGTGATCCTGCAGCTGGCGACGCCGGGCGCCTCCTGCTGGAGGACGAGCGGCGCTTTATCGACCTCGCCCGCTCGCCGCTCTGGTGGGGCGAGGAGCACGTGATCTTCTGAAATCATCGTCCCTCCCCTTCTGGGGAGGGTGGTCGAGTGAAGCGAGACCGGGTGGGGAAGGGTTACGCTGCGACCTTGATCCGCGCTTCGCGGCCGCCGCGCACGAGGCCGCCCGGCAGGGCGCCGGTGTGGGCGCCGTTCTCGAACGTCACCTGGCCGGACTTCACGGTGTAGCGATAGCCTTCGACGCGCTGGACCAGGCGCTTGCCGCCGGCCGGCAGGTCATTGATCGCCTCGGGGCGGCTGAGGCGCAGCTTGTCGAAATCGATCACGTTGATGTCGGCCAGGAGTCCGGGCCGCAGCTCGCCGCGGTCGGTGAGGCCATAGGCGCGAGCGGTGTCGCTCGAGAGCTTGCGCACCAGGAACTCCAGCGGGAACTTCTCGCCCTTCACCCGATCCCGCGCCCAGTGGGCGAGGATGAAGCTGGGCATTCCCGCATCGGCGATCACCCCGCAGTGCGCGCCGCCGTCGGAGAGGCCGAACAGCACATTGGGGTGCTGCATGTTCTTGCGGAAGAAGTCGAAGTTGTAGGTGAAGTAGCCGCCCAGCGGCTGATAGAACAGCTCGCGGCCGTTCTCACGCAGCAGCAGGTCGTACATCATCTCCATCGGCTCGACCCCCGCCGCCTCGGCGAGGCCCGTGACGGAGCGGCTGCGGTCAGGCTCGTAGTCCGGGTCCTCTCCCAGTGGGAAGATCTGGGCGAGCAGCTCAGGGAGCGTGCGGCCCATCAGGGTCAGGCGGATGCCGCTCTCTTCCGAGAGGATCGCCGCGCGGATGTCCGGGCGCTTCATCATCGAGAGCTTCTGCTCATGCGGCAGGTGGGCGATCTCGCGCCGATAGGTCGGGTGGCCGACGAAGACGTGGAAGTTGGACTGCAGCCCGTGCAACACGCCGGTGGGGCGCCCGGCGATCTGGGGACGGATGTCCATACCCTGGCGGCGGGACTCCTCGGCGATATTGTACATCTTGTTGCCTTCGTAGGCGCCGGCGGAGGTGGCCACGAGTGTGACCGGCAGGCCTGTCTCATGGGCGAAGGCCTTCACCCACGCCCATTCGTCGTCGTCGCCCAGATGGTCGGAGACCATCTCGAAGACCCCATGGGAGAGGCCCTTCATGGCGAGGCCCAGCTGCAGCATCTCCTCCGAGCCGGCGAAGGTGCCGGGCATGTAGACGCCGGCCTTGTCCTTGTGCAGCAGGGTGCGGGAGGTGGAGAATCCGAGCGCGCCCGCGGCCACACCTTCGCGGACGAGCTCCGCCATCTGGGCGATCTCGTCGGCATTGGGCTCGTAGTCGGTGTTGCACCGCTCGCCCAGGACGTAGGCCCGCACCGGGGCGTGGGGCACGTGCGCCCCCACGTCGATCGCCCGGGGCATGGCCTCCAGGGCGTCGAGATATTCGGGGAAGCGCTCCCACTGCCAGTTGATGCCCTCGGCGAGGGCTGAGCCGGGGATGTCCTCGACCCCTTCCATCAGCTGGATCAGGAAATCGTGCTGGTCCGGCTTCACGGGGGCGAAGCCGACACCGCAATTGCCCATGATCGCCGTGGTTACGCCGTGCCAGCTCGAGGGCGCCAGCAGCGGATCCCAGGTCGCCTGGCCGTCATAGTGGGTGTGGATGTCGACCCAGCCTGGCGTGACGATCATGCCGGTCGCGTCGATCTCGCGCGCGGCTGATCCGGTGACTTCGCCGACCGCGACGATCCGATCGCCTTCGATGGCCACGTCCCCCGCATAGGGTTCGCCGCCCGTGCCGTCGACGATGGTCCCGCCGCGGATGATCAGGTCGTGCATCGGTTCCTCCACTCTTCCCGGGAAATGTAGGCGGGCGCCGTGGGGTCAACGCCAGGGGCTTTCGCAGCGCCCACGAAATTGGCGTATACGGTGCAAAAAATTTCAGGGAAGAACGTCAGAGGAGGCCAAGAAGGCCATGGGTTACAGGCATCCGGCGGAGCCGGATTTTGCCGGCGTCATCGGCCGGACCATACCGGAGTCGGAGCCCCGGTGGCCGGACGATCCCGCGCCCAGGGGCGCGCCGAACGTCGTGATGATCACCCTGGACGACACGGGCTTCGCCCACCTGGGCTGCTATGGCTCGACGATCGAGACGCCCAACATCGACGCCCTCGCCGCAGAGGGACTCCGCTATGCGGGCTTCCACACCACCGCCGTCTGTTCGTCGTCGCGCGCCTGCCTCCTGACGGGCCGGAACCACCACGCTGTCGGAATCCGCGCCGTATCGAACATGGACACCGGCTTTCCCAACATGCGCGGGGCGGTGACGCCCGCCGCAGCGACGGTGGCGGAGATCCTGCGCGACAACGGCTATGCGACGATGGCCGTCGGCAAATGGCATCTGTGCCCGATGGCCGAGGCGACGGCGGCGGGGCCGTTTCGCAACTGGCCGCTGCAGAAGG
>Ga0210396_10001575_pt1 | contig 24418 bp, 24 predicted proteins | sample IncBWH17OmetaG_FD_155466 | JGI IMG/M metagenome (GOLD analysis project Ga0210396, IMG submission 155466) | Forest soil microbial communities from Barre Woods Harvard Forest LTER site, Petersham, Massachusetts, United States - Inc-BW-H-17-O ... | reverse complement strand
ACGGCAGATCATCCTTGCCGGTGACGTCATTTGATCCGTAGCTGAGAACCTGGAGAAGAATGTCGGCTTGCTCGAACAGAGCGGCCCGGCTGGAGGCAATTTTCGCTCCCTTCTCAACGTATTGGGCATCCGGATAGCCGGCTTGTAATCCGGCGCTGGCTTCGACGATGACCTCAAACCCCGCTTTGGCGAGAGTCGGAATGACCATCGGAACCAAGCCGACCCGCCGTTCCCCGGGATAGGTTTCTTTCGGTACGCCGATAATCACGCGGTCCGTCCTCCGTCACCGGGCACCTGCGAACCGGCCATTCTACCGGAGTTAGAAGGCCTGGGGGAGTGAGACGAGTGTTTCCTGTCACGGTGAGGGGTGATGCGAATCACTGCCTGACTGTACCAGCTGACGCCCGAGTTAGCTGAGACGATCAGCCGGGCCGATACCGTGCTGTTCATCGATTGCGCCAAAGATGGGGTTCCCGGCGAGTTTCACTGCCAAGAAATTCATTGGCAGACTGGCTCCATCACCTTCACGCACGACCTGTCTCCTGCGGCTTTGCTTGATCTCGCGTCACAGCTGTTTGGTTCCTGTCCGCGAGCTTTCCTCCTTACCTCTGCGGCGAGTGTTTCGCAAGCGGCGAACTCCTGCAGTCAACCGCGAGATTCCAAAGCTGAAGGAGTGTGTGCGCGAATTGATCGCGGAGTGCCAGATGGACGCTCTCGCCCGCTAGAAGCGACCGGGAGCAGTCAGCTTTTTTCGACCTCATCTCGACCGCCCAATTTCATCCCGCCCTTTGCCCGGCTGCCTGACGGACATTTGCCCTCTGCTGTATGATGAGCGGCTCGTTCTAGTCGCTGGGAGGATGTCACGATGGACTTGCGACGGTTGCTGCTTGCTGCGGTGTGCGGATGCTGCTCAATTTCCCCGGTGGCCTTTGGCCAACCGATGGCTAAAGGGCCGGAGAAATCGGCCGCTTCGCTGATTCCGGACACGACCATTGCGATCAACTCGTCGACTCCACTGTCGCAACGCGTCGTCGCCTACGCAATCGACGCCAAGTACGATCCATCCACGCACTCGCTCGATGCCTCCGAGGTTCTTACCTATCGCAATCTAACCGGGCAGCCGCTCGATCATTTCCCTTTCCACTTGTATCTCAATGCTTTCCAGCCGAAGGCGACATGGATTCGCGAGGCCAAAGCGATGGGCACGCGCGACGTGGCTTACGACGAGTGGAAGGAAGAGGACTTTGGCTCCGAGGAGATTCGGTCCTTTGAAGTTGTCGGCAGCGGAGATCTCACTTCCAAGCTCGAATTCATTCAACCGGACGACGGTAACAAAGACGACAAGACGGTTGTGCAGGTGGTACTGCCCAAGGCGATTGCGCCGAATGACTACGTGCAGTTCAAAATCAAATTTCACGACAAGTTTCCGGAGACCCAGGCGCGTACCGGGTGGAAACGCGATTTCGTTCTGGGCGGGCAGTGGTTCCCCAAGGTAGGGGTATGGTGGCACGGGGCGTGGAATTGCCATCAGTTTCACGCCACTACCGAATTCTTCGCGGATTTTGGCGTGTACGACGTGACGCTGACCCTCCCGCAAAATGAGGTAGTGGGCGCCAGCGGGGTGCGAGTGAAGGAAGTGAAGAACCCGGATGGCACGCAGACGCTGACGTACCACGGCGACGACATCCACGATTTCGCCTGGACTGCCAGCCCGCGTTATCGCGTTGCCGAGGACACTTTTCAAGGTTCGATGGGTCCGGTGCAACTCCACATCATGATGCAGCCCGCGCACTGGGGACAGGAGGGCCGTCATGCGAAGATTCTCAAAGAGACGCTCGATCACTTCGAGCGCTGGTATGGACCGTATCCCTACAAGACGCTCACGCTCGTCGATCCTGAGCCCGACTCGGCTGCCGGCGGCATGGAATATCCGACGTTCATCACGGGAGACACCACGTGGTGGATGCCGGACGGGTTGAAGCTGCCCGAGGTCGTGGTGGAACACGAGTTCGGACACCAGTACTGGTACGGAATGGTGGCGACCAACGAGTTTGAAGAGGCCTGGCTGGACGAGGGCATTAACAGCTACACCGAAGTGAAGATCCTCGATGATGTGCTCGGCCGGAAGACTTCCATGATGAACCTGTTCGGGATGACGGCCGGCGAGCGCGAAGTGCAACGTTTGCAATACACGTTCGTGCCAGACTTGGATCCGATGTCGCGTTATGCCTATAAGTTCGCAAGCTTCAATTCTTACGGCGGTGTCACCTACGGCAAAACAGCAAGCGTTTTGCTGACACTCGAGAAGTTGATCGGCGAAGAGACCGTGCAGAAGGCTTTACACACCTACTTCATGCGCTATCGCTTCACGCATCCGACTGGCGAGGACTTTCTCAAAACCGTCGAAGAAGTCTCCGGCAAGGACCTGGGTTGGTACTTCAAACAGGCCGTGTACGGGACCCAGATTCTTGATTACGAAACGATGCGATTCAGTTCGACCGCCGCGGATTGGTACAAGAAGGACCTCAAGGAAAAGAAGGGCGACACTGTCTACGAATCGGCCGTCATGATCCACCGTAAGGGAGACTTCGTCTTTCCCGTGGATTTGGAAGTCAAATTTGACAATGGCGAAAGGGTTCGCGAGCAGTGGGATGGACAGGACCGCTGGATCAAGTTCCACTATGTCAAAAAAGCGAAAGTCGAGTCCGTGGAAATCGATCCGGACCACTTGATTCACCTGGACCGCGACAACTTCAACAACAGTCACACCGCGAAACCTAAATCGGCCCCGGCGCACAAGTTGACAAACTATTGGACGTTCCTGAGTCAGTGCTTCGCTCAACTCCTAGCCTGGTGGCTGGTGTAGGGGAGAATTCCTGATGAACGACGACAAGAATTTGATCTCCGCAGGACTGCGAATCGTGAATCGCCACAAGCGATTCATCTTCTGGTTCTGGGTGCTGAACCTTGCGCTGGCGTGGCTGGGGTCGATTGCATTTCGAGAGATGGCCAGCTCAACGCTGGATCGGAGCTTGCTTGCGGACCGTTTGCTGCACGGCTTCGATGTGCCCGCTCTGCTTGAGTTGATGGGCCGTCCCGAAACCGGGCCAATGTTGGAGCCTACGAAGGCTGCCGCGCACTTCGCGTTTGTTTTCTTTTTCGCCACGCTGCTTTTTCTCCCGGGAGTGATCGAGGCCTATACGAACGAAGGGCGCCTCTCGCGCGATGAGTTCTTCCGTGTCTGTGGGCGCAATCTCTGGAGATTCATCCGCATATTTATTCTTTTCGCGATCATCGCGGGAGCGATTGGGGGTGCGCTCTTCTCTGGAGAGCACGTTCTCGTGAAGTTTGCAGGGAAGAGCACCTACGAACTTCTCCCCTTTTACACAGACGCAGCGATTCTTACACTGATTTTCCTGGTCATGACCTGGTTGCGCATATGGTTCGATTTGTCTCAGGTGGATGTCGTTTTCCGGGATCAACGCGCCGTAAGGAAGTCTCTAAGGTCAGGTTTTCGATATACGCTGCGTCACCTGCTTTCGCTGCTTGGAAGTTACGTCGTGATCGCCGTCGTGGCCGCGCTGATTTTGATCGTGGGAGTATGGATCTGGCGTGTGGCGGTCCCGCCGCAAAGCATCGGAGGTGCTTTCGTGGTGAGCCAGTGCATGCTGATTCTCTGGTTGTGGACCCGATTTTGGCAGCGTAGCGTAGCGGCGGCGTTCTACCTGCGTGCGATGGCGATAGCGTCCCCATCCGCGGTTTCCATTCCACCGTTTGTGCCGCCCGTTGCTGTGCCGATACCGACTGAGAACCCGGCTGGTGGTGAAAATCCGGCCTAAGGCGTTCCTCTTAGGCCCAGTTTTCCACAAGACCGCCAAACCCTTGCTGGATGGGCTGTTTGGCATGGCACGATGGTGGAATACGTATGGCACAGAAGTGCCATTTTCAGATGAAGATCACGCGTTTACTTTGTCCAGCGAGCAGTTCTGGGGGAGGGCTGCCCGGGCGTCCGAGACCTTCATGGTCCGGACGCTCGTTATTTTTGGTGGATTCTTAGGTCGGCTATCTTGGTTGGACAAAGCAAAAAAGGCGGTGCTGATCGCACCGCCTTTCTCAATTTCTGAGGACTGGACTTACTTGGTGGAGATCGTGAAAACCACCGAAATCGGGATCTGCGTCTCTGTCTGTTGCTGCTTGAAACGCCATTGCTTGACGGCGTCCTGCGCGGCATCGGCGAGAATGGCGGGACCGCCGAGCACCTGCAGATTTTGAACGTGGCCGTCAGTCGAGATGGTGGCCATCAGCGGGACCTCGCCTTGAACCTTCATCTGGCGGGCCAGCAGCGGATATTCAGGACGCACGGCGCGACCTTCCAGCTGCTGGCGGGCGTCCGCAGACATTTGGACGCGCTCGCCGGCTCGAGTGACCGAGCCGCTACCCGCAACGACCTCGGTTGGGCTCGCAGCCGCGCTGGGAATCAGGCTGCCGGGCTGCATGTCAACCCGGACGGACGGGCTGCCCGCACGAACGGGCTGGTGGTTATCGCCAGCCACAACCTCCACCCTGAGGGGCGGTAAAACCGCGTGCGAGGGGGTGGGAGTCGACGCTAGCTGAGTAACGGGCTCCTTGCTGACCGGAACCGCCGGAACCCGTCCTCGAGAGCGCCTCGCTGCGGGAATGGAAGACGAAACCGCAGGGCCTTCCGCCGTAGGGGCGGCGTCCGTGGCTGCCTCAGGGGCCGATTGGTCATCGGCGACATCAGAGTCTGCCACGTCTGGCGTAGAAGGGAACCAGAAATCGCGGTCCTTCACGAGCACCAGACCCAGCGCAACTAATAGAAGAATAAGGGCAATCACCATCCGGCGACGTTGCCGTTGGTCATTTTCGGCGGGAAGTGCCGAGGTCGAGGTTGAAACCGGAGCCCTGCCGACGATCAGACGTGGCTGCTCTACGTGTTGCTGCTCTTCCAACTCAACATGGCGTTCTAGCTGATCGAGCATGCGGGGACCCACCTTCCTGAGCCTGCGGGGAAGGGCACTTTGTCGCAGACAGTATGCCCTGAAACCTCCCATAAAGCCACGGAAAATTGCACGTTTTCCCGCGCTGTGAGGGGGGTCACAGCCAGTTGTGCCTCCAATCACAGGGAGTGTTAGGGGTCGGGCAGACACTGAGACGGTGACATCGGTCACACGGGCCTGGCCAAGGACACAGTGCCATGGCGGGCGGACCCCACCAGAAAGCCGGGAGCCTCCCGCAAATCATTGAATTCCCGGCCCCGCCAAAAGGGGGAGTCGTGCTTTCGCCATACGGACTCGATATTATTGAAAGTTGCCTGACCTGCAAGATGCGCACGGAGCGCATCTTCTGCGACCTGCCGACAGCAGCTCTCCAGTCGTTTGAGGCGATCAAGTACGCAACCGCCTATCCTAAGGGCGCGGTGTTGTTCGTTGAGGGGCAAGCGCCGCGCGGGATTTTCGTGCTCTGCAAAGGCCGGGTCAAGCTGTCGATCTGCGCGACCGATGGCAAAACGCTAATCCTGAAAATTGCCGAACCGGGAGAAGTCCTGGGATTGAGCGCTACTGTTTCGGGTAAACCCTATGAGCTGACGGCTGAGACGATCGATCCTTGCCAAGTGAACTTCGTGAAGCGCGAAGATTTCCTTCGCTTCCTGAAAGACCACTCCGATGCATGCTTCAAAGTGGCCGAGCAATTGAGCGAAAAATACAACAATGCCTGCCACGAAGTCCGATCACTTGGCCTCTCCCATTCCGCGGGAGAGAAATTGGCGAAGCTGTTGCTGGAGTGGAGTTCGAGAAACGGGGAAGCTGCGAAGCAGGAACCGCGGTTGAAGCTGGCTCTTACTCATGAAGAAATCGCGCAGATGATCGGGACCTCGCGTGAAACCGTCACGCGACTCTTTGCCGACCTCAAAAAGCGGCAGATCATCCAGGCGAAAGGCTCCACGCTCGTCGTTCGCAACAAAGTAGCGCTCAAGGCGATGGCCACCAACGGCTGAGTTGCTCTCCACCCATGTAGCGAGGGTCACCCAAAACGGTGACTCCAGTCACTGTGCATTTCACTCGCGAGCGATATCTACGTGATATGGAGAGCGCGATACAGCAAAGTTGCCTCGATTGCACCCTGCGTCCAGACCGGCTCTTCTGCGACTTGCCCAACAACGTGCTGCAGGCTTTCGACTCGGTAAAAGAGAACTTATCGTGTCCACGGAATACTGTGCTGTTCCGCGAGGGTCAGGCAGCGCGAGGCGTTTTCGTGCTGTGTGAGGGGCGCGCCAAACTATCGGTTTGCTCCGAATCCGGAAAGCGACTGACGCTGAGGGTTGCGGTGCCCGGAGAGATCCTAGGTTTGAGTGCTTCTTTGACCGGAAGCGCTTATGAAGTGACGGCCGAGCTCTTGGATAATGCGCAGGTTGCCCTGGTCAAGCGCAAAGACCTGCTGCGCTTTCTTCGCGAACATCGCGAGGCCTGCCTGCACGTCGTTACCCTGCTCAGCCAGGATCTGCATATAGCGTACGATCGTGTGCGCTCTGTCGGGCTGGGACGGACGAGACGATCACGAGTGGCAAGCGCCTAGCTTTCCCGTCGAGGAATCGCCGTTCTCGAGAACACGGGAGCCCTTTTAGTCTCGATCCCGCTGGAGACTCATGTCTGCGATTGATTTTCGTGCAAGGTTCTGTCCGATTCTGTTTGTCGCATTCTTCCTGGGAACGTGCTGCGCTCAATCTCCTGGCGGTCTGGAGCAGCCAAATGCCGGAAAGTATGTGGGAGCCGAAGTCTGCCAAGGCTGCCACGACGATGCCTACAAGACCTTCGCGGCCTCCGCGCACCTCGAGACGCTGAAGAGGCAGAAACCCTCCGAGCAGGGATGCGAGGGATGCCACGGTCCCGGGGCGGATCACGCAGAAGCGGGAGATCCCGACAAAATTCGCCGCTTTCCCGCCGCCTCGCCGCAAGAAATTCAGGCGGCCTGCACCGTGTGCCATGAGGCCAATCTTGGCGCCGCTCACACCAAGGCACGGCTAACCTGCCTTACCTGCCACTCCGCTCACCACTACACGCAAACCAAGGCAATCTTACTGGCTCCGGAAACTCAACTCTGCCGGCGCTGTCACAAGTTCTAGCTTCTCCACCTCGACCACGACCTGAAACGCGGGGCCGGCGTTTTCGCCGCGCTGGGCTGAGATTTTCCGGCATTTTCGCCATGTCCCTATGTACATGGCTGCTGTGACCCGAGTCACGTCGGCGGGTGAGAGCACTCACTGCCCCTTGGGCAATCTCCCCCAAGAATGAAAGAGCAGTCGGTTCAGATTGGGAGGAAAGCGGCCATGCACGGAAACGGTCGGAATCCCCGGCACACGATGCCGGCGAGGTTCGTGCAATTTGGACTTCTTTGTCTATTTTTTTCTTTTGCAATTTCGGCGTTTGCCGCCAACAAGGCCGCTCCTAAACCTACTAGCGAAGATTGCCTCGCCTGCCACGGCGACTCGACGATGACCACCGAGCTGAACGGCAAGCAGGTCAGTCTCTCCGTCAATGCCGACGGCTTCAAGAACTCGATTCATGGAACGATGTTCACGTGCGTCGATTGCCATTCGGATGTGAAAACTTCTCCGCACGAGACAACGCCGGCGAAGGTCTCGTGCGCGCAATGCCACGCTGACCAACAGGCGGCCTACGACCGCAGCTATCACGCGAAGGCCATCAAGGCGGGGGACGTCCAGGCGGCGACCTGTGTGAACTGCCACGGAAGCCCGCATGAATTGCTGCCCGCGAGTGATCCGAAGTCGCGCGTCAATCACGCCAACATTCCGGCCACCTGCGGCGCATGTCACGGGCAGAAGTTCGTGATGGCGGCCAGCGGCCACAGCGCGCAGGTGTTCGTGTCGTACGAAGAGAGCGTGCACGGGAAGGCAGTAGCAGCCGGGTCGGAGAAAGCGGCCGTGTGCACGGACTGCCACGGATCGCATGAGATCCTGGCAGCGAGCGATCCGAAATCGCCGATCTTCAAATTCAACGTTCCTGCGATCTGCGCCAAGTGCCACGACAACGTGGAAGAGCAGTTCGCACAGAGCATTCATGGCCAGGCAATCGCGCACGGAAACTGGCAAGCCCCGGTTTGCACCGACTGCCACGGGATCCACTCCATCAAGGCGCACCTGGATGCGAACTCTTCGGTGTCGGCAGCCAACCTGTCACAAGTGACGTGTGCGCGCTGTCACGAGGGCGTGAGACTATCGCAGGAATTCGGCGTCGAAGGGCGCCGTTCGACGACCTACCTGGCAAGCTATCACGGGTTGGCGTCCAAGTTGGGATCGCAGGTCGTGGCGAACTGCGCCAGCTGTCATGGCGTCCACAACATCCTGCCTTCGAGTGATTCCCGCTCGACCATCAACCGGGCCAACCTCGTGACCACCTGCGGACGATGTCACCCGGGCGTTACGGAGAAGTTTGTGGTCGGCAAAGTGCACGTGGACGCGCCGCTTTCGGCCGACGTGGGCAGTGTTGCGGTCCGCTGGATTCGGAAGCTGTACCTGGGAATGATCTTCGCCGTGATCGGCGCGATGCTCCTCCACAATCTCGTGATCTGGCGGCGGAAGGCTCTGCTGCGGCGCAAGGAAGAACACCGCCTCGTGAAGCGCATGACGCGCCACCAGCGCTGGCAGCATGTGATCCTGTTCGTAAGTTTCATCACGCTGGTGATCACCGGCTTCGCGCTGAAGTTCCCGGATTCGTGGTTCGCGACCCTGCTGGGAATGGGCGAGCGTGTCCGCGGCGTCACGCACCGCGTGGCAGGCGTCATTCTCATCGCGGTGGGGATATACCATATCGTATACGCTGCCGTAACGCACGATGGCAGGCGGCTGGTGAAGGATTTCCTTCCCGCGCCAAAGGATGCCTCGGATGTGTGGTGCACCCTGCTCTATTACCTTGGGTTGCGCTCGGAAAAGCCGGAGTTCCGCCGCTTTAACTATGCGGAGAAGGCCGAATATTGGGCGTTGGTCTGGGGCCTGATCGTGATGGCGTCCACGGGCCTTATGCTGTGGGCGAAGATGTCCGTCGGTCGATACCTGGCACGGTGGTGGCTGGACGTTGCCACCGCCATCCACCTTTACGAGGCGATTCTCGCGACGCTGGCCATTGTCGTATGGCACTTCTACCAGGTCTTCTTCGATCCTGACGTTTATCCGATGAACTGGGCGTGGTGGGACGGCAAGATGTCGTTCGAGCACTACCGCGAAGAGCATGGCCTCGATACGAAGACGCTGCTGGATGCCGCCCGCGCCGAGGCTGCGGCAGAGCGCGCTGTTTTATCCGAGGCAGGAAGTTCGGCAGCCAATGGTGCGCCTGCAGCCGAAGAAAATGCTCACGAACCCGTGACAACTGAAAAGTAAGGGAAGAGCGTTGTTTTTGCATGCCCGCCGATGCATGATGGCGGCCGTGGCGGAAACGAAATTGGATAGCGATGTCTGGGTTGTGAGAAAGCGAAATCCAGCGAAGAAAGGCGGAAGCACGGCATGACGAACGAAACCCCAGAGGTGAAGCCCGCCAGCGGCATCGGCAGACTGCGCGAATGGATGCGCAATCCCATTTCCCTCATCGGCCTGGCCTTTGCGATCGTCGCCTTCGGGAATTTTCTTTTTCTGTTTTTCATCGACCTGACGTCGCAGCACCCGAGTCCGTATGTCGGCATTCTTGCCTACATGATCGTGCCGGGCTTCCTGGTAGCGGGACTGTTCTTGATCGCGTTCGGTGTGTGGTATGACCGCCGGAAGAAGAGCCAGCACCCTGCACAAGCTGTGCGCTACCTTCGCATCGATTTCAATGATCCTAGCCAGCGCGGCGTGTTCGCTTTCCTGTTCACTTTCATCGTGGCCTTTATCGGGCTGAGCGTGGTGGGAAGTTACAAGGCGTATGAATTCACTGACTCGGTTCAGTTCTGCGGGCAGTTGTGCCATTCGGTGATGGCGCCGGAGTTCACGGCTTACCAGCTTTCGCCCCATGCGCGAGTGGCGTGCGTGGATTGCCACGTTGGGGCCGGCGCTACCTGGTATGTGAAGTCGAAACTCTCGGGCGCGAGGCAGGTGTTCGCGACTGCGTTCAATACGTACCCGCGGCCGATTCCTACGCCCGTCCACAATTTGCGTCCCGCTGCGCAGACCTGCGAGCAGTGTCACTGGCCGAAGAAGTTCTACGGCGCGCAGCTCAAGGTGTTCACACACTACTCGAGCGACGAAAAGAACACGCCGCGCCAGATTCGCATGTTAATTAACGTGGGTGGCGGCGATCCGGCAACAGGCGCGCCGGAAGGCATTCACTGGCACATGAATATTGCTAATGAGATCACCTATGTCTCCACGGACGAGAAGCGCCAGGTGATCCCGTACATTCACGTGAAAGACATGCAGGGTCGTGTCACGGAATACTTTGCCAAAGACTCAACGCTTACCAAAGAGCAGATTGCCAAGGCCGACAAGCGTCTGATGGATTGCGTCGACTGCCACAACCGGCCCACACACATTTATGTTCCGCCGGACCTGTCGGTCGATAATTCGTTGCTGGCGCGCCGGTTGGACGCATCGCTGCCGTTCCTGAAACAACAGGCGGTGGCCGCATTGACCGCGGATTACAAGACCACCGATGCCGCCATGCAAGGGATCGCGAAGTCGATCGACAACTTCTACGAGTCGAAGTATCCCGACCTGGCGAAAAACAAGCAGCTCGAAATTCGGAATGCCATCGATGAGTTGCAGCGCATCTATCGCAATACGACCTTTCCCGAAATGAAACTGAACTGGCAGACACACCCCAACAACATCGGCCACTTCTACTTCAACGGTTGTTTCCGTTGCCACGACGGCCAGCACGTGAGTCCAGACGGCAAAGTCGTGACGAAAGACTGCCAGACCTGTCACAGCGTGCTGAATCAAAGCGAGGGCGCCGTAAGCATGGCCGCCGTGCAGAAGGTTTCCTTCCAGCATCCCATCGATCTGGGAGACCTGACGCAGGTGAACTGCAGCGACTGCCACGCGAGCGCAGGCACCCAATAAGGCCGTCTTTTCAATCACTTGCCGGCGTGATGTGCATCACAAGTGGTCGTGACTAGTGTCACCGCCCGAATGTTCACGCTTCTCTATCGTTACCCGTGGGGTGAGGCACCAGTCGAGTAACAGGCGTCGATACGCTCAAGGAGGCGCGGCATGACTTCGGTGGACGGGAACGGCAAGCATCCACATCATCTGGCGGGGGAAAACAAGGTGCGGCTGGTTTTCTGGGAGGTCACCAAGGGCTGCAATCTTCGCTGCATCCACTGTCGTGCCACAGCCACGCAATTAAGCTCGCCCACAGACCTTGCCACGCGCAACGCGCTCGAGATCATCGACCAGATTGCCGCCGCAGCCAATCCGATCCTCGTCCTGAGCGGCGGGGAGCCTCTGTATCGCTCGGACATTTTCCAGCTTGCCCGCCATGCCACGGACAAAGGCCTTCGGGTCGCGCTGGCCACGAACGGAACGCTGGTGACCAAGGATGTCGCGCGCATGATCGTCGACGCCGGCGTGCGCCGCGTTTCGATCAGCCTCGATGGTGCCGATGCGGCGACCCACGATACATTTCGCGGAATTCCTGGTGCATTTGATGCCGCCGTGCACGGCTTGCGAAATCTGAAGGCGCTCGGTATGTCGGTGCAGATCAACATGACGATCGCCCGCCACAACGCGCACCAGTTGCCGGATGTGCTGCAGTTGGCGCGAAACCTAGGCGCCGATGCGCTGCATACGTTCCTGCTGGTGCCGGTGGGCTGCGGAGTCGATATCGCTTCGGAGCAGATGGTTCCCCCCGAGGAATACGAGCGCATGCTGAACTGGTTCTATGACCAGTCCCTGACGGGCGGAATCGAATTGAAGGCGACCTGCGCTCCGCACTATTTCCGCGTGGTTCGACAGCGTCGGGCGGCTGACCGGCGGGCGGCGGAAGCAATAGCGCGAATCGCGCCTGCACCGTCCGAAGCAGTTCCGACGCAGGCTGCAATTGGTCCCACGGAAATGACCATGCCGGGATCCACCGGCATTGCGATCAAAGCACACGGCGTTGGACAGGCAGTGGGCCATCCTGGAGGACATCCGTCGGACTTGAATGCAATGACCAAGGGATGCCTGGCGGGAACGGGAGTGTGCTTCATCTCGCATGAAGGCGAAGTTTATCCCTGCGGTTACCTGCCCGTGATTGCAGGAGACCTGCGGAAGCAGACCTTCCGCGACATCTGGGAGAACTCACAGGTCTTCCACGAACTGCGGGATACGAACAATCTGAAAGGGAAATGCGGCTGCTGCGAATTTCGCAACGTCTGCATGGGATGCAGGGCACGCGCCGTATGCGGCGACGGGAGATTTTATGGATGAAGAGCCCTTCTGCGTTTACCAGCCCCACACGCCGAGCCTGTGCAAAGAAACACCTGAACCGGCTGGCAGCCGGCGCTGATTTTTTTCTCAACCCGACCCAAAGAAGCCCGGTGCTCAACCTCATCTGAGCACCGGGTATTTTTCTGCTGTTCACCAACTTCTACGCTGTCTTCTTGACCGGTGCTGCTGGAAACTCGATCAATTTGCCCCGCAGCGATGCAGGGACCCACTTGATCTTCTTTCGAAAACGATCCGGAACGTAAAACTTAATCACCTGAGCCATAGCCATCCTCCGATCCAACTAGCCACAGCCTCGAATCGCAGACTTTCACCGAAGCCTCAGGCTGTCGGCATTTGAATAATTAGATGCTGACTCGGAGCGTTGCAGAAAGGCGTGCGCGTTCGCGACCCGCCGCGACATGCGGACAATGGCCAAGTAGTTGATGTTGCGGCGAATATAGTTCTTGACGGACTTACCATGCGGCAGTAAATTAACGGTGTTTAGTTAACAACGTTAAGTAACCGTGGGTTGGTAAGCAATTAAGGAAGCAGCATGGGAGTCCTTGAACGGCGCGAACGCGAGAAGCAGGAGTTGCGGCAACAGATTCTTGACGTTGCTCGCGAACTGTTTGCGCGCGAAGGATACGAATCGGTCACGATGCGGAAGATCGCCGAAGCGATCGAGTACTCGCCCACCGCGATCTATCTCTACTTCAAGGACAAAGAGCAATTGCTCAACGAACTCTGTCACGCTGATTTCCAGACGCTGGCTCGCGAGTTCCAGAAGATCGCCGAAGTACGTGATCCCATCGAGCGCTTGAAGAAAACGGGTCTGAGCTACATCGAGTTCGGCCTGCGCTATCCGAATCACTATCGCTTGATGTTCATGACACCACGTCCTCCACACACGCCTGAGATGGAGGCCGACAAAGGGAATCCTGAGAAAGATGCCTACGCCTTTCTGAAGGTCATCGTGACGCAATGTATCAAAGCCGGCATGTTCCGCAAGGAATTCTGTGACGTGGAAGCGGTGTCGCAGATGCTTTGGGCTTCGGTGCACGGCATTGTTTCTCTGCGGATCGCGAAAGGCTGTGAGGAGTGGGTGGAGTGGGTTCCGATCCAGCGGCTCGCCGACATGCTGATCGACATGCAACTCAAAGGATTGTTGAAGGAAGAGAAGAGGGCATGAGTCATGGTCGATCTCGCACTCAAGATGCTCCTGCACGACAAGCTGAAGTTTTTGATCACCGTTGCGGGAGTTGCGTTTGCGGTGACCCTGGTGCTGGTGCAAGTCGGCCTGTTTCTTGGTTTGCTCGACAATGCGACCGTCACGATTGAGAACACGCATGCCGACATCTGGGTGACGTCGAAAGAAACGCCGAACATCGATTTCGCCCACACTTTCTCGGACACATTCGTACAGCGCGTGCGCTCCGCTCCGGGCGTGGCGAAAGCCGACAACCTGATCGTCAACTTCCTCACCATCTCACTGCCGAACGGTGCGCAGGAGGGCGTGATCATTTACGCCCTCGACAATTTCCGGGACTGGAATCTTCCCTGGAACGTCCAGGACGGTGAACTGAACGATCTAAAGCGCGGACGCTTTCTCTTCCTCGATGATTCGGCCGTGAAACGCTATGGCCCATTCCACGTCAACGAATATCGCGAGATCCAACAGACGCGGCTGAAGATCATTGGCCGCACCGCGGAAGCGCGCTCGTTCACCACCACGCCGATTGCGTTTATGGATTTCGAGCGGGCGCAGGCGCTCTCGGCGGAGAATCTGCATGGTCTAACCAGCTACATCCTGGTGAAGGTCGCGCCGGGGGCCGATCCGCGCGCAGTGAAGGCCGAGATCCAAAAACGTCTCCCGTACAACGACGTTTTTATGAAGGATGAGTGGGCACGACGCTCGCGCAATTACTGGATCGTCAGCACGGGGCTCGGGCTGAACCTGTTTGTCACGGTGTTTCTTGGCTGCATGGTCGGACTCGTCGTGGTAGCGCAGACGCTCTATAGCTCCACGATGGAGCACATCAAGGAATTCGGAACGGTGAAGGCTATCGGCGGCGGCAATAGCGACATCTACAAACTGCTCGCGGAGCAGGCGACGATCTCTGCCAGCGTTGGTTACGTGCTGGGCGTGATGATGGCGTTTGCGATGCAGCCCCTGGTACATAAGATCGACCTGAAACTCATGATCCCCGACAACTTTCTTATCTTCGTATTCTTCGGATCGCTGCTGATGTGCCTGGGGGCGGCGCTGATTTCGTTCCGCAAAGTCTCGGGCATCGATCCGGCCCTGGTTTTCCGCAGCTGAAGTCAGGAGTGAAGTATGGCAGTCCTCGAAGCCCGCGTTGTGACCAAGACATTCGAAGAAGGGAAGCATGCGGTCCAGGTGTTGAAGGGCTGCTCGATCGAGGTGGAACGCGGCGAAATCGTGGCGCTTGAGGGGCCGTCGGGATCGGGGAAGACGACGCTGCTGTCGATCTTGGGCTGCATTCTAACCGCTACCTCCGGCAGCGTTTCGGTGGAGGGAAGAAGAGTCGATCCCGGCAGTCCTGCGAGATTGCCCGACATCCGCAAGAAATCTATTGGCTTCGTATTCCAGCAATTCAACTTGTTTCCCTCGCTTACCGCGCTTGAGAACGTGCAGTACGCCTTGAATGTCAAGGGGACCCGCGACCGGTCTGCTCGGACGGAAGCCGAGCGCGTGCTCGAGCAGGTCGGCATGGCAGAGCGCAAGGACTTTCTGCCGCGCGACCTCTCCGGGGGACAGAAACAGCGCGTGGCCCTGGCGCGGGCGCTGGCCGGCAATTCACCAATCCTGCTCGCCGACGAGCCGACCGCAAATCTCGACGCACAAATCGGCACCCAGATCCTCGACCTGTTTCGCGATCTCGCGAAACGCGAGAACCGGGCGCTGCTCATCGTTACGCACGACCCCAAGGTCCGGACGGTCTCCGACCGGATCCTGCGGATTTCCGATGGCCTTCTCATGAGCCCAAACTGAGGTTGATTTATGCAGACGTTGCAACGTATTGCTCTTCTCGTCGTGGCAGTCTTCCTGTTAATGGCGTTGGTTGTTCAGGCGCGCAAGCTGGAAAGTCGAGGTGCTTCCAATCGCGGCATCGTTGGAGAAGCCAAGAGCACGCCCGCGGAAATACGAGCCGAGGGCTGGGTGGTGGCGTATCCAGGCGCAGATTTGACCGTGGGCACGGACGTGGCCGGAACCGTCGTCGAGATGCTCGTGAAGGAGAAAGATCATGTCCGCAAAGGACAGCTAATCGCCGAGTTGCGTTCCGACGACACGCGTGCTGCGCTCGATGAGGCGCGGGCTACGGTTGCTCAAGCGGATGCCGATATCCAGCTGTTCGACACCGAGGTTCATCGCGCGCAAATGTTGTTCGACGAGAAGGTCGGAACCAAGCAGGCGCTCGATCATGCCACGCGCGATCGTGATGCGGCAAAAGCGCGCCGCGAAACGGCGTCAGCGACAGTGCGGCGACTTGACGCGACACTCGACAAGACGCGAATTTATGCGCCCATCAGCGGAGTTGTGCTCTCGCGACTGGTGCAACCGGGAGAAACCGTAAAGGAGAATTCTGCGCTGATCCGCATGGCGGACTTGAACCGAACTCGTGTGGAAGCCGAAGTCGACGAATTTGATACTGGCCACATCCACATCGGAGATTCGGTGAAGATTCGCGCCGAAGGCTACGAGGGCCAGGAATGGCGAGGACGGGTCGAGGAGATCCCTGATTCGGTGGTTGGGCGGCAACTGAAACCACAGGACCCCACCAAGCCGATCGATACGCGCGTATTGCTGGTGAAGGTAGCTTTTGCCCAGCGCACGCCTCTGAAACTCGGCCAGAAGGTGGAAGTGGGTATCGGCTCGGAAGCAATCGGACACGGCCAGAATTCAGCAATGGAGGCCACACGATGATCAGCAGGGAAAGTCGTCTCATGGCCGGATTCTTACTTGTCGTTCTGCCGAGCGTGCTCTACGGCGGCCTTTTCCTGCTCTCTCAACTGGTGGACGACCGCTCGGGCTACATGGCGAATCCGCTGCGCCAGAACCTGTTTCGTGCGGGGCATGCGCATGCTGGCGTGCTGCTGGTGCTCTCGCTAATCGCGCTGCGCTATGTGGACGAGGCCCTCCTGAGTCCAATGTGGAAGTGGATCGTTCGGGTTGGGATCCCATCGGCAGCAATCTTCCTGCCCGGTGCATTTTTCTTCTCGGTAGTCTCGCCGAATGCGACGCATCCGAATGCCTTCATCAATTTTGCCTACGTAGGCGCGGTGGTGCTGGCCATTTCACTGTTGGTGCTTGGAATCGGACTACTGCGATCGCGTCCAGCGCCCCGCGAGTAAATTTCGGGCGTGCGGCAGTCGGGATTCTGAAAGTCAAGGCCACTGGCGCTCTCTTCCAAATAATCCCTTGAAATCGTGTAACTTTACCGTAAGCTGCGAATCCCATAAGCGGCTCGGTGCGTGGCACGAGGCCATGTTTCAGGGGATTTTTGATGGACGAAAAGAAATTCAAGAAGATTAATCGCCGCGAGTTGCTGAAGTTGACGCCTGTTCTCGCATTGGGTGCGTTCGCGATTCCGGCACTTCAAATCCCGCTCCTGAAGAAGGGACTGGCCTTCAGCGACTGGGCCTCCGGCAAGCTATTTCGCCAAGGCCACCTCGCCACCACTTTCGCGGATTCCGAACTCACCCCCTTCGAGAAATTTCCAATCAATGGCTACGACGTCGATGATCCCGGGGTGATTTTTGAGAACTGGACGCTCACTGTAAGTGGCGCCGTACAGAAACCCGGTGACTACACCCTCGCGCAGATTCAGGCGCTGCCGCGCACGAGGCAGAACACGCGCCACGTCTGCGTTGAGGGATGGGATGTAATCGGCCGGTTTGGAGGCACGCGGCTCTTGGAATTTCTCAAACTGATTGGCGCAGATCCAAAGGCCCGGTTTGTTTCAGTCCAATGCGCGGACGACTACTACGAGTCGCTCGACATGGCGACCGCCATGCATCCGCAAACGCTTCTCTCTTACGAGATGTACGATCAGCCGCTCACGCGTGAACACGGGGCGCCCGTGCGACTGACGGTTCCGACGAAGATCGGCTACAAGCAGGCGAAGTATCTGACGGACCTCAAGGTGAGCCACGTGCTCGAGCGCGTCGGCTATTGGGAAGACCAGGGATATTCCTGGTTCTACGGACTCTAGTTTCGGAGAGATAAAGGATGCCAGCCGAGGTGATTGAGTTCGATTCAGCGAAAAGTGGGGAAGTGGTACGGGCTGTTTATGAGCATCCGTGGCCGGTGCGGTTCTCGCATTGGGTGAACACGGTTGCGCTCTTCGTCATGACCGGCAGTGGCCTGCAAATCTTCCGCGCCTTCCCAAGCTTCGGCGCCAAGATCCCAGAAAACGACCTTCTAAATTGGCCGAAAGCGTTCGCCATCGGCGGCTGGCTTGGCGGTGCGCTGCAGTGGCACCTTACCTTCATGTGGATCTACATCGCCACGGGCCTCTTTTATCTGGGATACCAGGTCTTCAGCGGCAATTACCGCCAGGTGTTGTTCGTCCCGAAAGATGGGAGCGGAGTATGGCCCATGGCGCGGCATTACTTTTTTTTCGGCCCGAAGCCGGATGCCCTGGACGTGTACAACCCGCTACAGAAGCTTGCTTACACCTCGGCGATCGTTCTGGGAGTCCTTTCCGTTCTGACGGGAATCGCGATCTGGAAGCCAGTCCAGTTTTCGTGGCTCGCGTGGCTCATGGGTGGATTTCACCTCGCGCGTGTTTGGCACTTCATCGTGATGTGGGCGATCGTGGCCTTTGTGTTTGGACATCTGGTGATGGTGGTGCTGCACGGTTGGAACAACTTCATGTCGATGCTCACAGGGTGGAAGACTGACCCTGACTATACGCCCCGCTAGATCACGGCTCTCGGCCGCGACGAGGAACGTTTGCATGGGCAGCCTGCCCCAGAAAATGAGCATTCAGGTAAAGAGCGCCGATCCCGCCGAAATCCGCGAACAAGGGTTGATCCGGCGCGTGCAGGCTGGCGAGAAGCAGGTCTTTTATGAGTTAGTGAAGCCCTACGAGCGCCGCATTTACAGCGCGGCATTCGCGATCCTTCGCAATGAAGCGGAGGCGGAGGACGCCGCGCAGGAAGCGGTCCTCAAGGCCCTCACGCACATTCAGCAGTTTCGCGCGGACGCGCGATTCAGCACCTGGCTGACGCAGATCACAGTGAACGAGGCTCTTATGAAGCGGCGAAAAGCGCATGCGGAAATCATGGAGCCGATCGGTGAACGAGAGGAAGACGACGGCACTTACACGCCCCGCGATTTCGCCGACTGGCGCGAGATTCCTTCGGAGGTTCTCGAGCGAAAAGAGATTCGTCAGAAACTGGCCGATGCCTTGTCGGCGCTGGCAGAGAAGTATCGGAAGGTATTTGTGCTGCGAGACATTCAGCACCTCAGCATTGAGGAGACTGCCGAGGCGCTCGGCATCTCGCGCGCTTCGGTAAAGACCCGGCTCCTGCGCGCTCGCCTGATGCTCCGTGACCTCCTGGCCCCGGGTTTGGGCGGAGCTTTCTTCAGCCGCTTGCCGTTCGAGAAGGGAACAAAGCCATGGTAGTCAATTGCGAACATGTCTGGCGGGAGGTGTCGAATTATCTCGACGGTGAAATCGATCCCGAGTTGCGTGCCGCAATGGAAGCCCACTTCAAGGAGTGCAAGCACTGTACCGCCGTGCTCGTTGGTACGCGAAACGTAGTGCAGTTGTACGGCAACGAGCGGATGTTCGAACTTCCCGCAGGATTCAGCCATCGGTTGCAGCGTCGCTTGGCGCAGCAATCGTCTTACGGATTTCAAAACATCCGAGCGTTGTGGATTATGGCGATCGCTGCGGCGGCGCTTGTCGTTGGCGGGGTTGCGCTCGGGAACATCGTGTTTCGTCAGCCGGAGACTAAGTCGCCGCTCGCGCAGACGCCGCATGGAATCCCGCCGAATCTCATTGTGTATGTCTCCGACGATAGCCGCGTGTTCCACGCGCCCGGGTGCAAGTACCTGCATAAGCACGACGATGAACCGCCCAAGCAGATGACAGCGTCGGAGGCTATGAAAGAGGGATACGTGCCGTGCGTGCGCTGTTTGCGGCAGTATTTGAAAGCAGAGGTCGAGTGCCCGCGACCGTCGATTGATTCGCCGCAATGGGCACGACAGTCGAATGGGTCCGCCCAGCCGACATTATGAATAAGGGACTGCAAGACTTTGTTGGCTTTCGCAGAGTGGCCTGTAGCAGGGGGCACGACTAAAAAAAATAATCCGGGCGGTCCAACATGGTCTCTCACCCGGACATCGGACTTCGCAGCTGACACGATTCTATCAGTTCTTCTTCATCTCATCGTTCTTCATATCGTCGTGCTTCATGTTGTCATCTTTCATCTGGTCTTTCTTCATCTGATCCTTTTTCGCTTTCTTGGCCTTCTTGTCTTTTTTCATGGCGCTCTTGCTGTTGTCCTGCTTCATCTGGTCGTGCTTCATGTTGTCGTCCTGCTTCATTTCGCCGCCGGAAGACTGCGCAAATGCCGTCATCGATGCTGCGAGCAGACACATGGCCATCATCCTACTGATTAATTTCATACATTCTCCTTGTGAGATCAGCGATCTCCCTCAGACTCGAGGGTGCAGGTGGGATGTGTCGGTCGGGCGAAAGTTACATGCAAATCGCCCGGAAACGATCTTTGCTAAAGAAACGAGGGAGTGTCAGGAGCGGCTCAGCAAGCCAACTGATCGCGAGCGATCTTCAGGCCATTCAGGTTGCCGAGGACCGTGACGGCGATCGACTCTGTTCGGAAGAAGTCGTTGGCCATTTCTCGCAAGTCTTCCGCGGTAACGGCTTCAATCTTCTGGATCAGCTCATCCATGCCGTAGAAGCGGTCGAAATACATGTCCTGGCGCGCGAGATTCGACATGCGGGCCGTCGAGGACTCCAGCGACAGCATCAGGCTGCCCTTGAGTTGATCCTTGGAGCGGCGCAATTCTTCTTCCGGGACGGCTTCCGATTTCAGCTTTCTGAATTCCGAGACGACGGATTGCACGACCTTTGCAGCGGACTCACGCGAGGTGCCCGCATAGATTGAGAGACAGCCGGTGTCGCGGTACGGATTCAGGTCGCTGTAGATCGCGTAGGCCAGTCCTTGACGCTCGCGGATGTTCTGAAAGAGTCGGGAACTCATTCCACCGCCCAGGAGTGTGTTGAGAACGTAAGAAGCGAAGCGCTTCTCATGAGCGATCGGATGCGACGGGACGCCGACACAAATCTGCACTTGCTCCAGCGACTTTTTGTTGCGCAGCGTGATCTTGGGAACGATTTTCGGGGGCAACGAATGCAGCCCGTTCTTGCCCGGCGTCATGTTGGAGAAGTGCTGGTTCACAAGTTCCACGAAGCGCTGGTGATTCAGATTCCCAGCTGCCGCAACGATCAGGTTCCCCGGAACGAAGCGTTGCCGATACAAGTCAAGAACCACCGGCTGTTCGAATCCTCTCACAGTTTCTTTTGTGCCCAGAATCGGTTTACCGAGTGGGTGATCTTTCCAGAAATTTTGCGTGAAGATTTCGTGCACGAGGTAATCGGGATTGTCCTCGTCCATCTTGATCTCTTCGAGGATGACCCGGCGCTCGCGAACGATGTCCTCGACGGCGAACACGGGATTCAGCACCAGATCGGACAGAACATCGAGAGCAATGGGCAGGTGCTCGTCGAGGACCTTTACGTTGAAACAGACACACTCTTTCGCGGTGAAGGCGTCGAGGTTTCCCCCGATCGAATCGACTTGGCGTGCAATCGCCTCCGCCGACCGGTTATGCGTACCTTTGAAGACCATGTGCTCGATGAAATGGGACAGGCCATTGCGCTCGGCTTCCTCGTCGCGCGAACCGGTCTTGATCCAGATGCCGATGGAAACCGAACGAATATGCTTCATCTCTTCAGAGATGATCGTCAGCCCGTTCGGCAAGACCTGCCGATGAATATTGCGTAACTCTTCACCCATAAAATTTTGTCCCAGTTGGATGCATTGCTGCCCCCGGGACACTTCTATTCTCCCACAGCTTCGAAGGTTCAGCTTTTCAATTAACTTCTTCAATGGAATGAATAAGTTAGTGGGAAATTTAGGACGGTTCAGAGCAATGCGGATACCGATGAATCCCAGCTGGTGAGTTTCCGTTTAAAATTCGAAAGAAGCCATCCTTATCTTCGGCGGACTCTGACTTGGCCGAAAATGACAACTCGCTGCTGGGCATGGACTTAGCGGAGCTCGGGGTACTCGTCGAAGAACTAAACGAGCCCGGCTATCGCGCCCAACAAATCTTCGAGTCTGTGTATCGCCAGCACGTGCAGACCCCAGAGCAGATCTCGACCCTCCCGTTGCGGACACGCGAAGCCTTGCTGGCCCGGCGTTTTTCGGTCGGACTCCCCGATATCGCGAGCAAGTATCAATCTGTGGATGGCACCGTCCGCTATCTGATTGCTTGCTCGGATGGGCAGACGGTCGAGTCGGTGTGGATGCCCGAGGGCGATGGCGGCGAGGCTGCTGACGGCAGCGATGCGGGTGACGAGCTCGAATCCCAGAAGCGAGGATGGAGCCGCGCAACCATCTGCGTGTCGAGCCAAGTAGGTTGCGCTGTCGATTGTCAGTTCTGCCTCACGGCCCTGTTAGGCGTAAAGCGGAACCTCACGCCCGGCGAAATCGTAGGGCAGGTCTGCGCGATCCTGAAGGATCAGAAAGTCTCGCCGCCGCAGGAGCGAGTGAATCTCGTTTTCATGGGAATGGGCGAGCCCTTTCTGAACTACGACAATTTCATGAAGGCGGCACGCTTGTTGAGCGAGGGGGTGGGGATTCCGGAATCGCGGATGACCGTGTCGACGGCTGGCATCGTGCCGCGGATTCACGATTTCGGACGCGAAAGGGTCCGGCCGAAGCTGGCTATTTCACTGAACGCTTCGAATGACGAACTGCGCACCGAGTTGATGCCCATCAATCGCAAATGGAATTTGCGCCTGTTGATGGATGCGGCGCGCGGTTTTCCATTGCGTTCGCGCGAGCGAATTACCTTCGAATACGTTCTGCTTGCCGAGAAGAACGATTCCGAAAGGAATGCCCGCGAGGTTGTGGAGTTGATTCGCGGCATGCGTGCGAAGGTGAACTTGATTGCGCTGAACCCGGGGCCGGGGATCGATTTTCGGACGCCGGAAGAACAGCGGGTGGCAGCCTTTCAGCGAATTCTTGTCAATGCCGGCATTCCGACCTTCATCCGCCGGCCGCGTGGCCGCGACATTTATGCAGCCTGCGGGCAGCTCAAGCGGACTGTTGAGCTGGTTTCAATTTCTGCGACGGACTAAATGCAACGGGAGTAGCCAGGGCACTAGGCCTTCTGCGCGGCCTCGATCGCGGGCGAGATCTTGCCTTCATGCAGCGGTTCCGCGTTGGTTTTCGCTTGCGGAAGTTCGATCCGAATCGTAGTTCCGCCTTCCACGCGATTCGAGCAATGAATCTGCCCTTGGTGCTCCTGAATGATGCCATAACAGGCACTAAGACCCAAGCCGGCTCCCTTGCCCACGGGCCGCGTGGTGTAGAAGGGATCGAAGACTCGTTCGGGTTCCCGCACACCCGGGCCGTTATCGGAAAATTCCAGAACGACTTTCTCAGCTCGCGGATAGCTCTTCAACGCGAAAATGCCGCCCCCTACTTCCTCGAGTGCATTCAACGCATTGCTGCCAATATGCAGACAAACCTGAAGAAGCTGATTTGGGTCTGCCCATACCTGAGGAACATCCACGGCCAGGTTCATCTGTACTTCAATCTTGTGCGTGCTGAATTGTGGCTGGCAGAGCTTCACAGCGGTTTGTGCCACAGTATTTATGTCGACGAGCATCTTCTCGCCGGGGATCTGTTTTGCGAAACTCAAGAGGCTCGAAATCAATCCGCGCGTGCGCTTCACCTGCTGGGTAATTTTTGCGGCCAGAGTGCGTTGCTCAGCCGTGGTTCCTGACTCGGCAAGCCGTTCTGAATATCCCAGCATCGCGGCGAGCGGATTGTTCAGTTCTTGCGCGGCGCCGCCCACCAGTTGTCCCAAAGAGGCGAGTTTTTCCGATTGAACCAGGCGTGCCTGCAGGTGCCTCAAGTCTTCGAAAGAATCCTGAGACGCGTGCAACAAGCGAAGCAGTTCGCGATCCAACAGATGCTGTCGCAAAAAGACGATTCCGCCCATCACCATCATCGTGGCCAGGGTGCTAACCAGGCGGAGATTTCGTACTTGTGGCGAGGCGTTGTGATCAAAAACAGACCACGCCGCCAGGCATGGCAGCGAAAGAATGACGAGCATCCCGAGTCGCGCGACCCACACACCACTTCGCCGTAGCGGACGGTCCGTAACCCCTTGCGCTGGTCGCAAGTCTTGCGAGATTACTCCCACTACACTGATCCAGCCCATCGAGGCAGCGACGGGCAGATCGTAAAGACTACCCGTGTAATACACATTCCGCTGAATCGCCCAATTGGCAAAGTACGAACTCAGTGCGTACACCAGACTTGCGCCAAACCAGTGCGCATAAATGATCTTCCAGCCCTTTCCGCTACGAAACCAAACTACGATCAACCCGGCCAAGAAGACCAGTTTTTCCGTAAGGTATAAGGCATTCAGACTGCGGCCGTAGGCCAGTTCGTTGATTTGCGCGTACTGCCAAGGGATGACGCCAAAGACATACAGATATACCCACCAGGTGAGCAGCAGAATAAAGTCGAGTCTGCCCAGTTTGGCTTCGTGATCGTTCTGTTGGTTCTGAGGTTGCAGTGCCAGCGCCGCCATCATGGGCACGAAGTGCAGGAAGATCACGATATCGCCGACAAACGGGTCGGGCACCTCCTGGCGCAGAACGACCTCGATGTAACTCCACATCAACTGATAGGTAAGCCAGAACG
>Ga0210396_10001572_pt1 | contig 24451 bp, 24 predicted proteins | sample IncBWH17OmetaG_FD_155466 | JGI IMG/M metagenome (GOLD analysis project Ga0210396, IMG submission 155466) | Forest soil microbial communities from Barre Woods Harvard Forest LTER site, Petersham, Massachusetts, United States - Inc-BW-H-17-O ... | reverse complement strand
ACAATGCGGTCACCCAAATATGTGAGGTACCGCCAGCGGACGGCACGCAAGACTAATCGCAGGCGATCGGGAGGCCCTTCACCGAGGCGATTGAGGAGGTGACAGCGTGAGCCAATCGCTGCAGCATAAACTGTTTGTCGCAGGCCAGATCCCGCAATCCGGACGCGGCCCGCTTCCCGACGGCAGCATGCGGATGTGGTCGCCGATCACCTCGACGCTGATCATGGGACGACACGAGGCCGTGCTGGTCGATCCCCTCCTCACCAACGCGCAGGCCGTCGAACTGGGTGATTGGATCGTCGCGTCGGGCCGCACCCTGCGGCAGATCTATGTCACCCACGGCCACGGCGATCACTGGTTCGGCGCCATCACGTTGCTGCAGCGGTTTCCCGACGTCGCGGTGCTCGCCACCGAGGGGACGAGCAAGCTGATGGCGGCCCAAAACCAGCCTGAGTTCCGCGCCAACTTCTGGGACCCACTCTTTCCAGGTCAGCTACCGACCGGCGAGGTGGACGTCTGCGTGGTCGCCCCGGGTGGTTTCGAGCTCGAGGAAGTCGCCCTGCGGCCAATCGAAGTGGGACATACCGACACCGACGCGACGACGATGCTGCACGGGCCGCAGATCGGTCTGCTGGTTGCCGGCGACGCGGTCTATAACGGCGTGCACCTATACCTGTCGGAATCCGGCGGTGTGACGGGAATCGACGAGTGGCTTGCTGCCCTCGACATTGCTGAATCTCTCAGTCCCGCAACGGTTATCGCTGGCCACAAAGATCCGCACGCAGCCGACACGCCAGCACATATCCAGGCGACGCGACAGTACCTGACGGACGCACGACGACTGCTCGAATCATCGGATTCCGCCGCAGCGTTCTATGCGGCCATGCTTGCTCTGCACCCCGACCGCATCAATCCCGGTGTGTTGTGGGGTGCAGCGATCACGCTGTTCCCCAAGGAGTGAGCGACTGGCGCCGAAGGCGCCGCGTATTACGCAGTAGCCAAGCCTAATTCGGTTAGCCTGGTGTGGTTCTGGTCCGCGAGCTTTTCGACATTCGCTACTCAGCGTTAGCCGCCGGCGAAGGTTGCATGCCCGGGACCAGACGTCAAGAAGCTGCGGATCCCGCCACGAGCGTCCTCGGTGTCGAAAAGGCCAACCGCGGCGTCGGCTAGCAGCGCGTCGGCGCCTGCGACGCCGCCCGCGGTGTAGCTGCGGGTGAGTTCCTTGACCACCGCGAAAGCGCGCGTCGGTCCGCTCCCGAGCCGACTGGCGAATTCCACAGCAGCGCCGTGCAACTCATCGGCGGGCAGCACGCGATCGATCACTCCCCACGCCGCGAACTCTTCCGCGGTATGCAACTCCCCGCCCAGCGCGACGGCGCGCGCACGTCCCAGGCCGGCACGCACGGCGATCCGCTCGACGCCGCCGGCTAGCGGAACAATGCCGAGCCGGGTCTCGGGCAGACCGAGCATTGTGCCCTCGGCCGCCCAGATCAGATCGCAGAACAAGGCCAGTTCAAAGCCGCCCGCCATGCACGTTCCGTGGACTGCGGCCAGCGTGGGGAACGGCAGTCGCTCGATGCGATGCCCCAGACCCAGGAACGAGCCGATCAGCGGCCTCAGCTGGTGTGCGGTCATGCCCGCGAACAGGGCAACATCCGCTCCGGCACTGAACACCTTGCCTTCGCCGCGCAACAGCAATGCCCGCAGTCCCTCTGCGGCTTCAACCTGGTCGAGTGCGCTAAGGAGATCGGAAATCAGCTGCTGGCCAATGAGATTCAGTGGCGGGCTGGCCAAGGTTACCGTCCCCAGCGGGCCGTCGCGGGTGAATCGGACCTTGGGGTCGGCACTATTCACTCGTCATTCCTTCCCGGCCGGGGCGGGTTGTAGCGCCTGAGCAATTTCACGACGGGCCGCCGCCACCAGTTCGGCGTTGGTATGCGCGTGCCCCCACAGCCCCCAGCCGCCTTCTATTGCCTCAGTCAGCAATATCCAGATCCGCTCGGGTGCCGGTGGCTTGCCGGGCGCCCCGGCGATCACCTCGGTGAAGCGGTTCACCACGGCGATCTGCTTGTCCCGATCCAACCCGCCGGCGTTGGTCAGCACTTGCACGCGCACGTAATCCGAACCACCTTCCACGTTGGAGATGGCGTCCGTGGAAAGTTCGTGAATGAACGCCGCGGTGTTCTGACGGAACATCGCGATATCCGGCACTCCCTCGATTGCCATTAGCTCAGCCGCCAGGCGGCGCGCCAACTCGTGCTTGTCCGCGAACGCACCCTCGGGTGCGTATACGTCGATCATCGGCATGGTGTCACTCCCTATCGGCCCCGAACACGAGTATCGGTCGCTGCGATTCGGCGCTCACTCATCCGAATATGTGATTCCCGGGGTGCACAATCCCTTGGCCGCCTCGGCGGGAGGTCGGCATCACAGGTCCATTCACTGGACTCATCGGCTATTTTCTGGTTTGATGGCAACATGCTGCCGAGCTCGTATGACAGGCAGGATTGTTCGCTGGCGCGCGCACTCGAGATCGTCGGTGAACGATGGACGCTGCTGGTGCTGCGTGATGCGTTCTACGGAGTTCGGCGCTTCAACGATTTCCTCGCACACCTGGACATGCCTCGCACGGTATTGAGCAACCGCCTGCGAGCTCTTGTCGAGAGCGGCGTGATGGTGAAGGTTCCCGATCCCAGCCATTCGGGGCGTTGGCTTTACGCGCTTACCGACGAAGGGATGGCGTTGTGGCCGGCCTTGTACGCGCTGCGCTCCTGGGGGGAACGGCAATCCGGCCGGCGACCAAGGGTCTTCACCCACGATGCGTGTGGCACACCGCTAGATCCAACGGCGCGATGCGAGACGTGCGGCGTCATGCCGGCGCCCAATCGGGTCTTCGTTGCACCCTTGGCTGAACCCAAGCCGGGAGCGCGGACCGATCCCGTGGCCCTTGGTTTGCGGCGAAAGCACCGCCTGCTTGATTTCCTGCCACTAGACAGCGGCGTGGCATGAGGCCGTACGGCCCGCTGCGCGGCAGGGAGCACGAGTTGTCCACGGCGCTCGCCGTCATCCGCCGGACACGCACCCATGGCGCCAGCGGTGTGGTGTTGGTCTCGGGGGAGGCCGGAGTCGGAAAGACCGCGCTGCGCTCGGAAATTTGTCGTCAGGCGGCGCACATGAACATCCGTATCGCCCGAAGCAAGTGCGACGAGATCGAGCAGGCCTGGCCGGGAGCACCGATGGTCGGACTGCTGCGCACCGGCCGCGATCCCTTGCTGGCGGAGGCTGAATTCCAGGAGGTTAGCGCGCTGATCGCCAAGCCTCTGCTGCTAGTCGACCGTATCGCGGGCCATCTCGCCCGACTGGCTGATGCGCAGTGCATCTTGATCGCCGTCGACGACGTGCAGTGGGCTGATCGTGTCAGCCGATATGCCGTGCGGGCGTGCATCTCCCGGCTCGTCGACGTCCCCGTCGTGTGGGTACTGGCCAGCCGATCCGACGACGTCGGTCTTGCCGTCAGCACCGCCGATAGTGTTGAAGTCGACCATATCCGACTAGGCCCATTGGCCGGCCCGGCCATCGGCGATATCGCGCGGGATCGCCTCGGCCCCAACCTCGATTCGCGCGTCGAGCAAATGCTCGACGCTGCCGGCGGCAATGCATTCCTGGCGGTCCAGATCATCGACGGGGTGGCGCAGCACGACGAAACCGCCGGCATGGATGGCATTCCCGCGGAGTTTAGATCCGCCGTCCGGCAGCGGCTAACCGGCCTGTCGGTTGCGGCGCGTCGGCTGGTCGAGGCAGTGGCAGCCAGTGGCCGTCCTGTGTCGCTCATCGACTTGGCGGAGCTGTGCGAGATGACCGAGGGTCCCGTGTATGACAAAGCCGTCAACGATGCGGTGGTATCGGCTCTGGTCAAGTCGACGGGCGCCGAGTTGAATTTCGGCCACGATCTGCTCAAAGACGCGGTTTATGAGCTGATAGCGCCCGACGTCCGGCGCCGCCTGCATGCCCGGTTCGCCTGTCATTTCGCCAACAATGTTGGCGACCAAGTGCTCGCCGCCGCGCACGCGCGCGTCGCGGTGTCCATCGGCGACGAGGCCAATGCCCGAATCATGCTCACCGCCGCGGAGGCATTGATTACCACGAGCGCCGTTGACGCCGCCGACCTTGCGCTGCAAGCGTTCCGGACGCTGCGCCCCGGGCAGCCGCATTGGCTCGAGCTAGGTGAACGAGCGGTCTCCGTGCTTTCACGCACCCAACGCGCCACCGACACGATTGCTGTGGCCGACGTACTCCTCGCGACCGTCGACGACGCCGATGTGGTCGGCCGGATCGAGACCCACACGGTCCAGCCGATGTGGCTTTCCGGCCATTCCGCCGCTCTCGTCGAGCGCGCCGACCGGGCCATTGCCAGGGCGGGAACGCGGCACGACCTCGTTGCGCGATTCCGCGCGGCCCGCGCATTGGCCCACACCCGGATCCTTGCCGCGGATCAAGCCAGCGACGAGGCCGACGTGGCGCTCTGCGAAGCGAGGACGTCGCACGACCATGATGCACTCGCCTTGGCGCTACAGGCCGCCGGCGAAGCGGCCCACAACGAACGTCGACATCAACTGGCCTTGAAGTATTTCCGTGAGCTGCGATCCGTGACAGGAGTGCCATACCTCGCCGAGGAGATCATGGAACTGCAGCTACTGGATCGCTACGACGACGCGCAGATGCTACTCGACGGCGCCACCAACGATAGCGGTGGCAAGGCGGGCTCAATCCTGCCGGATCTGTTGTTCGCGCAACTCAAACAACACTACAACTTGGGTCGGCTGCAGGAAGCCGATGAAACTGCATCGGCGCTCATTGAGCTCGCACAGGTGACGGGCACCACGGTGCACGTCATTGAGGGTTTCCTAATGCGCGCGACTGTGGCGTTGTTGCGTGGCGAGCCCGAGTTGGCCGCGCAACGGTTGCGACCCGCGTTGCGCCGCGCCGACGACGACGTGATACGCCATCCCGGGCTTTCATTCCTGTCGGGATGGTTGACCACCGAGCAGGGCGACGTCGATAGTGGACGGCTGATCTTCTCAGAGCTGCTGGAAACGTCCCAGCGGACGCGCAGCTATTGGGCATGGTGGCCGTGTTATGCAACGGTTCTATTCAGCATCGGATTAATCAGCGGGGCAACGAATATCACCGAGCGGACAGTCGAGTCCACCGAGGAAGGTGCGCGACGCAATCCCGACGTCGCCACGCTCAACGGATTGGCGTTGAATCTTCGCGGACGGCTCGGCGGCGACCTCGGCATGGTGGCTGAGTCAGTGAAGATCCTCCAACACAGCCCCCGACCGGTCTTGCGGGCCGCCGGGGCAGATCACTATGGCAGGCTGTTGCTGGCGGCCGGCGACCGCGACGCCGCGCTCGACCAGCTCGACGCAGCATGGGACGTGTACGACCAAATGGGCGCGTTGGCTCCACGGGCAAGGGTTCAGCGACTCATGAGGGAAGCCGGTGCCCGGCGCGCGAAGTGGGTTGGCGATCACACCGAGGTCGAGAAGGTGTCGCTCACCGAGGCCGAGCGCCGGGTGGCTTATCTGATCGCTGACGGCCACACCAACAAGTCGACCGCGAAATCGCTGAGCATATCGATCAACACGGTGGGCACTCACCTGCGGTCGATCTACTCCAAACTCGGAGTCCAGTCTCGCGTTCAACTCGTGAATATCTTGCGAGAGCTCGGTGAGATCGCCTGACAATCGTTGCGGCTCAGCTGGTTAGGACGCCGCCATCGACGGGCAGCGTGATGCCGGTGACGTAGCTGCTTGCGTCGCTGGCCAGGAAAAGCAGGGCCGGGCTGAGTTCTTCGGTACGGCCGAGCCTGCCTTCAAGCGTGCGTGGCAGCACCGCGCGCTCGATGTAGCCGTCAGAAAACTGATCGGTCATTTCGGATTCGAAGTACCCCGGAGCCAGGGCATTGACGCGAATTCCCTTGCGGCCCGTCCACTGCTGGGCGAGGTCGCGCGTCAGACCGATCAGTCCGGCTTTCGAGGCAGCGTAAGCCGCCTGTGGTATCCCGGCACTGGTCAAGCCCAGCACGCTCGCGATGTTGATGATAGTGCTGCCGGGCTGCATCACCCTGGCACATGCCTGAGCCATCCAATAGCACCCGTTGAGGTTGACATCGATGACGGACCGAAATTGCTCGGGAGTTTCTCGGGTAGCTGGTACGGAGGTGCCGACGCCCGCGTTGTTGACCAATATGTCGACCCTGCCGAAGGCGCGCACGGTGGCGTCGACGAGCTGATGACACTCGTCCGGGCTGGCCACGTCGGTTCGCACCGTGATGGCGTGTCGGCCGGCGTCTTCGACGAGTTGGCGGGTGGCTTCCAGGCGATCCGCTCGACGCGCGCCGAGTGACACGTCGGCTCCTGCACCGGCCAGGGCGGCCGCAAAAGCGACACCTAAGCCGCTGGACGCGCCGGTGACGATCGCGACCCGATCGTCGATCCGGAAGCGATCGAGGATTGTCATCGCACGGTTGGTCTTGGAGCCTATTTCGTCGACGCGGCGCTGGTTGGCTTGGACGGCTTGTTGTCCCGTATCCAGCGCTTTTCCTCTTCTGACCCCGAGTCAGGCGGACGCATCCCCTGAACGGTCCACTGATCTCGGGGTGTGTCGTCGATGTGGATCTCCCAGTCCAGTCCGCGGTCACGCACGAACGGGTGAATCGTCTTGTTGATGAATTTCAACAGCAGCTCTCTCAGCTCAACCGGCATCGCGTAGGCGATGTGGTCGATGGAAAACCGCACGAAGTCGTTTCGTGGCACACCGCCGATGAACAGTGACTCCTTCGGCACGTCGTGGAAGACGACCACCACATAAAAACGCGGCATCATCATCTCTGGAAGACCACCCGCTTGGCCGGCGTAGATATCGGTGATCGCGTTGGCGAAGGCGCGCTTGTCCTCGTTCGAATAGGTGCCTTCGGTGCAATAAACGTTCCACAGCGGCATGTGTTCTCCTTCCTCGCTGTGCTGTCCGTACTCGGTACTCGGTACGTGCTCTCTAGGTGCCGACTGCCGGCGCATCGAGTGCTTGCCGGTTTGACGACACCCCTAGGTGCTCGATGAACCAGTCGCGAGCAGGGTGAGCGGTCTGCTCGAAAAACGTTGCGTAGGCATCAAAGTGGCCGCCGTCGTAGGTGAGTAGCTTCTTCGGTTCCAGGGCGGTCTCGTATACCTCCCGCTGAACCTCGGTGAAAGTGGTTCGATCGTCTTCGGCCAGGATCATCAGCAGCGGCTTGGGCGCCACGTAGGGAAGCCAGCCCGCGGGCTCGAACTCGATGAAATTCTCGAGTGAACGAATCGTCGTCTGGTTGTTCCAGATCCCCGATTCGATTGCTTCGCGGTACTCCTCGGGAAATTCCCGAGGGAATGCACACAGTTCTTCCGAGTCTTCGGAAAGCATCGGCACCATCATCGGAGGTTCGCCAGCCAAGCGAGCGCGCCGGTCGATTGCAGCTCGGCGCCGGATCTCCCGCAGCTGTTCGGGGGTAAACAACTTGACCGCATTGCGGTGACCACTGACGTTCGGGATCTGGGCGACTACGCATCGGACTCGGGCGTCATTGGCGGCCGTGACGATCGCCAGTCCCCCCGAGAAACTCGATCCCCAAACGCCAAATCCTTGTTCGGAGTTGAATTCCGGTTGTGATTCGGCGAAGGTGATCGCGTCACGCAGATCGGTTATCTGTTTGAACACGTTCAGTTCCTGCCGGGGTTCGCCCTCGGAGGTGCCCCAGCCGCGATTATCGAAGTTGAGTACGGCAAACCCAGCTTCGGCAAACAAGGCGGCGTACGGGTCGATGAGCTGTTTGACTCCCCCGAAGCCGGGACACATGACGATTCCGGGATGCGCGCCCGCTCCGGGCGAGTGCAGGTAGGCGCGGAGGATCGTGCCGTCTTCAGTCTGAATTTTCGTGCGCCGCATAACCTTTGCCTTCCTTCGCATGAGGCCCGGGCGCCTCACACCCGCTTTCTTGAGAACCAGGACTGCGCTGAGAAGTGCAGCGTCCAGCGGTTGCCGAAGTCAGGATATTTCGACTTCATCAACTGAACCAGTTCGTCGGCGCTGTCGAGCCGCTTGGCTCCATCAGCGAAGTCACCGATGTACGACCGTGTTTCGTCCAGCATTCGAGTCGCCTCGTAGTCGGAGGACTCGGGTTTCCGGTGGCCGGCGACGATCATCCGGGCGGAGAGCTTCTCGATGGCATCCAGGCTCTGCAGCCAGCGATCCCAGCCGTTGGGACCGCTCAATCCGAGCATCGCGTGGATCTGGTTGTAAACCACATCACCGGCGACAACTGCATCGAGGTCGGGGATGTGGACGACTGTGCTGGGCTGGATGTCACCCTGACCGACTTCGACGATCCGCAGCTCGTGTCCTTCGAGCTCGATTGTCGATCCGTCGAGGGCTTCTGGAACGGCGGTTGGCTTGGCAACCCGTTCACCGAACATCGCCGCCCACTGCTGCGCTTCAATCTCTGCCGCCTGGTTGATGTACTCCACAACCGAGGCCGTCGCGACGACGCGCGCATCGGGGAATGCGGCCAACAAGTCGCCGGCACCGTACCAGTGATCGGCGTGACCGTGGGTCACGTAGATAGTCCTCAGCCGTTTACCCGTACGTCCGATGAACTGTGCCAGCGCAGCCACGTCCGTGCGAATGTGCTGCGCATCGATTAGAACGGCCTCTGACGTCCCGGACACCAGCGTGGACGTTGTTGCCGCAAACGTTCCCCCGCCTTGTTCGAAGGGCAGAAACGGGCCGATGAACACGTCGGCCTGTAGATCGGTTTTGGCAGCCGATGGGGAAATTGTCATAACCTACCTCTCAGAGTGACAGCTGTGGTCGAAGCCGTTGACGCCGAGTCTGTTTGACGAATTTGAAGCAGCTCTCTACTCATCCGGACCACCGTTCGAAGGCCGTCGATGTCGTTGTTGCAGCCCTTGATATCGAAGGTGGCATCCCGCGAGATGGCGATCCTTCACCTGTTCAGGTGAGGTCCGTTGTTGCCGCCGCAGTCCAGGGCCGAAAAGGTGCTTAACCGACCGCCGAAGCTTCTCACTCGAAAACGCGACCCCGACGCACGCAGCCGCCTCACCCAAATGGATGACGGCGCGCCAGATAGCGCCATGTCATGTTTGATGGCGAATCGCGAGGCCCGCTAACTATTCAGGGACAACGATCATGCCTAAATCAAGGACACCGACGATCGTTTTGGTGCATGGCGCTTTCGCTGACGCGTCCGGATTCGCCGGCGTGATCCGCGAGCTGCAAAGCGCCGGCCACACCGTCATAGCGGCGCCCAATCCGTTGCGCGGCCTCGCCGGCGATGCCGCAGCGATAGCGACCAGGGTGGGTGCGATCGACGGTCCAGTCGTCCTCGTCGGGCATTCCTACGGAGGTGCTGTCATCAGCCAAGCCTCGGCTGGATTGGACAATGTCACTGCGCTGGTCTACCTGGCCGCATTCGGGATCGACGAAGGTGAGAGTTGCGCTAGCGTGCAGCAACCTTTCTCGCCCTCGCTGCTGGCAACCACTTCCTATCCCACCGGCTACGACGCGCCGGGCGCATCGCCGGGGCCCGACCTCTACATCACGAAGGAGCGTTTCCGTGAGACGTTCTGCGCGGACGTGCCCGTCGATGTCGCCGAGGTCATGTTCGCCACTCAGCGGCCGCTCTCCCTGGCCGCGCTCACCGAAAACGCCACCGCCGCCGGCTGGAAAGCCAAGCCGTCGTGGTATCTGGTCTCGGAGCACGACAACGCCATCGCACCGGATGCCGAGCGGTTCATGGCCGAACGCATGGGCGCCACCACCAAGTCCATCGCCGGTTCCCACACCGCCTTCATCGCTCAACCGGTGACCGTCGCCGGTTTCATCGCCGACGCACTCCGGACCGCGTGACCGGCCTTACCGGAAAGGAAACCACGGAGCACATGACCACCAACACCATCGCCCTCGATCACCCTTCCCGACGCCTGGTGGTAGCGCTGCCCGCACGCTACGACGAGGCCCGCGAGCAATACGAGACTCTGGTTCCCGAAGTGGATTTGGCTCGTTTCGTCCAGATGGCGTCCTGGCAGGCCACCTTGGAGCTCGCCGAAATCAATGCCCCGCACGGGTTCATGCGCTATTACCGTGGCGATGTCACCGCCCTCATGGCCGGCTCGACGTCACTGTGGAAGGCCACGCAATACCTGATGGGCAATCACACCATCGCCGAACGCATGTTCCGCTACGACCCGTCGGTGATGCTGCATGCCCCACTGCGGACCGTGCTCTACGCCGACCCCGATGGCGACACCAAGCTCGCCGTCGACCAACCCAGCCTGCTGTTCAATAGCTACGACAAGCCCGAAATCGCCGATGTCGGCTATGAACTCGACGGCCTGCTTGCTCAACTCATCGAACTGCTCGGCGCTCAAGCGCCCGCTCAACTACGCGGCCGCGTGGCCTGAGGGATGGCTCCGCCGTACCTGATCACTGGCGCGGGCGGCGGTATTGGCAGCGTCAGCCCGCGCGTCGTCGATCAACTTCTCGGCCATGGTGCGGCCGTGCGCGCGATGGTGCGCCGCGACGACTCACGCGCCGACGCGCTGCGCGCACTGGGAGCCGACGTGTTCGTGGGCGACCTGACCAACCCGGTGGACGTCGGCGCGGCGATGTTCGGCATCGAGCGGATGTTTTTCAACATGAGCGTCTCGGCGGACTACCTCGAAGCCACCGCCGTCGTGTGCGCGGCCGCCGAGGACGGCGACGGCCTGGAACTGCTGGTCAACATGTCGCAGATGACGGTCTCGCAGATGACCGCAACCAGCACCGAGGAATCCCGCCAACAACGGCTGCACTGGCTGGCCGAGCACGTCATCAACTGGTCGGGCATTCCCGCAGTGCACATTCGGCCCACGGTGTTCCTCGACAATCCGCTGTTCACCGTGCTAGCAGCCCGCTCCATCCGCGACAACGGACAGTTGGCGTTGCCGTTCGGCGCCGGCCGCACTTCGCCCATCGCCGCCAATGATGTCGCCGCCGTCGTGGCTACCGTGCTGCGTGCACCCCAGGATCACCTTGATGCGGTCTACGAATTGACCGGCCCGACAGCGCTGGACATCGACGGGTTGGCCGAGCAGTACGCGAAAGCCCTTGGCCGGCCCATCACCGGGGCTCGGTTGCCTTACGACGAATGGCTCGAGCAGCTCACCCGCTCAGGCCTCGATCCGCATACCCAACAGCACATCGCCACCATGGCCAGGTTGCACCGCGACGACCGCTACAACCGGTTAACGCACGACGTCGAAGACCTCATTGGCCACCCGCCGGAGTCGGTGCAGGACTACGTCCGAGAGCGAAGGGACCTGTTCACGTGAACCGGCGGCGGCCGGCGTCCGACCGCGACGGCCACCGGCTATTGCGTCCGCTCCGGCGTCCCCACCAACACCCCTTCGATCTCCCCGTCGGTGGTGACCAGGAGCCCCCGCCCGGCCGGAAGTTGCTGCGCAGCAACCCGACCGTGCACCTTGACGTTGGCTGGGTCGTTGTCCATGAACAATGTGGGCGAACGCGATCCGGTCAATCTCTGCAGCAATGGGTTCATCACCACCTGTGACGCCCAGTTGCCCGGCAAGCGCGCAACGATGACGTGCAGGCCAATCTCGCGGCTGCGCTCGATCAGGCCCCACAGCGGTGCCGTCGCCGCTGGCTTTAGCACCTGATTGTGGGGTCGCAGCTCGTGTTCGTCATCAAGCAGGACGAAGTGCTGCGGGCCCTCCCATGATTTGAGGTTCAGCAGCTCTTCCTGCGTTAAACCCGACGGTGGGAGGCGGTCCTGCAATTCTGCGGCCAACTCGCCGAGCACGGCGTCGATGTCGTCCGCCGTATACGCATAGGCACGCACATGCGGACCTTGGATCTTCCCGATCAGCGTTGTCTTCGGATCGATGATGGTGATCTGCGCCTGCTCGGGACTGAACCGGCTGGTAATGGCCTGCCCGATGGCGGCCAGCGTGGTGGTCTTGCCGCACAATTGGCGGCCCATCACAAGCATGTTGGGCAGTACGCGGGCAGGGAGGACCACCGGCTGAAGGGCGCGCTCGCCAATGGCGAACGGGATGTCCAACGGGTCGGCCGCCGGGGCGGCGTCGGCGAAACTGGCGACGATGTCGCTCAACGGCACCCGCTCCGGCAAGCGGGACAGCCGTTCTACCTTTCCGGTTCCGGTGACCTCGGCGAGCAGCGAACCGACGCCGCGGGTGCCCACCCGTTCACCCTTGGTCCCGGTGATTTCGGGCACCCCGATCAACACCTCGTATCCGTCTTTGGTCAGCCCGAAGCCCGGCCGGTCCAGCGTGTTTCGTGCGGCTCTGCGCTGTTCTATACCCGTGCCCATTTGCGATTCATCCGGGTTGCTGAGCCGAAGCTGGATTCGAGCATTCGACACCGTCAACAATCCTTGCTTTTGGCCCACAAACCAGCCATTGGCGCTGCTCATGACGTGCACGCCGTAGGACAGGCCTTGGCGCGCGATCGCGATCGCCCGATCCCCCATGCCGGGGTCCTTTTCATACAAGTCGCCGTAGTTGTCGATGACCAGAAAGACGTCGCCGAACTTGTCGTTCGGGTCCGTTCCCCCGCCACCGGCCGCCCCGAACCGTCGCTCCCGGAATTCGGAGATATCGATCTGGTAGTGCTTGAACGCCGCCTCACGGGCACGGATCAAGCCCTCCAGCGTGGCGATGGTCCGCGACACCCCTTCGGAGTCGTTCACGCTGACGACACTGACGACGTGCGGCAGCTCCTCCACCGGATAAAGCGCCGCCCCGATGCAGAAGAAGGTCACGCGCTCCGGCCGATACATCAAAGCGGCTGAGGTCATCAACGTCATCAGAGTGGTGGATTTACCCCGCTGGGCAGTGGCGACCACCATGACGTTGTCCATCTCGGCATGGACCGCATGAACCCGTTGTTCGTGCTCGTCGGGAATGTCAACGATCCCGACCGGAAAGACCAAACCCGGGTTCTGACCGTAGTCAACGTGCCAGGGCTTGTCGCGCCAGTACGCCACCAATGCGTCGACATGTTCACTGACTTCCAATGGGGGAAGCCAGATTTGGTGGGGCAGCCGGGCCGGGTGGGAGACCAGCGATTCGCGGATGACGTCGAGGATTTTCTTCTTCTTGAAGCCGTCGGTATGGAAGAGGAACTCGTCGGGTTCCTCGGGTTCGTCGGCAACGGCCAAGGCCTCGGTGTCCTGGGCGCTCAGCGGCTGATACTCCCAGGTGAGGGGGCGCGGCTGGGAGAAGCTCACGTCGATTGTCCTGTTGACATTCGCGACCTTCTTGGGCAGCACGAAAGGCGCCGATAGGTAAAAGCATCGGAACGGCTCCAAGTCGCGCGGGCCGACCTTGAGCAGGGCGTACCCGTTCTCCTTCGACGGCAAGTGCAGCGCCGCGTCGCTCCCGATGACGTCGCGGGAGTCCTCGGCGGTTTCCGCCCGTAACGCCACCCGGAACGCGATGTTGCTCTTGGCCTTGCTGAGCGACGACAAGTCCAGGCGCTGGCCGCCCAGCGTAAAGAAAACGTTGCAGCCGCGGCCTTCCTGGCCGATGTGGATGACGAGCTGGATCCACTCTTGGTGGTGGTGGAATAATTCTAGGTACTCGTCGATGATGACCAGCAGGATCGGAACGGGCTCCAGATCTCGGCCGGCTAGCCGCATCTCTTCGTACTCGTTGGCATCACGTGCGCCGGCTTCCTTGAAAAGTCGGTACCTTCTGGCGATTTCGCCGTTGATAGCTTTGCGCATTCGTTCGGCGAGGTGCCGATCGTCCTTGCCCAAGTTGGACAGCGAGCCCGCAACATGGGGCAACCCCTCGAGGTCCTGCGCGGCGGATTCGAACTTCATGTCGACGAAGATCACGATGAACGATTCGGGCGAATGCGTCAGCGCGATCCCATTGCACAACGACAGAAAGAACTCTGACTTGCCTGAGCCGGAGGTTCCGATGACCACGGAGTGAAAACCAAAGCCGCCGAAGTCTTTCGCTCGGAAAATGACGTACTGCAATTCGCCGCCGGTTTTCACCCCGACCGGCACCATCGCCCACTTCGGGTCGCCCCGGCCGCGGCTCTCGGCCCATAGTCGGTCGACGTCGAGCTGTCGCGGATCGTTGATCCCGAGCGCCCGCAGCAATTCACCCGCCTGGCTGTCGGTTTCGGACAAATCCCCGGCGCTCATCGGCGACCAGCGCGCCACTGCTCGTGCATACCGGTTGGCCGTGCTCTCGGCGAGCATGTCGGCTACCGCGTAGAACGCGCCGCGATGATAAAGCCGCCTTTCTCGCACGTCGAAACGTTGATCCTCGTCGGCAAAGCCCACGCCGACCCCGGGTCGGGCCGCCAATCGCAGCACGGTAATGCCGGCCATGCCTTTCTGTCCGGTCACACCCTCCCACTGTTCGGGCGTTCCCACGCTGTCGTCGACGATCACCCAGTGCGGGCCCAGCCTTGAACCCGACGACTCCATCGGCGAAGGCATCGACGTCGGGGTGGCCCCCACCGGCGGGGTCCATGGCCCGCGGCCCTTGCGGTGCAACTCGGCGTCCAGCGCGTCCTCCAGCTCGGTCGGCGAGGCAAACACCAGGCGGCGCAGACCACAGGCATCGAACATCTCGTCATGCTGGTTGTGCGGCAGCCAGACCAGCCACGACCACAGCTCGGGATGGCGGGTGACGACCATGAGCTTGAGGTCATTCGGGCTGTGGTAGACCGCCAGCGAACACAGCATCGAGCGGGCCAGGTTATGCACTTCGTCGGGATTGCTGCCGATGAAGCTGAAGCCTGGCTTGGAGCGCAGGCTTAAGACCTTGCCGATCCCTCGAATTTTGCTTTGCTCGAGAATGAAATCCCGCAGCGCGCCGCCGGTGACCGGCTCGAGCTCCTCTCCGATCGGGACCTCGGGCCATTGCAGCGACACCGCCGAGTCGCTGGCCTGCTGGATGCCGATGCCGAGGCGGACGTCGAGAAAATCCTGGTCGCCGGCGCGCCGCTCCCACATCCGCGGCCCGCCGATAACGGTGTCCAATTTCTGCGGATCGCCATGGACAAACAGTTGGCTACGGCGCTGGTTCTGGGCGGCGCGTTGTACTTCGTCGCGGTCTTCATCGAGCTGGCGCAGGTAGATACGTCGCTGCTTTTCCTGCTCGCCCCAGGAGACCCGCCGTCCTCGCCCGAAGCGCCCGCTGAACATCAACGCGCCGAACCCGGCCAGCCCCATCATCGGGAAGAACCCCGACTGCAGTGATCGGACCCCGGAGGTGTACATCACCACCAAGGTGCCGATGATCCCGACCAGTAGCGCCGGAAGCGCGATCATCAGCAGGATGTTGCGAGGCTCGCGCTCCGGCAACGCCAGTGGGGCGGCGACCGCCACCCGCACCGGCGGCACCGCGGGCGCCGGCTTCCGTGCCGCCCGTACGAAACCGCGTTTGGACATGCCTAACCTCCGACCTGTTGGTTAGCTTCCGGGATCGGGGCAACCGCGGCACCGCCAGAGATGGTGTCGCGGGCCAACAGCGCGCTCTCACGGCTGATGGCCGGTCCGGCCGCAAACGTGCGTACGATCGGCCAGGGCGCCTGCACGGCGCTGCCCGGGTTCAGCCCCAGTGCCTGCAGGGTCTTCTCGTCCCATTGCACCCCATATCGAACGCCCTGCGGTGAAAGCCAGTACAGGCTTTCGCGACTGTCCGAGGTGGCGACGCCGCTGGTTGTCGCGACGAAGTTCGCCGCTACCGGCAGCACCAGTGCCTGGTCGGCCTCCACTGAATCGGGATTGCGGTCATCGCGTACTAGCCGAACCAGACGCTGATCCATGCCGATCGGCACCGGCAGCCCCCGCCCGTTGAAGACGCTGATCGCCGCCTGCGGGTCGGTGGACTGCTTCTGCCATGCGACGCAAGTCACCGGATTCGCCGCCGAATCAATGAAATTCAGCTTGCCTGGAGGATAGTAGCCGACGTTGAGCACTTCGACGACGGGAATATGAATCAGCTTGTCCGGTGACACCAGAGTCGGGGTGCCAGAGCCCTGTGCGAGTGCGGTGCGGAGCAGATCGGCGACGAAACTGGTGATCTTTTGCACGCCATCGGGCAGCAGCGCGTAAAAGCCGGTAACGACGCCGTTGGAGTCACGCGTTTCCAGCACACTGCCAACCGTCGAGCCCGGCAGCCACGTCGACGGTGTGCCCTGATCCGGAATCGCCGGAACGACAAGGGGTTCGGTTGCCGGCAGGGTGTCGAAGAGGGCGTTGGAAATCGCGATCGGGTAAGTCACGCCCGGATCTAGGCCAAGGTTGAAAGTGACCGATCGGTCGGTCGGGTCGATTAGCGACCGTTGCCCGCCCCAGATCACATACGTTGCGTCTTTGTGGGTCACCAGCACGGCCTGCGACGGCCCCATCGGAGCCGCCCGGCCCGCCGTCGACAGCTCTCCGGCGACCGATGTCACCAACGGTGGCCCCCCGCTGCCGTGGGTCGGTGCGGTGTCGCACACCGACCACGCCGACACGGAACTCGGTGTGACGGTGAGACTGTCGGGCACACCGGGAATGCCGATCATCGGACCGGTCGGGTACTTGGCGATCTCGGGTGGCTTGACCCAGGTGGGTGCGGCTGCGCTACCGACGGCCAACCGCGCCGAGGTGAGGTTCAGCGCGGGATACAGCCGCCCGTTGATCTTCGCATAGACCGCGCCGGTATCGCGGTTTCCGATGATCGCGGACTGTCCCACCAGACCGGCGGGTTTCATGACGTGGAGGAGCGCCATCCAGCCGACGCCGATGAGAACGAAAACAACCGAGAGCGCCACTGCCGCTTGTTGTTTCCGGTCATCGTGCTTCATCCGCACCGAGAACCGGGTGATCGCAGCCTTCAACCTGCGGTTGTAGAACAGGTGTCCGGAGTTCTGATCTCGGTTCGAGAGATTGAGTGGCACCGTCAGTATCCTTTCGGCGGTCGATCTGCATCCGCCTGACCCACCAATGCGGCGAGGCTCTCACCGTTTCGGCTGACACCGTAACGGTCATGGCTGCGATCTAGCAGCTCGAATGCCTTCAGCGCCAATCGATCCCACGTCACTGGAGGGATCCGCCGTACCGTGCCTCGTTTTCGGCTTCGGCCTCTTCCCGCAACGCGGCGATCGCGAGGTTCAACCTGTCGGCGAGCTCGCCGTGCGTGTAACCGGACATGACGGTCGGATGCAATATCAATTCGACCAGCCGACCATCTGAATTGACAACTGTCTGAATATCGCCGAGATCGACGCTGTACGTAATCGCCTCGGCTTGCCCGACCAGCGCTTCCCACTTATCGGCGGCCTCGCTCAGTTCGCGTAGAACCGATTCGACGAGATCCTTGTCGCTGAGCTGCGCGCGACTACCCGACCCCGGCATCATGACAGTATCTCGAGCCCTCCCACCAGCGTCAATTCATTCTCTGCACGCTTGAGCGCTCAGGCCTACGGGCCGGCTTTCCATCCGCCGGCCCACGGCACACTGAGCATTTGGAACCAGGCGAAGTGATAATTTGCGTTCACAAGGTTCCCGGTGGCGATGCCCTCAGTGGCGGCCAGCAGCAAGCAATTAAGCAGCAACCCGGCATCGATATCGGGGTATTGGGCAAATAGCTGGTAGCGCGAGGTATCGAGGTACACCCGCAAGATGTCGATTTCCGCATCGTTGACACCCGTCCCCGCAGCACCCGCCTTGGCCAACGTGTGAACCATCCTGGGAAGACCATCGCGCCAGTGCGTGGCCTCCCCCAGCAGCCAGCCCACGTCGTCGACCGCGGGGAGCTCACGCGGTTGCGCCGAGGTGTCGGTGACGTCGTTGTCGGTCGCCCAGCCCAATGGATCGCTGGGGGCGTAGGTCGCCGACATCGTCGTCTGGCCGAGTAACGCCGCCGCGTTGCCCGTGCGTCGGTCCGGGCTCAGCAGCCGGACGTCTGCGGGCAGGGTAATTCCCGGCGGTATCCAGCCGTGCGCAAGGTCCGTCACCAATAACGTCGTCCCGTCCTCACGCTTGCCGACGGCCCAGCGCAACCCGGGTTCCTGCCGTGCCACGAATTCGAGCAGCCTTTCCAACCGTTCGCGCTCGGACTCCGATTCGGCCGACGCCTCGGGCAGCAGCGTGGTCGCAGCGTCATCGACCGGAATCTGCGCGAGCGGTGCGATCTCCTGCATAACGGCCGCAATCGCCTGGAGCACGTCGGTGTCGTCCGAGGGAGGCAGTGGCGCCAAGAGATCCCGTTCGGCGGATTCCAAGTCGACCGTCGTCGCCGGTTGCTCCGCCGTGGCGAGCGGTTCGGTCCATCTCTCGTACCGGTCTTCGTGCCCGTCGACTACCGCCGCGCGGTGCTGGATCTGCTCCGGAATTTCCGGCTCCGGCGGTGTGGGTTCGTGAGCGGGCCTATTCGTGTCGGTTGGCGCTGGAGCGGCGACTTTGAATCGCCGTGTCTTTTCGGTGTCATCGGCGCCATTTACCGCACCATGTTCCGCCGGCAATTTCGGCGTCATGTTACGGAGATGACGAACTGTCGACTCGACTCGCCGAACGGCAAAGGCGCGAGCGCCTTTCATCACTCGAGCCTCTTCCGCCAGCCGCACCGGATCAGTCAATCCCGCTCGCCTGATGCCTGAGAGTTCTTCGTTCGCCGAATTGACAATCTTTTGCAAGTCGGCTTTCAGATATTTGACGAGTGGAGCCGTCTCAGCGGTAACTGTCGACAGCTCGGCTGGCCACAACCCGCCCGTCACCCATGGGGTGCAGTCGACCGGAGAGCTGAATGCCGGAATCTTCAGTGATTCTTGGGTAGCTCTCCGAAGGCGCTGACGCGCCGTATTCCTACCGAAGATCGCCACCGGCCAAGCGTACCTTCATCCTCGGATCGACGACCTCTCTGTTTGTCCTGCTCGACAAAGGCCCGCGCGCCGCCGGTAAAATGCCAGCGCACGTCTTTAGGACGCGGTAAGTGAATTGTCGGAATATCCAAGTCTGGGTAGCGTAGGCGTGTGGCTGATTCCGGGTTGCAACAGCAGCTGAACGAGGTACGCGCACTGCTTGGTCGGGCGCGAGAGTTGTTCGGTGCCAATCCGGTCGAGCCGCCCACTGATATCGCTCCGGATCGAGACGCTGTTAAGACCTGGATCCGCTAGGCCGCGCTCGTCAAGGCTCCCGATCGTTTGGGCGCTGAAGCTCATGCGCCACCAACCTGTCGATCGCCATGTCGAGATCGTTGGCGGTCGGAACTCCGGCGGACGGGGTGTAGCCGGCCGCCACGATCTCGCCACGGACTTCCATCGCCGCCTTGAGATACGAGACGTCGGCGGTCAGCAAGATGGCCTCCGCCAAGCTTTCCGCGTTGGTGCTCATCGCCGCCTCGCTCAACGTGACGCTGTGCATGTACCCGCCACGGCAGGAGCGGACCAGGATGTGCCCGCTCGGGTGTACGGTGTCGAACGCGGGATCGGCCTCAGTCATTGACTGTCGTCAGGGATACGTTCGAGTCTCCGGACGGCCTCTGCTTCGTGTTCTTCCCACATGTTTGCCGATCTAGTCAGGTTCTCGGCTATTTTCGCGTGGCTGTCGGCCTGTTGCTCGTAGCACATGCGTCGTCGCTCAAGAAGTTCGCGGCCGGCTTCGCGGAGCTCGCCGAAGATCGGCCCCAGCGAGTCCAGGCTCCGTTGAATTGCCTGGTGCGAGGACGGGATGGTCCGTAGATACTCGGACGTCTCTTGATGGTGACCGGCAGCTTCGCGCAAGTTGGCGGGCACCACGTGGATTCGGTCTGCCATCCGCTGTCTCCTTGATATCTGTTGGTGTGCCGGCGTGGCGCCGGATTTCTACTACGCTCTCTCGAGTCTCTCGGCCGTGGCCGGCCTGGTGGCCGCCGGTGGGGCGGTCCTGTCCGGTACGGCCGTTGCGATCGGTCCAGGAGGATGCTCCCAGCCTAGGAAGCTGGGCCCGTTCACGGTGGAAATGTGCTGGATCTGACCGTTGAGCACGGCTTCGCTTTGACCGAGGGCAAGAGCGTGGCGATCGGTGAACATGCCGATGTCCCCGGGTGTGAGTCGCGACGGGTCGACCGGGTCGCTGACCGCAGTCCCCGGCGGCGGAATGGTAATCCCTTCCTGGCGAAACGCATCTGCGATTGGCATCCCGCCCGCGGCCGCCTTGATGGCTGCGGCGAGCTGAGGATTGGCAGCGGTGACCGTTTCCCCGGTGGGCAGGGTGATGGTCGTCGGGCCGGCCGGCGGCTGGGTCGCCGCGGATTCGGCCTCGTGATGCTCCGCCCGCTCGTCGCCGTCCTTCGCCGAGGATGCCCGGTCCTCCGGGTCGTCGGAGTCCAGCAGCCCGTCGTCGAGGTCCTTGGGCGAACCCTTGTCCGCGGCGCCTTGCAGTGGCCCGGGCAGCGGAAAGCCGCCCGGCATAGGCAAACTGGGCATCGCTCCCCCGCCCGGGATGCCTCCCCCTCCAAACGCCGGAATACTCGGCATCGTCGGGGTCATCGGCGGCGGTGACGACGGGATCTGTGTCGGCATGTCCTCAGTTAGGAAGCCGGAATCGTCGGCGGGCAGCGAATCAAAGTAGGGTTCCAAACCGGTATCGGCTGCTGCTGGCCCGCTTTGGCCCGCGCTATCGGCTGCAGAACCAGTGGGCCAACCGATGGGCTGGCGGGATTGGTCCGCACCACCCACGTCGGGCTTGGAAGCGTTGTACAGCGATGTCCAGGCGGCCATCAAGGCCGAGCTCGACGTGTCGTCAAGGCTTGCACTGGCCACCACGGCGCGGATATCCCTGAGCTTGCCGATCAGGAAGCGCTGAAAGTCGCGCGCCCCTGCCGGGGTGTCCAAATCGGATCGCGTCGTGACCGCCGCCTCGATATCACGCTGCAGTCTGTCCAATGCCTCCCGACCCTCGGCGTTCCTTTGGTGCGCATTGAGAACCGCCGTGACCACTTGCAGATCGATCTGAGCAGTTGTCGAATTCTGTTGTGCCAGAGCGGCTTCTGCGTCTCTGATGGTGTCTGCCGCCGCGCCCTCCTGATGGTCGGCGGCGGGATTGTCAGGTTGCGGACCCGCTGGCCGGCGGGCGGCAGGTCCCGTCTGCGGCGGGACCATCATCTGCCCCGTGCTGGAGTCGAACAGATCCGGATGCTGTTGGCGGATCGTGGCAATAACTCCGTCCAACCGTTGCGGGCTTGCTGCAAATATCGTCACCACATCCGTTATGTCTCGCGGTGTCAGACCGGCCAGCCAGGCTGCTGGGTCGCCCGTGCATTCCTTGACGTGCTCGACCGCGGCGAGCACATCGTCAGGCGTCGCCATCGCTCAGCAGAGCGACGTTGCGTGCGAGATCGGATCGGTCTGCGGCCCCACCATGCTGGCGACACTAGCCAGGGGCTTCGCTGTCGACAATTCACTAGTACACAGCGGTACCCGGCAACGCGACGGCAGCGAAGCGCTAGCCGGCGGAGGCGCTGTAGTGCGCCGTCAACTTCTCCAACAAGGCCTTTTTCGCGGCGTCGAGCTCGTGGGCATCGGACACCACAGCCAGGATCTCTCGTTGCTTGGTGATCAGGAACTTCTGGAACTCCCGCGCCCCCATCGCGGTATCGAGCCCAATGGCCGCCTGGTTCGCCACTGCGAGGTCGATGTCGGCCGCGATCGCGTCGAGCCGCCTGATGCCGTCCACCGTTGCGGCATGCGCGCTGGCGAGTGCTTCCGTGAGAGCGCAGTCGGCCTCCGCGGCCGCCGCATGTTGCCTCGCTAGCGCGGCTTGCGCGTCCCCGATGGCGTCGATCGACTGCCCGGCCTGGTCCGCCATGGGTTGACCGTACTCACGGGCAGAGCGCTCAACAACCATCACCGTCACCCCACCGGGCGCCGGATCTGCACGCCGGTGCCTAGCGGGCTGATCCGGACCGTAGCGCCGGCATGGGGTGCTTCGACGACCAGGTTGTTGCCGATCGCCATCTGCACGTGTCCGGTGCTGGGGAAGACCAGGTCGCCCGGGCGTACCTGTGCGGGCGGGACCGGGATTCCGTCATGTATCTGCTGATAAGTGGTGCGGTCCAAGTGAATTCCCGCCCGCGCGTAGGACCACTGGGTCAGCCCCGAACAATCGAACTGGTCGGGCCCGGTTGCGCCCCAAACGTACGGCCTGCCCAGCCGTGACAACGCTGCCCGTACCGCGATGCCGGCGCGAGTGTTGGCTGGCGGCAACCGCAGCCCGGCCCGGTGACCGCCGCGGGACATGACTCGGTAGTGCAAGGCGCGCAACGCCGCCCGATGCCGACGGGCGTGCTGACGGGCGTCCAACACATGCGCTCGTTGAGCCCGCAGCCGCGCCACCCGGCGGCGCATCGCCTCGCGCTGCGCCATCGGCGTGTCCGGTGTTGCGGTGTCGGCGCGGGCCTCGTCGAGGACATTCCGGGTCAGGGTGCGGGCGTTGGCGTGATCCCGGTGTGCGCGCGACGCCGTCGCGGCGACCTCGGCATCAATCGTCTCGGCCGATCGCAGGGCTTTCCGGCTACGGTCGACTGCGGAACGGTAAAGCTCTTGTCCCCCTCCGGTATTCAGTCCCGCAGCTCGCTCTAACATCTTGTCGTACCGGGCCGCCTCGACGTCCACCGGTACTGGACGAGTAGGGCCGGCAAACAGTTGGTGCGCATGGCTTAACGCCGCCAATTCGTTCCCACTCACCATGCTTCTCCTCCCTTGGTGTCGTCGTCACTCCCGTTGCCGTCGGCCAGATCAGCGAAGGCCCGCACGCGTGGTAGCGCTCCTGGCGGGATGACGCCCCGATTTCGGATGTCCCACATTTCCGCGGCACTGACGCCGAGCAGCGCTGCGATGACCGGCTCCGGCAGCGATGAGTGGGCGCACGCCCGGTCGAACCGCGCACTGAGACTCATCGGCATGCGCTCCAGGAGCGCACCGCGCGTGGTCTCCAAGGCCCGCAGATGCCGCATCAACCGTCCTGCCGAAGCTGCGTCGGCGTTGACCGCGACCCGCCAGGAGTTGGCGGCCAGCATCTCAGCCTTCACGCACTGTCCGATCACAGAGAGAATATACGTCTCATATTCGTTTGATGTCGTCTCGGGTAGTCGCTCGATCACCGAATTCAGGGCATCGAGCTGAGCTTCGGCGTATCCTTCGAGTACTTCCGTATCGGTGTGCCGGTCCACGACAATGGGCCCGGTGGGTCGCGTAGGCGTGGGTTCTGCCGGCCCGACGGCCGTCAACCGCTCCAGTTCGGCCGCCGGATCGGCGGCGACCACGAGACGCGAGTAGGTACCCGGCGGCAGGCCGAGCCCATTCTCTACCTTCTGAACAGTGCTTTTATGTGGCTTACGGGCTCCTCGCTCGAGGTAGCTCAGGCCCATGATGCTCACGCCCGTTGCCGAGGCGAAGTCGGCGAGCGACCAGTCGCGCGACTCACGCAGCTCCCGGATGGCCGCCCCTGCGGATTCGCGGCTCACCGCAGCGCTCCGGGCATATTCGAATACTACACAGGCGTACACGTTGTCCTGCAAATATACGTTTTCATCACGTTTCTCTTGCCAAGGCTCGCGTTCAGTGTATACGATTCCGCATACGTTTCAGGCTAAGGAGGCAAACTGATGGGGCATCCATGTTCGGTCAACCCGGAGTTGTGGTTCGGCTACGCCGACGATGACGGCGGTGACGGTGCTGCCAAGGCACGCGCTTATGAACAGTCGGCCACCGAGGCGCGGCTGCTGTGCCTTCGGCGGTGCCCACTGGCACAGCAACGATTGTGCGCGCGATACGCCGTCGAGAACCGGGAAGAATACGGCGTGTGGGCCGGTGTCAAACTGCCTGGCGGCCAGTACCGCAAGCGTGAACAACTGGCTGCAGCTCACGCCGCCCTGCGCCAGATCGCGGCCGGCGAGATCAACTCACGACAACTGCCCGACAACGCTGCGCTGCTGGCGCGGCGCGAGGCCGACACCGTGCCGGTGACCGCCACGGTGTTTCATCTGCCGATCCGCCGCATCGGGCCGCAGACGGCGGCCTGACTCGTTGCAACGGTTGGGTTGAACCGGCTGACAGGGGGTAATACCAGGGCGACCGACACTGGGGGATCGACGACCCGCGGCGACGACGACGCCGCCGGCGCAGCCCGGATCAAGGAGTGACGCGCATGACGTTTGACTTGACGCCGACGGCAGCGCAACACGACCTGGCGCGGCGCACCCACGAGTTCGCCGAGTCGGTCGTTCGTCCTGTCGCCCTTGACTACGACCAGCGACAGGAGTTCCCCTGGCCGGTGCTGGAGGAAGCCGCGCAACGCGGCTTCTACAGCCCGCTGTTCTACCGCGAC
>Ga0210396_10001569_pt1 | contig 24503 bp, 24 predicted proteins | sample IncBWH17OmetaG_FD_155466 | JGI IMG/M metagenome (GOLD analysis project Ga0210396, IMG submission 155466) | Forest soil microbial communities from Barre Woods Harvard Forest LTER site, Petersham, Massachusetts, United States - Inc-BW-H-17-O ... | reverse complement strand
AGCCGCCGGTCGCCGCTCACTGCGCAATGCGCTGTTGCGCTATCTTACGAGTGCGGATGACGAAGCCTCCGCCGAGATCGCGTACAAGCATTACACGAGCGCAACCAACATGACGGATATGATCGCAGGATTGGCCGCGCTCACACGCATGAACTCGAAGCGTCGCGATGAAGCCTTCACGCATTTCCACGATCGCTTCTGCACCGATCCGCTCGTGCTCGACAAATGGATGAGTTTGCAGGCAGGTTCGCCGGCCTCCGATACGATCGAGCGCGTACGCGGCCTCATGAAGGATCCGCATTACGACATCAAAAATCCCAATCGTGTGCGCGCGCTCATCGGTGCGTTCGCGGGCAATCATTTGCGCTTCCATGCGAAAGACGGCGCAGGCTATGCGCTGGTTGGTGAAATCATTCGCGCGCTCGATGCGATCAATCCGCAAGTGGCCGCGCGCATGTCTGGCGCGTTCGAGAATTGGCGGCGTTACGATACCCACCGCCAATCGCTCATGCGCGGCGAACTCGAAAAAACGTTGAAAAAAGAGAATATTTCGGCCAATGTGTTCGAAGTTGTGACCAAGATGCTGAACTAACGTTTCGGCATTTCCGGCGATCCGGTTTCGATATAAAGTTTGAGGCGTGCAAGCTGCCCGCTGAGCACACCGTCGACTGCGTTCGACCAATCGGCGAAACCCTCTTTCACATAACCGCCGACGCGATAATCCATCGCGAGTTCGGTGCCGTCCTTGTCCGGTTTCATCGACCACGTGAACACACCATCGACGGCAAGACCCTGCAACGGTCCAAGCGCCCCTTTGAGGCGCAACACTTTCGGTCTGTCCGCATACACGACGACGAGATGCTCGACCGAACCGTTGGGCAAAGTTTCGCACCAGCATCCGCCCGCGCGTGCATCGAGCGTGAGGTTCGCCGCGTTGTGGGAAAATGTGTGTTCGGAATTCCACCAATGCGAAGGCTGGACGAGCGCGTCATAAACTTTCTCAGGCGCCGCCGCGACATGCATGACGGATTTCACTTCGAAGCCGCCCGGCGCGACATCGACGACATCGGCCGAGGCCGAACTTGCGAACAATACGGATACGAAAATCGAAACGATGCTTTTCATGACGGAACCTCTGCCCCTCGCGTTGCGGAAGAAGCAAAGCCCGGGAATTCATTTCCGAAAAGAGGGGACACAATCACTTTCGGGTAATGACAGCGACTCTGCTTTTCGCATAATCGGCAAAGGGGCGAATCAATCGCGACCCTTGGGGTGGCGCGCATTCATGGCGCAGGCAAGAGCGACAATCCGGCCTTATGAGGCCGTAAGTCGGATGTGGGCCAAAACGGCAGGGGTCACGGCGCGCAATATCCGCGTGACGGTCACGCTGTGCGTGGTGCTCATCTGCGGCAGCTTCGCGGCTGCGGCAGTTCTGCTTGCAACGCAGCGTGGGTTTCTTCCGCTTTATCTTTATCTCATCTTCGGGCCTGCGCTTGTGGGCGCGTGGCTTGCCGTGATCTTCGTGCATGAATTCGAACGCCGCGAGAAAGCGGCGGAGTCCGTGCGTACATTGCTGGCGACTCCTTCTGCCGATGCGAAACTTCTGATCCGTCTCGCCGATGCCGAACGGCGCGCGGTCGAAGCCGAACGTTCCAAATCCGAATTCATCGCGCATATGAGTCACGAGATGCGCACACCGCTGAACGCGGTGATCGGCTTCTCCGAAGTGATCGAGCAGGGCTTCTTCGGCGCCGTCGGCCATCCGAAATATGTGGAGTATGCGCGCGACATCGGCGATGCGGGCCGCAACCTGCATGGCAAGATCGGCGACATTCTCGAATTCGCCAATGTCGAAGCGGGACGTTTTCCCGTGACGCCGTCGAAGATCGAATTATCGGAGATCGCGGGCAATTGCGTGAACGAATTTGCGGGCCGGGCCTTCTCGCGCCGTATCACGCTCGACATGGCGATCAGCCCGGAGACGCAAGCCATCGGCGATGCGCTCGCGGTACAGCGTATCCTGGGCAACCTGCTTTCGAACGCGCTCAATTACACGCCCGAAGGCGGACATGTGCGTGTCGATGTGCGCAATGAAGCGGGCGCTGCCGTCATCCGCGTGCGCGATACGGGCTACGGCTTCACGAACGCCGAAGCGCGGCAGGTGGGCGGAGCATTCGCGCGTTTCGACCGTCCGGGTGCCGTGACGGGAACGGGATTGGGCCTCGCTATCGCGATGTCGCTGGCGCGGCGCATGGGCGGTGCGGTGAGGCTTGGCGGTGCGCCGGGCCGCGGCACGAGCGCGGAACTGAGACTTAGACGACCCTAATTTGAATCATTTCGCTTTGAACGAAATCAAACCTTCGATGTCATGGCCCACCTAGTGTGGGCCATCCAGTTAGGTTCTGTACGATCTCGAAGCAGTCACCTGGGCGGCCCGCACTCCGGCGGGCCGTGACACGGATGTGATTATAAATACCACTCATATTCGGCTTCACTGATGATGCGGCGGAAACGCTGCATCTCGATGCGCTTCGTCTCGCGATAAAGCGCGAGCATCTGATCGCCGAGATAGGACCCGAGCGTCGTGGCGGCCGAAAGCTTCATAAGCGCCGCCTCGATATCGAATGGCAACGCCAGATCCGGCTCATGCGTGGCATTGCCCGTTGCGGCCGGGCCGGAATCGAGTTTGAAAGAAAGACCATGATGAATGCCTGCGAGCACGCCCGCGAGCACGAGATAGGGATTGGCGTCCGCGCCCGCGACGCGATGCTCGACGCGGCGCGCGTCACCCGGCGAAAGCGGAATGCGCAAACCGACCGAACGGTTGTTCACGGCCCAGCGGCGATTGACGGGCGCGAACATGTCGGGCTGGAAACGGCGATAGGAATTCACATTCGGCGCGAACAACGCCATCGACTCTGCCATGAGCGCTTGCAAGCCGCCGATGGCATGGCGCAGACGCGGCGAACCTTCTGCCGTGCCGTCGTCGAAGATGTTGCGGCCCGTTTCGTCGAGCACGCTCACATGCACATGCAATCCGCTGCCCGTTTTGTCGGGATAAGGCTTCGCCATGAAGCTCGCCTCGAAACCATGCGCCGCAGCGGCGGCCTTGATGACCTGCTTGAGGAACACCGCATGATCGGCGGCAGAGCGCGCGTTGGTCTGATGACGCAGATTGGTTTCGAACTGGCCTGGCGCATATTCCTTGCTGACGGCGCTGACAGGCAGGTTCTGCTCGCCCGCCGCTTCGGTGAGAGCGGCGAGGAAATCGCGATAGCGGTTGAGATCGTCGATGCCATAGACGGAGGCGACGCTCTCGCGCGTGCCCGATTGCGGATCGCGCGGCGGCAACGGCACGCCGTTCGCGCCACGCTCGCGGTCGATGAGATAATATTCGAGCTCGAGAGCCGCGACCGGCGTGAGTTTCAACTCCGTGAAACGCTCCAGAACGCGCTCGAGCGCCGCGCGCGGTTCGGCATCGCAAGGTGCGCCATGCGCGTCGTGCAACGTCATGAGAATCTGTGCGCGTTTGGGCGTCTCGCCCCAAACAGGCGAAAGCGTGCCGGGAATCGGCCACGCCGTGCCGTCCGGATCGCCATCGCCGAAACCGCGCCCGAACGGATTGGTCATCTCGCCGCGCATATCCATGAGATAGACGGAGAGCGGAATCTGCATGCCGGATTCGAACAGCTTCGCCGCATCGCCGACGGGCATGCGCTTGCCGCGCAGCGTGCCGCACAAATCGACAAGCAGCGCATCGACGAATGCGAGATCGCTGCGCCGCGCGATGAGCGCTTCGAATTCCTTGCGCGCGATCTCCACAAAAGCGGGACGCGAGAACACAGGCGTGGGGATGGGCTTGTTCATGGCACTGCACGGATTTTGCGCAATTATAATAAGCCTGTGACGGCAGCAGAGGAAGCTTGGCGGCTTGGGGGTTCGAAAATACCGCCAAATCGCACCATTCTTGCGGTTAATTCCACTTGGCCCGCGCGGTGCAACCGAAAAGAAAAGGCGGAAACGGGATCACCGCTTCCGCCTTCTAATTCAGCGAAGCGAAGCGTTCTAGAGAACGCCGCGCTTATGTTCGCCGATGACGATGCGGCCGGGATTAAACGCCGCTTTGAACACCGAAAGGGCTTTGCGAGGTTCGGCGTCTCCACACATGAAGACGTCGAAAGCCGCATAACCTTTTTCCGGCCATGTATGGACGCTGATATGGCTTTCGGCGAGCACGGCAACTCCGGAAATGCCGCCCCCATCCGAAAACGTGTGCAGATGGATGTGCAGAAGCGTCGCTCCTGCCATCTTCACTGCATCGATCAGCGCCTGTTCGATCCGATCCCGGTCGTCGAGTCCCTCGGCGTCCCAAAGATCTATGATCAGGTGACTTCCCGCATAGGTCAGTCCGTTACGTGTGATGAAGTGATCCTTGCGGTCCTCATCCCCCAGGGGAATAGGAACCGGAACGGTCCTCGCAGAAGCGCGAGCACGAGGGGCTCTTGCTTCTTTGATCGCCGCTACGAGTTCAAGTCGAGCCATTCTGGCACCTACCCTCTAAGTAGCGTTGACACCTGTGGAGCCTTCGGTCTTGCGACCTCGGACCCCGCTAAGACGAAAGCGGCGGGCGAAAGGGATACCTTCGCCACGCCGCCTCACTCCCGAAGGAGCAAGCGGAATATAGGGACGTCTTTCCCCCATGCAAGAAAATTTGAACCAAAGCGGTGAATTTTTTCTGAGCGGCGGTTGCGACTGTCACAAAGCGCTCCGCCTACGGAGCATCTCGTGCGATAGACAGCGGATTTTCAGCACTCTAAATACGGCCCTCTCGAGCCTTCACTCCAGCACATGTTGAGGAATTGAACATGCCGAACGCCTTCAAGGAGCGTCTTCACAAAGGTTACGCACAGTCCATGGAGCTCACGGGCGCGCCGCTCGTCGAAGAGAAGAGCCGCTACCAGCGAATCAAAATCTTCGACACCATCGCCAATGGCCGCGTGATGGTGCTCGACGACATCGTGCAGATCACGACGCGCGACGAGAGCGCCTACGCCGAAATGCTGACACATTTGCCGCTGCTGGAGCACGGCAAGGCGGAGCGCGTGATGATCGTGGGCGGCGGCGATCTCTCCATCGCCGACGAGGCGCTGAAGCATAAGAGCGTGAAGGAAGTCGTGCTCGTGGATATCGACGGCCGCGTCGTGGAGCTGTGCCGCGAGCATTTCGGCGAGATCAACGCCAAAGCGTTTAAAGATAAGCGCCTCAAGGTCGAAATCGCCGATGCGTTCGAATATCTCGGCCGCGCGGAGAGCAAGAACCGCTTCGATCTCATCGTCGCCGACAGGCCAGATCCTGTCGGCCCCGGCAAGGCGCTGTTCGGCGAGACGTTCTACGATCGCGTGCGCAATGCGCTGAAGCCCGGCGGCTTCGCGACGTTCCAGACCGGCGTGCCGTTCTATCAACCGTGGGAGATCACCGACGCGCTGACGGAACTTGCGGAGTTCTTCCCGCAATCGGGTCTCTATCTCACAGTCGTGCCGACTTATATCGGCGGCTTCATGGCGCTGAGTTGGGCCTGCAAAGGCAAGCAGAAGCTCGGCACGCCGGCAGGCATCAAGCGCGCGAGCGCTGTGTACAAGCGCGCGAAGCTCAAGACCGACTATTACAACCCGGACGTCCATGCGGCAGCGTTCGCGTTGCCCGAATGGGTGAAACGGCTCGTCCCAAAACCGTGACGGAAAACGAACTGCCCTCGCCTGCCGCGCGCGAAGAAGCGCTCTATAGGCGTTTCGATGCGCTCGGCATCGCGTGGAAAACACATGAGCACGCGCCCGTCTTCACGGTTGAGGAAGCTGCTGCGCTTTATGCGCATCAGCCGGGCGGGCACACGAAGAACTTGTTCCTGAAAGACAAGAAAAGCGCATTCTGGCTTGTCGTCGCGCGCGACACGTTGCGCATCGATCTCAACGCGCTTGCAAAACAACTCGCAGCGCCGCGCTTCTCGTTCGGCTCGGCGGAGTTGCTCATGGAGATGCTCGGCGTGCCGCCGGGTTCGGTGACGCCGTTCTCGGTGATCAATGATGAAGAGAAGAAAGTGCGTGTCGTGTTGGACGAAGACATGCTGAAGCTGGAACCGCTGAACTTCCATCCGCTGCGCAACGACCGCACGACCGCGATCAGCGCGAAGGATCTGCTTTCCTTCCTGCGCGCGACAGGCCACGAGCCCGTCATCGCGCGCCTGCCGGAGATCGCCGCATGAAAGACGTCCTGCCGCTTGGACCGAAAACGCTGCATGGGCGTTTCGTCGTGCTGGAGCCGCTCGAAGAACGCCATCATATGGAACTTGCGCAAGTCGGAAGCGATCCGAATATCTGGACCTATATTCCGCTCGACGTGACGAAGGGTTTCGCCTCACGCCTGCCGCTCGTCATGCGCGAGATCGCAGCGGGCCGTCAGATCAGCTTCGTTGTGCGCCGCCTCAGCGACGGCGCAATCGTCGGCTCGACATCCTATCTCGCCATTGCGCCAGCGGACGCGCGCGTGGAGGTTGGGGCGACCTGGTATGTCGATGGCGCGCGCGGTACGGCGATCAATCCGGAAGCGAAATATCTGCTGCTCGAAAATGCCTTCGCCGCCCACTACAACCGCGTCGAGTTCAAGACTGACGCGAAGAACGCCCGCTCGCGCGCAGCCCTCCTCAAGCTCGGTGCGACAGAGGAAGGCACGCTGCGCGGGCATATGCGGATGCCGCAAGGCTATTTCCGCGATTCCGTCTATTTCTCCATCCTCGCCGGCGACTGGCCGCGCGTTAAGCATGGTCTGGAGCAGAGGTTGGCGGGCTTCGCCGTATGATTCGGCAAGGCTTTCCTTTCCGGGCTAGAATGCCCATCTTTGGGCGAGCCCATAACGAAGAGTGAGTTCATGGCTTTGATCGGTCCCAGCGGACGTCCCGTGGCGAGCGCCGCTCCAGCGGCGGCGGCGAGTTCTTCAGACACGAGCCCCTATATCAAGGACAGCGGCATCGCGACGTTCGAGGCCGATGTGATCATGGCTTCGCGCGAGGCGCCCGTGATCGTCGATTTCTGGGCGCCGTGGTGCGGCCCGTGCAAGCAATTGGGTCCGCTGCTTGAAAAACTCGTAACCGAAGCCAATGGCGCGGTCCGCCTCGTCAAGATCAATATCGACGAGAACCAGGAGATCGCGCGCCAGCTTCGCATCCAGTCGATCCCGACGGTCTATGCGTTCAAGAACGGCCAGCCAGTGGACGGCTTTATGGGTGCAGTCCCCGAAAGCCAGCTGCGCGCCTTCATCCAGCATCTGACGGGTGGCGAAGCGGGCCATGACCATGCCGACGAAGTGCTCGCGATGGCCGACGAAGCCTTCGCCGCGGGCGATATCGGCAATGCCGCGCAAGCCTATGCCCATGTCTTGCAGGACGAGCCGGGCAATCCGAAAGCGGTCGCGGGTCTCGCGCGCTGCTATCTCAAAAGCGGCGACATCGAGCGCGCACGCAATACGCTTCAGCTTGTGCGGCCCGATGGTGCTGCGGACGAAACGATCCGTGCCGTCGAAGCCGAATTGAAACTGCGCGAGCAGGCCGCCGATGTCGGCGATCTCGCGGGCCTGCGCGCGAAGATCGAAGCCGATCCGAACGATCATCAGGCGCGTTACGATCTGGCGCTTGCCCTCGATGCCAAAGGCGACCGCGAAGGCGCGCTCAACGAGCTTCTCGAAAGCGTGCGCCGCGACCGCAAATGGAATGACGAAGCCGCACGCAAGCACATCGTCACGCTGTTCGAGGCGCTTGGCCCGACCGATCCGCTGACGCTCGCCGCGCGGCGCAAACTTTCTTCGATCCTGTTCTCGTAATGCCGCGCTGGTACCATTCCGTCGACGAGCTGCCGCGTGCGCTGCCGATCTTTCCATTGACGGGCGCGCTGCTTCTGCCGCGCGGAGAATTGCCGCTCAACGTGTTCGAGCCGCGCTATCTCGCGATGGTCGATACCGCGATGGCTGGCCCGCGCCTCATCGGCATGATCCAGCCCAGCGAATCCGACGGCAAGACGTCGAGCCACACGCTCGCGTCCGTCGGCACAGCAGGGAGATTGACGTCGTTCAAGGAAACGGAGGATGGGCGTTATCTCATCACATTGTCCGGCATTTGCCGCTTCCGCGTCGCGGGCGAGATGTCCGTGCTGACGCCCTATCGCCAGATACAGGCGGATTACACACCCTATGCGAGCGACCTCATCTCCATCGAAGAACCGGAATTGCCGCGTACGCGGCTTGCGGCGGCGCTCAAGGATTATCTCCAGCGCCGCGACATGAAGGCGGATTGGAGCGCGGTGATGAATGCGCCCGCCGAAATGCTCGTCAACGCGCTTGTCACGCTGTGCCCGTTCGAACCTGCGGAAAAACAGGCCTTGCTTGAAGCGCTGACCTGGCAGGAGCGCGTGGACACACTTGTCGCGCTGTTGGAGATTTCCGGCGCGGGCGTCGGCAGCGGTGGTGGAGGGAGCGTCAATTGAGAGAAGTCGATCCCAAACTGCTCGAAATCCTCGTCTGCCCCGTGACAAAGAGCACGCTCAGCTACGACCGCGAGAAACAGGAACTCATCAGCAAACAGGCTGGCCTCGCCTACCCGATCCGCGACGGCATTCCGATCATGCTGCGCGACGAAGCACGCGAACTTTCCGATAGCGAGCGCGGCGGTTCGTGACGAGCAATCCCGCAGAGCGCCCCTGGCCCGTCGAATTGCGCCTCGATCCCGCGCGCACAACGCTGAACGTGAAATATGACACGGGCGAGCAATTCACGCTCGCCGCCGAATATCTGCGCGTGGAATCGCCAAGCGCCGAAGTCATGGGCCATGGCGGCGCAGAAAAGCAGATTGTAGGCGGCAAGCGCCACGTCACGATCGAAGGACTTGAGCCCGTCGGCAATTATGCCGTGCGCATCCGCTTTGACGATGGCCATGACACCGGGCTCTACTCATGGGACTATCTGCATGAGCTTGGCCGCATGCATGAAACGAAATGGGCGGCCTATCTGAGCGGTTTGCGGAAGAACAGCCTTAGTCGGTGAGGAGACATGCTGAGCCTCGACCACATCGTGATCCCGGTCTGGAACGGCGAAGCGAGCCTTGCCTTCTATCGCGATGTGATGGGTTTTGTCCTTGTCGATGTGCATAGCGGCGATGATTGGGGCGGCCATCCCTGGCTCATGATGATTTTCGCCATCGGCGACGGCCGCGAATGCGTGCTTGTGAATCTGCGCGGCGTGCGGCGGGGCAAAGATGACGGCCTGCCCGACGATGTGCGCCATTACGCCTTTAGCGAGGAGAGTAAGGAAAACCTTGAAACATGGCGTAACAGACTGCACGACGCGAATATCGCATTCTGGGAAGAAGATCACGGCGAGCAGCGCTCGCTTTATTTCCAGGATCCCAATGGCGTCGTGCTTGAAGTGACGGCCCCGCCCTCGTGTCCAACCATGCGCGCCGATCCCGATGCACTCGCAGCCGCGCAGGAATGGCTCGCCGAAGCAAGTGCGCTCACCGATTGATCATGACGAAACGCAAGCAACCCGAACCGCTTCCCAATGGCTATCAGCGCTTCATCACACCCGGACGGCGCCGGCGCATGGCCGTCATCAAAGGCCAGGACAGCAGCCGCTTCACCGACTTCTATCACGCGGTGCTGACCGCACCATGGTGGCTGTTCTTCCTGGGCCTTGCGGTGATGTTCGTCACGATCAATGCGATTTTCGCGCTCGCCTATATGAGCGACCCGCATGGCCTGGCGAACGCGCGGCCCGGCAATTTCTGGGATGCATTCCTGTTCAGCGTCGAGACGATTTGCTCCGTCAATTATTCTTCGATCGTGCCGAAATCAGATTATGCGAACATCGTCGTCGTCATCGAAGCGTTTTTTGGCATCCTCAATCTTGCTCTGGTGACAGGCGTGATGTTCTCGCGCTTCTCGCGGCCCTTCGCGCGGGTGCTGTTTTCGAATGTTGCCGTCATTGCGCCGTTTGATGGCGTACCGACGCTCATGTTCCGCGCCGCGAACCAGCGCGGCAATCAGATCATGGAAGCGGAAATTACCGTCTCCATGGCACATCAGGTGACGACGCGCGAAGGCCACGCGATGCGGCGCTTCGAGGAGATGAGACTCATACGCGGGCGTTCGCCGCTCTTCGCACTCTCATGGACAATCATGCATCGCATCGATGAGACGAGCCCGCTGAGCGGCGCGACGCTGGACTCGCTGTACGACCAGCAGGTAGAGATCGTCATCGTGCTTTCGGGCACCGACGACACACTGTCCGAGAAGATCTACGCGCGCCATTCCTATACGCCGGACGAAATCCGCTGGGGACACCGTTTTGTCGATATTCTATCGGTCGCGCCCAATGGGCGGCGCGTGGTGGACCTGCGGCGTTTCCACGACACCAATCCGCTTGAGCCGATAGACGCTTGAGGCTAGTTTCGCCCGCTATGGAACCGTTCAAAACACTCACGGGCGTCGCCGCGCCCCTGCCGATGATCAATGTCGATACCGACATGATCATTCCGAAGCAATTCCTGAAGACCATCAAGCGCACGGGGCTCGGCAAATCGCTATTCTTCGAAATGCGCTTCAAGGAAGACGGCAGCGAGAATCCCGATTTCGTGCTGAACCGGTCGGCTTATAGACACGCGCAGATCCTCGTGACGGGCGCCAATTTCGGCTGCGGCTCGAGCCGCGAGCATGCGCCTTGGGCATTGCTCGATTTCGGCATACGCGCCGTGATCGCGCCGTCCTTCGCCGATATCTTCTACGGCAACTGTTTCAAGAACGGCATTCTGCCGATCACGCTGCCGCAGGAAGACATCGACAAATTGATGGACGATGCAGAACGTGGCGCCAATGCCGTCATCACGATCGATCTCGAGAAACAGGAAATCCGCGGGCCCGACGGCGGCTGCATCACATTCGAGATCGATCCGTTCCGCAAACAGACGCTGCTGCAGGGCTGGGACGATATCGGGCTGACGCTGCGCAACGAGCAGAAGATTTCCGATTTCGAAGCGCGCCGCAAAGTGCAAGCGCCCTGGATGTAATCGCACGCCATGAGCCACAATATCCTTCTTCTTCCCGGCGACGGTATCGGACCGGAAGTCATCGAAGAAACGCGCCGCGTGATGGGCTGGTTTTCGGCCAAGCGCGATTTTGCGTTCGAGGCGAGCGAGGATCTCGTCGGCGGTATTTCGTATGAGACGCATGGCGACCCCGCGACCGATGCGATGATGGCGAAGGCGTTGCGCGCCGATGCCATTCTGTTCGGCGCGGTCGGCGGACCGAAATGGGATGGATTGCCGTTCGACAAGAAACCGGAACGCGGATTGCTTCGCCTGCGCAAGGATTTGGGGCTGTTCGCAAATCTGCGGCCCGCGCTTTGTTTCGACGCGCTCAAAGATGCTTCGAGCCTGAAGCCGGAGATCGTGTCCGGTCTCGATATCCTTATCGTGCGCGAACTCACTGGCGGGGTCTATTTCGGCGAGCCCAAGGAAATCACGATGCTGCCGAATGGTGAGAAACGCGCCGTCGATACACAGCTTTACACGACAAGCGAGATCGAACGCATCGCACGCGTGGCGTTTGCGCTTGCGCGGCTGCGCGACAATCGCGTGGCATCCGCCGAGAAATCCAATGTCATGGTGACGGGTGTGCTGTGGCGTGAGATCGTGCAAAAAATCCACGACACCGAATTTCCTGATGTGCAATTGTCTCATATCCTTGCCGACAATTGCGCGATGCAGCTTGTGCGCAATCCGAAACAATTCGACGTTATCGTCACAGACAATCTGTTCGGTGATGTGCTGTCCGACGAAGCCGCGCAATTGACAGGCTCCATCGGTATGCTGCCGTCCGCTTCCCTTGGCGCAAAGGATGCAAACGGCAAACAGCCCGCGCTTTACGAACCGATCCATGGCAGCGCGCCCGATATCGCGGGCAAAGGCCTCGCCAATCCGATTGCGTGCATCCTCTCCTTTGCGATGTGTCTGCGTTATTCGTTCGCGCGCGTGGACGATGCCAATCTTCTCGAGCGAGCAGTCGAACGCGTGCTCGCCGATGGCTATCGCACTGCGGACATCATGCAATCCGGCGGCAACAAAGTGGGCACGCACGAAATGACCGATGCGATTCTAAAGACGCTCGACAGGCCCGCCGCTTAAACTTCGATAATCACTTTGCCAATGACTTTGCGATCCTGAAGCATGCGCATCGCATCCACTGCTTGCGCGAGTGGAAAACGCGCGCCGATATGTGGATGGATTTTTCCATCTGAAAGCAATCTGTCGACGGCAGCAAGATTCTCGCGGCCTTTCTGCGGAAAGCGTCGGCCATATTCGCCCGCGCGAACGCCCATGATCGAATAGCCTTTGATGAGCGGCATATTCACGCCAATGGAAGGAATGCGTCCGCTCGTGAACCCGACAATGAGCAACCGGCCATCGAACGCGATGCACCGTGTGGATTCGTCGAACACATCGCCGCCCACAGGATCGTAGATCACATCCGCGCCACCGTCGGTGATCTCCTTCACGGCTTCGCGAAATCCCGTCGATGGCAGAACGTGATCGGCACCATAGGATTGGAGGAAAGTGCGCTTCTCCTCCGTCGAGGCCGTTGCGATCACTTGCGCACCAAGCACACGGCCCAGATCAACGGCGGCAAGCCCGACACCGCCTGCCGCACCATGCACAAGTAACCATTCGCGCGGCTGCAATTGCGCGCGCCGCACCAACGCGACATAGGCGGTGAGGTAAGCAAATGTGAATGCGGCTGCTACCGCGTAATCCGCATTCGCAGGAATTGGGCGCAATGCTGCGGCATCTGCCTGCACTTCTTCGGCGAAGCATCCAAGCCCGCTGAGGATCGCGCGATCGCCGACTTTGAATGCCGTCACCGCATCGCCGACAGCGATGATATCGCCCGCGGCCTCGCTGCCCGGCGTGAACGGCAATTCGGGCTTGTGCTGATATTTTCCCTGTATCGTCAGGATATCGGGAAAATTCACCGCTGCCGTACGCACGCGAAGGCGCACATCGTGCGGACCGGGTTCTGGCAGCGTTGTTTCTTCGAGCCGCACCGTGCCGATGTCTTCGGCAAGAGCACGGCAGACGATCGCCTTCACGCGCTGCCGGTCTTGGTGCGCGGCAGTGTGCGATGCGGTAGCGTGCGAACGCCGCCCATGAACAAGGCCGTCGCGAAAGACGCTGCTGCGGGCGGGTCGATATCGTCGCGCAGCAACATGCGCTCGCCCACTTCGAACGCGACGCCGACAATCGAGGCCATAAGGAAGTCCGCATCCACGGGCGGGAACAGGCCTTTGGCGATGGCGGTCTCGATGTCCTCGCGCAATTCGTCGAAGCCCGCGATCACTTCCGGCGTATCCATGCGCACGCGGATCGTATCGGTGTTGCGGCGGATGGCGTGGAAATTCGCCTGATCGCTCGCGACGTAATCGAAGAACGTGCGGAAACTGCCGGAGATGAATTCCTCGATCGTATCGGCACGGATGCGCTCCTCGCGCAGGCGCGGGCGGATTTGCAGTGCGCTCTCGTCACGGATGGCCTGGAACACTTCTTCCTTCGACTTGAAGTAATTGTAGAACGTGCCCGAGGCGAGCGGCGTGGCGCGGATGATGTCGCGTACGGTCGTTGCCCCATAGCCGAGTTCCGCGAAAACCTGCCTTGCCGCCTCAAGGATCAAATGGCGATTCTGTGCTTTGGTTTTTTCGCGCTTTCCGGCTTGCTTGGGCGCAGGCGTGCTTATGAATTCGGTGTCCATCCAGACCTCGGTTTGGGAGATTGCGACAGTTTAACGATTGATGACGCTACGTCAACTTTTCTTAGTTGAGCCGACCATTCAACCCGCCAAGGCTGTAACGCCCCGCCCCCAGGAACATGAGCGCTAAAGCCGTGAACAGCAGGAACATCTCGAGTTCCAGCGCATAACCGCCTTCGGCATTGATCGCGAACAGGTTCGTCATGCCCGCGAGCCAGACGGCGAACAGCATATTGCCCACAATGAGCGCCGCGCCGAAGCGCGAGAGCACGCCTAAGATGATAAGCACCGGCCCCAGGATTTCGCCCGCATAGACGCCATAGGCCAAAGCGGGCGGCAGGTGATGGGCTGCCACCATCGCCGTGACCCCGCCGATGCCGTGGATCACCTTATGGACGCCGTGGAACAGAAGAAGCGTACCGAGCATGAGGCGCAGCACGAGCTTTCCGAAATCCTGCGATGCCATCATGTTTTTCTCCCTTAAGCGCAATCCCGCGAAGTGTGCAGCGGTTCGCCTCAGATTGCGCGACAAATAAAAGGAACTGGCGTCCCGTGGGCCAATTCTAACCCATCCCGGGAGCAGCGTGGAGAAATCTAGCGGCGCACCGCTTCCACCACGCTCGCAAAGCCGTCGCACGCAAGGCAGGCGAGGAGTTCCTTCTTGATCCGCGCGACGAGGCCGGGCCCGCGCAACGCGAGAGCTGTGTAAAGCTGGACGAGATCGGCGCCCGCGCGCAATTTTTCATAAGCGTGTTCCCCGGAAGAGATGCCGCCCACGCCGATCAATACGAGACCGGCACCTGCGCGCGCGCGAACGGCTTTGAGCATCGCCGTCGAAGGCGCGAACAATGGCGCGCCGGAAAGCCCACCGGATTGGCTTGCATAGGCGCTTTTGAGCGAAGCAGGCCGGGCGATTGTCGTGTTGGAAACGATCATGCCTTCGATGCCGGATGAAAGGACGACGGCAACAATATCATCGACGGCGTGTTCGTTGAGATCCGGCGCGATCTTCAAAAGCAGCGGAATGCGCGAATTCGCGGTCGCGCGCGCATTCGTCAAAAGATCGAGCAGATGTTGAAGCTCGTCACGGTTCTGAAGCCCACGCAAACCGGGTGTGTTGGGCGACGAGATATTGACTGTCACATAATCGGCCAGCGGCGACAATCGCGCGAAAGCCTCGCGATAATCCGCAGGGCGATCGGGCGAATCCTTGTTTGCGCCGATATTGATGCCGACGATACCGTTGCGCGGACGCGCGGCCAGCCGCTTCGCCGCCGCTTCCATGCCGCGATTGTTGAAGCCCATGCGATTGATGACCGCGCCGTCCTCGTTGAGCCGGAATAGGCGCGGGCGCGGATTGCCCGTTTGCGGACGCGGCGTGACCGTGCCGCATTCGACAAAGCCGAAGCCTAGCTTCAGCATCGTGTCGGGCACTTCGGCATCCTTGTCGAAGCCCGCGGCGAGCCCGATGGGGTTCGGGAAGGTCCGGCCAAAGACGGAAACGGCAAGGCGCAGGTCGTCGGGCCGCGCGGAAGGCAGCACAAGAGAGCCCACCCGCATCAAATCGATGGTTGCGCGATGGGCGGTTTCCGGGGGCAGAAGCCGGATTATGCTCGCGGTGGCATCTATCAACACCTAATACCTCTATCTAGGGTTGTATCTCGCGATCATAGTCTTATAATAGGAATTATTGCCAGCGGATGGAACTATTCTTACTTCGGACGATCCATGCTCACACACCGACAAATCTGGGGCGCGCTGGACGCGCTTGCCGCGCGCAACGGGCTTTCAGCCTCCGGCCTCGCGAAGCTCGCGGGCCTCGATCCTACAACCTTCAACAAGAGCAAGCGCGCCACCGATAACGGCAAGGAACGCTGGCCTTCGACCGAAAGCGTGTCGAAGGTACTCTCCGCCACGGGCGCCTCGCTCGATGAGTTTGTCAGCCTCGTCGACAAAACCGGCCGCACGAAACGCCATGTTACGCGCAGCGTGCCGCTCATCGGATTGGCGCGCGCGGGCAGCCGGGGCTTTTTCGACGATGCCGGCTTTCCGGTCGGCGGCGCCTGGGAAGAGATTCCATTTCCCGATCTCACCGAAGATCATGCCTATGCGCTCGAGATCACCGGCGATTCCATGTTGCCCGTCTATCGCGACGGCGACCGCATCGTGGTTTCGCCGACGGCGAGCGTGCGGCGCGGCGACCGCGTCGTCGTGAAAACGGTAACGGGCGAGGTGATGGCGAAGCAATTGGCGCGCACGACCGCCCATCACGTCGAGCTTCGTTCGTTCAATCCGGCTTATGACGATTTGAGTTTTCCGCTGAGCGACATCGTGTTCATGCATCGCATCATCTGGACAACTCAATAATCACGTCGGGATGCCCATATATTTCTTCAGCATGGTCGCGAACGCATTGCTGTCGCCGCTGTTGAGGAGCTTGAGCAGATCGGCTGCGCGCTTCTGCGAAACGCTGTAGTAAACCGAATCCGCCTTCGCCGCGACGGCGCGCGAAAGTGCCGCCTTGATCCTGTCATGATATTTGTCGGGATCGACGCTCGCGAGCGCAAGCGCGGATTGATAATTGATGAGAAGTTCATCCGGCGCGATCTTCATCGCCTCATCGAAATATTTGACGCCCTCATCCTCCGTCGCGCCATAGGTAAGCCGCGCAATGAAAGAGCCAGCGATACGGATAATCTCGAAATTCCAACCACCCATCGTTGCAAGCAGCAATGGATCCTTCGGATCGATGGCGAGTCCATCCTGCAACGCTTTCTTGGACTGATCCGCGAAGCCTTTGCTTTGCGCTTGCATCAGGCCGACCAAGCGGCCTTCATAGCCGAGCACGGCTGCGAGATAGATTTTAGGCAGCACGGCTTTGGGATCGGCAGCCATGGCTTTGCGCACGATCGCCTCCGCGCGCGTTTCGCAATCGAGGCATGGCGGAATGCGCAGCGACATATCCGAAACCGCGGCGCGCGCGGCGACCGAAAGGCCTTCAGGTGTTTTCGCCGCTTCGCCGGCAGCCATCGCCTGATCGTATTTGCCTTCACGCCACAATTCGAACGGCGTGGGCGCCACCTGTTGCGACATCACGGGCGTGATGGGGGCGGTCGGTGTCTGCGCAAATGTCGGCCACGCTGCGGTAATCGCGAATATGCTTGCGAGCAAAATCGTTTTCTTCATGTCACAGGCTCCAGAAATTCCCCGTCAAGGGCGCGACGGATCAATGCGGCGGTTTCAGCACAACCGAATAGAGCAGCGAACGAACCGAAGCGCGGGCCTTGCGTCTGGCCGAACAATACTTCGTAAAGCGCCTTGAACCAATCGCGCAGCGGTTCGAAACCATGGCTCTTGCCGATTTCGTAGACCACGTTCTGCACCGTTTCTCCGTTGCGTTCGTCCCGTAATGCGTCGAGCCTGTCCGCCAGTTCGCTGAGCGCGGCCCGTTCTTTTTCGTCTGCCGCACGATAACGCTTTTGCGGCTTCACAAAATTCTCATAGTACTTGACAGCATAGTCAACAAGCCGGTCAAGACCAGGATTGTCCTTAGGATTGGCCTGTGGCGCATAGGCGCGGATGAAGCCCCATAAAACATCGCGATTATGGGCGTTCGACGCACTCACGAGATTGAGCAGCAACGCGAAGCTGACGGGATAATTCTCGGCCGGCGGCCGGCCTTCATGAATATGCCATACGGGATTTTCGACACGCTCCGCCTCACCGGTTTCATTCGCGTGATACTGTGCGAGGAAACCGATGTAATCATCCACCGCTTTCGGAATGACATCGAAATAGAGCTTTTTCGCGGCGCGCGGCTTTTGATACATGAACAGCGCAAGGCTTTCCTCCGGCCCATAGGTCAGCCATTCATCGACCGAAATACCGTTGCCTTTCGATTTCGAGATCTTCTGACCCTGTTCGTCGAGAAACAATTCGTAATTGAACCCTTCGGGCGGATTGCCGCCGAGCACGCGCACGATCTTCGACGACAATTCGACGGATGAAATGAGATCCTTTCCCGCCATTTCGTAATCGACGCCGAGCGCAAGCCAGCGCATCGCCCAATCGGCTTTCCATTGCAATTTGCAATGACCGCCCGTCACGGGCAGTTCGGTGCGTTCGCCCTGATCTTCGAAAACAATCGTGCCGCGTTCGACATTCCATTCGAGCACGGGCACCTGCAGCACATGACCATTGCGCGGACTGACGGGAAGAAACGGCGAATAGGTCGCGCGCCGTTCTGCACCCAACGTCGGCAACACGACATCACGCACTTTTTCGTAATGTGAAAGCACAGTGAGCAGCGCCGCATCGAAGCCGCCGCTTTTGTAACACTCCGTCGAACTCATGAATTCGTATTCGAAACCGAAGCGGTCGAGGAATGCCTTGAGCCGTGCATTGTTGTGCGCGCCGAAACTTTCATGCGTGCCGAAAGGATCGGGAATGGAGGTGAGCGGCTTGCCGAGATATTCAGCCAGCATCTCCTTGTTCGGCACATTGTCCGGCACTTTGCGCAAGCCATCCATGTCGTCCGAAAACGCGATGAGCTTTGTCGGCACATCGCTCATCAACTCGAATGCGCGGCGCACCCACGTCGTGCGCGCGACTTCGCCGAACGTGCCGATATGCGGTAGACCCGATGGGCCATAACCCGTCTCGAACAACACTTTGTTAAGAGGTTTGCCCGCTTTCGCACGGGCTTCCACGCGCGCAAGAACCTTCCGCGCCTCCTCGAACGGCCAGGCGTGAGCAGCCAGCGCCACGTCGCGGCGCAATAAATCGGCGGTTGGGGAAGACATGGAAAATGCAACCTTAAGCGATTTGAAAGGGCCGGAAAGCTAGGCTTTGACGGGGGACGACGTCAATGTCCGTAAGCGAAGCATTGCCGGAACAGGATGCGCGCGCGCAACTCGCGATGCGCGTGGAGAATCTTTACACGATCGGCCGTGCCTATCTTTCACTGCCTTTCACGGTTTTCTGTTTGCCCGCGGCGTTCTTGGGCGGCAAGCCGAATGCTCTGCAAGTGTTGGCGCCATTGGTCCTGCAGATCATCGCCATCGTTGTCGGCGAGAATGTGCGCCACGCTTATTTGCGGCGTGCATCCGACAAAAGCGCGGATTATTGGGCGCGGCGTTACGTTGCCGCTTCCGCTGTTTCGGGCGCGAGTTGGGGTCTGAGCGCGATCATCTGGTTCGTGCCGAACTCCTTTCCGGCGGAGGCCTATCTTTCGCTCGCTTTCCTCGGCATGACGTCTGCGGAATTGATCGGGCGTTGCGCCTATCGTCCTGCGTTTGCCACGCATGTTTTCTTCTCGCTGACGCCGCTCATCATTCTGCTCCTGCTTCAGGATAATCTTCTCGCGACGATGAGCGCGGTCGTCATCATCTTCTTCGCAGCCCTTCTGTTCGGCTATTGCGGTCTTGTCGGAAGCTTCCTCGACCGCAGCGCGCGTTTGAAGGAGCACAAGACAGCACTTATCGACCGCCTGTCGCTGCAAAAGGAGGCTGCCGAAAAAGCGCGCGATGCAGCCGAACTTGGCGCACGTGCAAAATCGGCGTTCGTCGCCAATATCAGCCATGAGATCCGCACACCGCTCAACGCGCTGCTCGGCATGGCGCAACTTCTGGATCGCGCAGGCCTCGAAAAACAGCATCGCGATTACGTGAAAGTGATGCTGGAAGCGGGCCGCGGCCTCAGGCTTCTGCTCGATGACGTCATCGCGCTTTCGAGCGAGGAGGCGAACACCGACAAACATGGCGATTGCGATCCTTCGCAAACCGCGCGTGCCGTCGTGCAATTGCTGCAGCCGCGCGCCTGGGAAAAGCAATTGCGGTTGACGCTTTCCGTCGCGTCCGGCCTGCCGCGTGCTGGCGGCGATCCGCGCCGCATCCGGCAAGTGCTTTTGAAGCTTGCAGAGAACGCGCTCAAATTCACCGATCGGGGCGGCGTCGAAATCCTTGTCGAGGCGACCGAAAACGCGAACGGCACGCAAGGCGTGAAATTCTCCGTCACGGATACGGGCCTAGGCATTCCGTCCGAAGTGGCGGCGCATCTGTTCCAACCTTTCACGCCGGGCGACGCGTCTTATGCGCGACATCATGCAGGCGCAGGCCTCGGCCTTGCGGTTGCCAAGCGCATCATCGATTCGCTTGACGGCGAGATCGGATTCGAAAGCGAGCCGGGACAAGGCTCGACGTTCTGGTTCGCGCTGCCGGTCGTGAGCACGAGCGCCGCAGATCGCGACCATCAGGCGCAAGGCGCACAGGATGCCGAGCCGCCATCCGATCTCACGCTGCTCGCCTACATCACCGATTACGGCGCGCATCGCCAGTTCGTGCGGTATCTCGAACCGTTCGGCAATCGCATCATCTTCGCACAAACACTGGCCGATGCGGCGGCACGCGCGGCGCGCGAGGATTTCGACGCCATCGTTGCGCGTGCGAGCGACATCGAGACGCTCGCCTCTTCGCCCGGCGCGGGCGCGCCGATGCTTGCGATCCTGTTCCCCGGCGACAAGCCCCCCGAAAGCGGCGACGAGGTGCTCTACTGGCCAGCGCCTTCGAACGAAGTCTATGCCGTGTTGCGCAAGGTAACGGCGCGCAAGGAAGAAATCGTGCCGCCACCGCCGAAGGAAGTCGCGGCCATCGACGCGCCCGCATTTGCGGCGCTCGAAAAGTCGCTCGGTTTCGCGACACTCGTCGAAATTCTTCAGTCCTATATCAAGACGACTGAAACGCTGTGCAACTCGCTTTCGAAGGCAAGCGCCGAGGAAGATTGGGCAGAAGCTGCCCGCCTCGCGCAGGACATCGCGGGTGCTGCGGGCGGCCTCGGCCTCGGTGCGATGACGACGGCGGCGCGCGGCTTTGCGCAACAGGCGCGTGTCGGAGAGGATTCGCACGCGCTGCGCAATGCGGCCCAGATGGTCGTCGGCGAGCATGTCCGCGTGCGCAATGCCCTGACCAATCTTTATCCGGATTTGGCTGCCTAGCCTTTTCATTCTGTTCGGACTACGCAAGATCGGACGATGTCCGATGTTTTCCACCTCCCCGCCCTTGTTCCAGCCGCAGGCGGCGCTGTCATCGCGCGTAATGGCGAAACGCAACGTGTCACACCCGATGAAGCCAAATCGCTGTTCCGCTCCGGCGATGTGATCGTCGCCAACACCGCGTTCGTTTCGGGACGACTCAAAACCGCACCATCCAAACCAATTTTCGACGTTTTGGAATTGTTTGCATTTGTACATCCCGCGCGCGCACACCTGCCGAGTGCATCGGGAATAACACGCGCGTTGGGCTTGGCCGGTTCCGGAACCGCGGAAGCGCAAGCCGTGACCCTCGTTCGCGCCGTCGAACAGCTTCTCGCGAATTTGCGCGAGCGGAAGGGCGAGCACGAACGCTTGCGTCCACTGGTTGCCTCGCTTGCGCGGGCCGGATGGCGATGGGGGCCGCAAATACTGGCCGCTATCGGAGAAGCGGCTGACAGCAAAAACCCTATCGCGGGTTACGATACGTGGCGTGCGCTGCCGCAATGGGAGGATGACGCGCCGCCGCCAAAGCCAAGCTCGCTGCCCGTCGAAATCGATGAGACGCGTGTGCGCCTTCATCGTCTTGTGGGCGTGACGCACGAAGCGCGCCCCGAACAAATCGAGTATGCGGAAGCGGCGACCTATGCCTTCGGCCCGCGCGAGAAAAGCGGCGAGCCGCGCATCGCGCTCATCGAAGCGGGCACAGGCATCGGCAAGACGCTCGGCTATCTCGCGCCCGCAAGCCTGTGGGCGGAGAAGAACGGGCCAGGCTTGTGGCTTTCCACATATACGCGCAACCTCCAGCGTCAGATCGTGCAGGAGATCGCGCGTCTCTATCCCGATCCCGCCGAACGCGAAGACAAGGCCGTCGTACGCAAGGGCCGCGAGAATTATCTGTGCCTGCTCAATTTCGAAGATGCGGTGAAACGCATAGCCCTTGCGCCGGGCCAACGCGCCGTGGCGCTCGGCCTTATCGCGCGATGGATAAGCGCCACGGCCGACGGCGATCTTTCGGGCGCGAATTTCCCGGCCTGGCTCGCCGCGAGTTTTCCCTTGAGCGAAATCACCGACCGGCGCGGTGAATGCATCTACGCCGCGTGTCCGCATTACCGTGCCTGTTTCATCGAACGCGCGATCCGGCGCGCGCGTCACGCATCCATCGTCGTCGCCAATCATGCACTTGTCATTTCGCAGGCCGCAGGTGACTGGCTTGCGATGGATGAAACAACCGACACACCGCCCGAACGGCGCGTGCGCTATGTGTTCGACGAAGGCCATCATCTGTTCGATGCGGCGGATTCCGGTTTCGCCGCCCAACTCTCCGGCGTCGAAATGGCGGATTTGCGCCGCTGGATACGTGGGCCCGAAGGCCGCGCGCGCACGCGCATGCGCGGTCTCGACGAGCGGCTCAAGGATCTCGTCACCGACGACAATGAAGCGAAATCCGCGCTCGACGAAGCGATCATGGCATCGGCCACGCTCGCAGGCGAAGGCTGGCACGGCCGTATCGCGAATGGGAGCCCTCGCGGTCCCGGTGAAGCGTTCCTCGCTGCGGCCTACCAACACGTTCGCGCGCGCAGCGAAGACAAGGATGCATTCTATTCGCTCGAAGCCGAAACGATTCCAATGGGCGACGATGTTCTTGAAGCCGCGCGCGATCTCGGCCGTGCGCTGAAGCGGCTCGCAGCACCGCTCATGCGTTTGTCTCATGCGCTAAGGAAACAACTCGACGCCAAATCCGGCGATCTCGAAACCTATTCGAGAGCCCGCATAGATGCCGCGGCCCGAGGCGTTGCCCGTCGCGCAAAGATCATCCTTCCCGCCTGGATCGCGATGCTCGACGCGCTCGAAATGGGCGCGGACGAAGAATTCGTCGATTGGTTCGAGATTGCGCGCGAGGACGGCCGCGATGTCGATATCGGGCTTAACCGTCACTGGGTCGATCCTACGATTCCGTTAGCTGCCGAAGTGCTTGCGCCCGCCCATGGCGCGCTTATCACATCGGCGACACTGCGCGATGCGAACGAGGCCGATGATTGGGCGAACGCGGAATTCCGCACGGGCGCGCATCATCTGCCCGCGCCGCCCAAGCGCGCGCGTTTCGGCTCGCCGTTCAATTATGCCGAACAGGCGCGCATCTTCATCGTGCGCGATGTGAACCGGCGCGATATCGATGCGCTGGCCGCCGCCTATCGCGAATTGTTTCTTGCGTCGCATGGCGGCGCGCTCGGCCTGTTCACCGCCGTACGAACGTTGCGCGCGATCGAACAACGCATCGCAACGCCACTGGCCGACGCGAACATCATGCTTTACGCACAGCATGTGGACAGGCTCGACACAGGCGCGCTTGTCGATCTGTTCCGCGCCGAAGAAAACGCGTGTCTTCTCGGCACCGACGCGCTGCGCGACGGCGTAGATGTGCCGGGACGTTCGCTTCGTCTTGTCGTGTTCGACAAGGTTCCGTGGCCGAAACCCACGATTCTTCACAAAGCCCGCCGCGTGCGTTTCGGACGGACCTATGATGAGATGCTCACACGCCTGCGCCTGAAACAGGCGTTCGGCCGCCTCATTCGCACGAACAAAGACAAAGGTTGTTTTGTCATATTGGAACCAGCGACGCCTTCGCGACTTCTCTCCGCATTCCCCGAAGATGCGCCGGTTGTGCGATGCGGGTTGGCGGATACGGTTAATGCAGTGCGCGCTTTCCTGTCCGAACCCGTTTGAACTAGGCTCCCCGCTCGGGAACGACACGCGAAAAACGGATGGAGGGTTTTATGGCCACCTACACAGTGATCGACAGTTCCAATTCCATTATCGATAACGCAACCGATTTCGGCGCAATCGTGTTGGGCGATGGCGACAATGCCCTTATCACGAGTACGGGATATGTCGTCTCCACCGCGCCCAGTTCCACCGCCATCTATCTCGACGGCTACACCGACGGTTCCAACCTGACGATCGACGGGATGGTTTCCGGCGTCGAGGAAGGCATCTATGCGCTGGGCCAGAACAACAACATCACCGTCAATGGCCAGGTCTATGGCGGCATCAGTTCGGAGGGCAGCGGCACCATCATTACCGTCAGTTCGCACGGCTTCGTCTCCGGCGATATGAGCATGTCCGGCGACTACAGCCAGTTCATCAATGACGGAACGGTCGAAGCTTTGGTCGACGGCATGCAGATCGACAACAACTCGACCTTCATCAACAATGGCCTGTTCTCCTCCAGAGGATTTGGATTTTTCTTCGATGGCGATGGTTCGGTGAGCATCGTCAATACGGGCACGATCCAGGGCGATTTCGAAACCTATTACAACACGACGAACAAGGCGTCGGTCACCATCGACAATTCCGGTCTGTGGACCGACGGCGATCTGGACCTCACGCCCGGCAACGACACCGTGACGAATACCGGCATCATTACCGGCAATGTCGATCTCGGCGACGGCAACAATACGCTCGACTCGCGAAACGGCACGATCGATGGATCGATCAGCGCGGGTTCCGGCAATGACACCATATTGTGCGGCGCGGGCAACGATACGATCTCCGCCGGCGCGGGCGCCGACACGATCGACGGCGGGGGCGGCAACAACACCATGGTGTATCAGGAATCCACGAGCGGCGTTTATGTCGATCTG
>Ga0210396_10001565_pt1 | contig 24543 bp, 22 predicted proteins | sample IncBWH17OmetaG_FD_155466 | JGI IMG/M metagenome (GOLD analysis project Ga0210396, IMG submission 155466) | Forest soil microbial communities from Barre Woods Harvard Forest LTER site, Petersham, Massachusetts, United States - Inc-BW-H-17-O ... | reverse complement strand
GTGCATCGCATCGGGCGCGTTGGCCGGGCCGGTCGCGAAGGCACCGCCATCACCCTGGCCGAGCCGCGCGAGCACAGGATGCTCAAGACCATCGAACGGGCGACCAAGCGGCCGATCGCGATCGAGAAGCTGCCGACCGTCGCAAAGCTGCGTGCCATGCGCTTGGAGCTGATGCGCACCGAGCTCCGGGAGAGCCTGCTCAAAGACGACGGCGACCTTAATGCCTTCCGGGCTGTTGTCGGGCCGCTCGGTGCGGAGTTCGACCTCTTCGCGGTGGCGCTGGCCGCGGTCAAGCTGGCTCATGAGGCGAGCGGAACACCTCGCGAGCAAGAAGAGATCCCCGTGGTCGAAATGCCGCCGGCGGACGACCGCCGCGACGGTCGAAAGCCCAAACCAGGTGACCAGTGGCCGCCCGCCGGCCATGACCAGCGGCGTGGTCGCCGCGCGACTGCGGCCACGACACGCCTGTTCGTGGGCACCGGCCGTTCTGCCGGAGTCCGGCCGCAAGATCTTGTAGGCGCTATCACCGGCCAGTCGTACCTCTCCGGCAGGGACATCGGTGCGATCGAGATCGCCGATCGTTTCTCCCTCGTAGAGGTTCCCGAGTCAGCCGCCGACGACGTGGTCGCGGCGCTCCGGCGGACGAGCATCAGGGGCCGGAGTGCAACCGTTCGCAGGGAACGCTTCTCGGCGCGATAGGACAGGCCTTCCCAGCCGGCGGCGGCCAGCGCCGACGCTGGGATGACGGGCGCGATAGGCCCGGCGATCATGGCTTTACCATGGTCGGCCGACCGCTCCAGTACCTTGCCGAGATATACGACGACGCGACCGGCTCGGTGGAGTGCTTCATGAGTACCAACATGCAGCATGAGCTGCACGGATGAGGTTTTCGGCAAGGGCAGTGCCGGGGAAGCCGGGCCGCTCGGCGACGGCCTGCTCCAGGGCTGCCGCTACGCCGTTCACCGCACGCCGTCCGACGGCTTCGAGCAGCTCGTCCTTGGACGTGAAGTACCGGTACAGCGTGGCGCGCGAGACCCCAGCCTGGGCGCAGACCGACCCGACGGTGAGACGGCGCACGCCGCGGCGCCCCACCGCGGTCAGTGCCGCGTCGAGGGCCCGCGCCTCGGTCTCCGGATTGGGTGCGGTCATCGCCGTCCCCGGCCCGTACTGGCCGCATCTGCCTGCGCCTCGATCCCGGCGCGCGGACCCCAGAGCGCTGCGAGGAGATCGGGTACCGAGGTGGCGCGGTAGTCCGGCAGGAGCAGCGTCGAAATCACGATGCGCACGAACGCCTCGGTGAGCCGGCGGCGCGTCAGCTGTTCTTGCACGATAGCTGGTGTCTCCGAGAGCGCCGGCTCCAGGACTCCGTCCTCAGCTGCCACCAGGTACAGCGTCTCGATTCGGGCGGCGCACCAGCCTGGACCGTCGCCGTCACCGCAGACGATGGGTAAGACAGCGCGGTCAAGTCGGGCCCGGGCGAGCCTACGTTACGGCTACAACAGGTCAGGTTGTGAGAGCCAGGCACATCTCGGTGATGTCATTGGTTTCGATGAGATCGGGCTCGGTCGCGGCGCGTACCTCTGCAACGGAGGTGCCAGGAGCTAGTTCGCGCAGGACCAGCCCGTCAGGGCCGACGTCGATCACGGCGAGGTCAGTGATGATCCGCTGGACGCAGCGTACGCCGGTCAGGGGCAGTGAACACTGGGTGACGATCTTCGGGCGGCCGTCTTTGGTGACATGTTCCGTCATGGCGATGACGCGCCTGGCTCCGTGGACGAGGTCCATGGCACCGCCCATGCCCTTGATCACTTTTCCCGGGATGGTCCAGTTCGCGAGATCGCCGGTGGCCGAGATCTGCATGGCGCCGAGGACCGCGACGTCGATGTGGCCGCCGCGGATCATGCCGAAGGACGTGGCGGAGTCGAAGAATGACGCGCCTGGGAGGACGGTGACGGTCTCCTTACCGGCGTTGATCAGATCAGGGTCGACGCCGGCGTCGTCGGGGTACGGCCCCGTACCGAGAATTCCGTTTTCGGATTGAAATACAACGTGAACTGAAGGCGGGATGTAGTCGGGGACAAGGGTCGGAAGGCCGATGCCCAGGTTGACGTACTGGCCGTCGGCCAGCTCACGAGCCACCCTGGCGGCCAGTTGCGGCCGAGTCAGGCGGTTCACGCTGCCGCTCCTTCGCCGTCGCGGCCGTCAATGCCGGGGTCGCGGGTGGTCCGTTTCTCTATGCCCTTGCCCGCGGTGCCGACTTCCACGACGCGCTGGACGAAAACTCCGGGCGTGTGGATCTGCCCCGGGTCAAGCTCGCCGGGCTCGACAAGCCGCTCGACCTCGGCGATGGTGACGCGCCCGGCCATCGCGGCGAGGGGGTTGAAATTGCGGGCCGATTCGTTGTATACGAGGTTTCCGTGCCGGTCGCCTTTTGCCGCGCGGACTAGCGCGAAGTCCGTGACGATACCGTATTCCAGTACGTAGTGTTCTTTGCCGAAGCGACGGGTTTCCTTCGCTGGTGACGCGACCGCCACGGTGCCATCCGCGTGGTAGCGCCAGGGCAGCCCGCCCTCGGCGAGGAGCGTTCCGACGCCGGCTGGCGTGTAAAACGCGGGCATGCCGCAGCCGCCGGCGCGCAGCCGTTCGGCGAGCGTGCCTTGCGGGCACAGTTCGAGTTCCAGCTCCCCGGACAGGTACTGGCGGGCGAACTCCTTGTTTTCGCCGACATAGGAGCTGACGGTGCGGCGGACTCGTCCGGCCCGCAGCAGCAGCCCCAGCCCGGCGTCATCCGTGCCGCAGTTGTTCGTGACGGTCTCCAGCCCGCGGGCGCCGTGTTCATACAGCGCCTTTATCAGCACGTGCGGGATTCCGCAGAGCCCGAAGCCCCCGACGGCCAGCGACGCTCCGTTCCCGATGTCCGCTACGGCCGCTGCAGCCGCTTTGATCGTCTTATCCATGGATCACCTCAATGCCTATGCGGGTTGGCCCCGGCCCTGCGTTGTGTTCGGGCGGGCACCGGTTCCGGACACCCCGGCTGCGACCGGGACCCGCCCCTGGATCCGCACCTCGGCCGGCTCGCGCCCCGCGCACGCCAGGCACAGCCTGGTCCATGCGTGCTCACCGAGCCGCCAGCCGTCCGGGACGTCCCATGGGTCGGTGACCGGGTCGGCCGGTTCACGGGCGAGCAGCCTTCCAGCGCCGCCGCCGGGGCGCCGATGAACACCAGCCCCGCGCCGGCGAAGGCGGCATTCTCGGCGAGGAATCCGTACCCGGGATGTACGGCCTGCGCGCCGGCCTGGCCTGCCGCCTGCAGGATGCGCCCGATGTGAAGGTAGCTCTCGGCGGCCGGAGCCGGGCCGATCCGGATGGCGACGTCGGCCTCGCGTACGTGCCGGGCGGCGGCGTCGGCGTCACTGTGGACCGCGACGCTGCCGACGCCGTGGGCCCGCAGCGTGGCGATGACGCGGACCGCGATCTCGCCCCGGTTCGCCACCAGAACCTTCCCGAACATTGTTCTCCTCACATCCGGAACAACCACCGAGCCCGCCGGACGCCCTATGCGATCACGGTGTTGTGCAGCGATCCGATGCCCTCGATGCGCACCTCGACCCGGTCCCCGGCCGCCAGGTAATGGCCGTCGGCGAGGCCGACCCCGCTCGGTGTCCCGGTGAGGAGGACATCACCCGCGCGCAGCTCCATCCGGCTGGAGACGTACGCGATGATCTCCGCGAGATCGAAGAGCATCTCGCTGGTGCGGCCCTGCTGGCGCAGCTGGCCGTTCACGAAGGTCCGCAGCAGGAGATCGGGCTGCTCCGCGAGGTCGTCCACCATCAGGACCGCGGGGCCCAGGGGTTTGAAGGTCGGGAAGCTCTTCGCCCTGGCGAGAGTCTCGACGTCGTGGATCGTGCCGGCCCGCATCGCCGAGAGCTGCACGTCGCGGGCGGAGACGTCGTTGACGACCGTCAGGCCCGCGATGTGCTCCCAGCCCCGGGCTACCGGGATGTCACTGCCGCGCGCCGCAAGCACAACGGCCAGCTCTCCCTCATAATCGACCTGCGAGGGCGCCTCCCGGGGGAGACGGATGTCGTCCATCGGCCCGGCGAGCCCGGTGTCCGGTACGAGCAGGAACACCGGGGCCTCGGGGGTCGGCATGCCAGCCTCCGCCAGGTGGTCGGCGTAGTTCGCGCCGACCAGCACGAGCCGCCCGGGAGCGGCCACGGGCGCGAGCGGATCGGTGTCGGAGACCGGGACACGCTGGCGGACGGGGGCCTCGCGCAGCCGCAGCATCGCGCCGCGGCGGTCGCCCGCGTCGGCGAGCAGGGCGCCCAGGTCGCGGTATGGCAGATCGAGCAGCAGGAGCTCGCTGCCCTCGCCGCGGGCGAGGCCGCCGGGGGTGCGGTAGATCAGCACGTCAGCCCGCACCCGTCAGGACCCTGACGTCGCGGCTCCGCAGCAGCCACCGGTCACCGCGGCGAACCAGCACGTCGGTCGCGGCGGACAAGGACTGCGGGACGAAGGCGCCGGCGCCCGGCGCCGAGAGCAGGTAGAGGGTGAGGATGTAGCGGACATGCATCCGGTCATCCGCCACCTGGTCGGACCTCAGGTTGGTCACGACGTGGAGGGTTCTGCGGCTGGGGTCGGCGTCTCGGGCGGCGAGCATGTCCCGGATGGCTTCCCGGCCGGCGACGGTGGCGTCGGCGAGCGTGTGGCTGCCGTCCTCCTCGAACAGGTCCGCGATGCTGTACCGGCGCCCGGCATCGGCCCTCGCGTAGGTGTCCACGATGAGGTCCTCGCAGACCAGCAATGCCCCGACCGACGCCGGGTCGAGCTCGCGACCGACGTCCCGCTCGATCCCGGGGACCGCGCTCACCGGCCGGCCCCCGGGGTCGCCACGGTGGGCAGCGGCGTACCGGACGTGCCGTCGCGGTCCGGTGCCGGTTCGAACAGCGACCGCTGGCGCGGCACCGGCGAGGGCCGCAGCAGCGACGTGCGGCTACCGGTGACCTCATTGCGGTACCGCTCCGTAAAGGCCCGCCAGGCCGGATCGGCGCGACGGGTCTCCTCATACCGGAGGGCGTGGTCGGCGTCGGCGAAGGCGCGGTAGGCGTAGACCCGGTGCAGGGGTCCCACCATCGTGACGAGCATCCCCAGGTGTCCCTCGGCGGCGACCGTCGCCGAGGCCTCCCGGTAGGCGCCGTAGGCGGACCAGTAAGTCGCCAGACCGCCGGGGAAGAAGTCGGTCGCCTCCTCAGTAACGACAAGGCCAGATCCGTCGCCGGCCCGGATTGGCTCGATCCCCCCGGGTAGCCGCGGCGGCTCGCTCGTCCACAGGTCGGTCAGTCCGGCCATCGGCGGCGTGGTGAGCAGCGAGTTCTCCTGGGCCAGCGCCCACGGCCTGACGCTCGTGAAGTACTCCGGCACCTGTTCGGCGTAGTAGCGCTGGTAGCTCTCCTGCCAGTGGTCGACCGAGTCGAAGCGATACAGGTGGACGATCTGGTCCGTCGTCCCGGCCACGGTGCTGAAGTAGGAGAGGTTGGCGTCCATCAGCGCGGCGGACGCTTCGTGGACGTTCCAGCGGCGCTGAGCCGCCCAGAAGTCGTCAACCCGGCCAGGGCGCAGTGTGTACTGGCGGCGTTCGAAGATCACAGCACAACCTGTCAATCCGCTAGGAGTTTGCCGGCGAAGACCGCGAAACGCTCCAGGTAGGCCCGGAGGAACGCCTCGGTTGTCGGGTCCTGCAGGCGTCCGTCGCTGCCGATGAGATCAGGTTTGTAACAGATGTACGCCTCGCCGCCGAGGACCGCGGCTCCGAGGATGCCGAGGATCTGCCTCAGGTGCTGTTGCCCGACCGCCGTCCCGATCGCGCCGGGCGATGTTCCGGTCATGGCGACGGGTTTGTCCCGCCAGACGTTCTCGGTTACGGGCTTGGAGCCCCAGTCGATCGCGTTCTTGAGGACCGCGGGAAGCGACCTGTTGAACTCGGGCATGACGATGAAGACCGCCTCGGCGCGCCGGATCTCATCGGTGAACCTGCGCACCGGCTCGGGCCGGTCGACCTCGAGGTCGCCGTTATACATGGGCAGTTCACCGAGCGGGATGCCGAAGAACTTCAGCCCGGGTGGCGCAAGCTGGACGATCGCGTCGGCGAGCTTGCGGTTGATCGACTCACGGCGAAGGCTACCGACAATCAGGCCGACATGGTGGGCAACACTGGTCATGGGTGAGCTCCTGGGGTTACGGACGATCCGCCGGCACGGCAGTCTGTCCAGACGTTCTGTGCACCGTCGGGCAGAAGGCGGACGGCCTGTTCGGTCGGGGCGGCGCGACCTCACGCCGACCGGGCCGACCGAGGGGCTCAGCCGCCAGCCAGGACAGCGAGGGGGTTGGGCAGGTCGGGACTGGCGGCGACCGCCCACTTGCGGTTGATCAGCTCGCTGACCGGGGTGCCGGCCCGGCGCGCCCCGATCATCTTGTCCGGGTCGAAGGAGACGCCGACCGGGTCCTCCTCGAACTCAGGACCGGTCATGTAGGCGGTGGCATCGTCGACGTCGGGGAAGTTGTCGACCTGCATCTCGACGAAGTTACCGTCAGGGTCGCGGTAGTAGATCGAGGTGGTAACCCCGTGCTGGACCGGTACTAGCGGCTCGAGCCCCTGCGCCTTGAGATCGGCGTAGCGGTCGAGCAGATCGTCGAGCGTGGCGAAGGTGTAGGCGACGTGGTGCATGCCAGCTGCGGCCGGGGACTTCGCCTCGAGCGTCACCGGCGGCGACAAGAAGGCGATCCGGTGGTGCTCCTCGTCGTAGGTGACGAAGGACAGACCATGGCCCTCATAGACGACATGTCCCTTGAGCAGCGCGCAGTACCAGTCGCGCATCTCCTCAAGCTTGCTGGTCTGCAGGACTACGTGAGCGAACTTCGGTGTGGTACCCATCTGACACCTCTCATGGCAGTGGTTCTTCGGACGATCGCAGAGGTAATACTTGTGGAGTGCGGCGTGCACCACCATGGGCCGACGAGCCAAGCCGATCCCCATCGCCTGCGCTGGCATCCCAACTCGTGTCGCGGGTGCGGACTCTGCCGGTTTTGCTCATAGGCCAGGACCGGTCCGGGCCGGGAAGGAGCTGACGTGGCGGGCTGGGTGACACTGCTCGACGGCCGGCGCGCGCACGGACCGGAACTGGATTGGGTGGGCGCCGACGGTGACCGCGTCCGCTCGGAGCTGGGCGAGGGCGCGCTGGCCTGGGCGGTGGAGACCGGCGAGAAGCTCGCGGTGGAGGTCACCGGTCTCGTGCCGGCCCAGGGCGAAGGCGCACACTTCAACGCCCTCCGGCGGGCAACCACGTCCACGACGCTCCGGTCACTCCTGCTGATCGCGGGCACCGAGACCACCCTGATCGGGCCGGAGACAGTGGAGGTGGCGCGGGACTTCGCTCGCCGGGGTGTCAGCCTCGAAGACCTGCTACGCGGAATCCACATCGGCCTCCCCATACTCGCTGCGGCCCTCCTCGACGCGGCCGAATCCCTGGCGGAGCACGATCAGAGCAGCGAGCTGAAACGCATCTCCCTGCTGCTGTTCGGGCAAATCGACAGCTTCATGGAAATCGCCTCAAACGAGTACCGGCAGGAGAAGGACGACGACGCGGCCACCGTCTCTGCGGCCCGGCTTGAGGCCGTGCAGCGGATCATCTCCGGTGCGGACCCCGCCGACAGGCGCTCGACCGAGCGGCTCCTCGACTATCCACTGCACGCGCCCCGGCATCTGGCCCTGGTGGCATGGAACCCGGCTCCCGGAGAGAACTCCGAACCCAGCCTGCGCTCGACCGTCGACCAGATCTACCGCAACCTGGGCGCCGCCGGACCGACCCTGGCGCTGCCGGTCGGTGCGCACGCGATGTGGTCATGGCGGGCGCTTGAGCGCGCCCCGCTGCCCTTGTCCCGAGCCGATCTCCGCCTCGACGGACGCCGGGTCGCGCTCGGCCAGGTCGGCGCGGGGCTCGCGGGCTTCCGGAGGAGCCACCGGCAGGCCAGGGCGGTTGAGGAACTTCTCACCCGCCGGCCAGAGTGGACGGGCACCGTGCTCGCCCACGCAGACGTCGAGCTGCCGGCCCTGCTGACCACGGACCTGGCCGCCGCCCGCGAGCTCGTGACGCGGCACCTGGGTCCGCTCGCCAAGGATGATCCGCGCATGCACGAGATCCGGGAGACGCTGCGGTCCTATCTCGATCATGAGCGGAGCACCGCCAAGGTCGCTGCCGAGCAGCACATCTCGCGCAATACGGTGACTTACCGCGTCCAGCAGGCGATGCGGCTTTGCGGCTACCGGCAGGGCACCTCGCCGCTGCGACTTCATGCGGCCCTGTCGATAGTGGATTGGCTCGGCTGAATGCTGCTGTCGCCATCGCCGCCCTCCCGCTGCGGGGCCGGGCCTGTGTGCCGAGAATCGCATCCACGGCTCTGAACAGCAGAGTTGCTCGCCCGGCGCTCCGCCCGTGATCACCTGATCATGTGCCTGCGGTTTGTGTTCCTCCTGATCACGCGACTAACCGGGTGGCTGCGGCTATCCCGGCGTGAGGAGACGTGGAAGACCGCCGAAATCTTGATCCTGCGCCACCGGCTCGCGGTCCTGCAGCGCCGGCAGCCGCTCCACCCGAAGCTGAACTGGGCAGACCGGGCCCTGCTCGCGGCACTGCTAGGCGCGATACCGCAGAATAAATCCGAGGGTGGACTTGAACCCCCATCGTGGTGGTACATCCCGAACCGGGGATCTATCACCACTCCGAAGTAACACGCCGCCGACGCCCGGCCCGGCAATTCACGATGCGAGTCAGCGGTTCGCGGCAGTCTTCGCTACCGGGACCCGAGCCCGGGGAGAATGGCGAGCCCGCAGCATGAAGAGGACGACCAGGAAGGCTGCCGTAATGCGTCACCGGCCTCGGTGCGCCGCTCCACCGGGACCGCGTCAGCTGCGGCACGATCTGCCATGTGTTAGCGACTTCGCTATATGACGATCCTGCGGCTGGAGTGTGTGGCGACGTCCCGGCAGGGCTCGATGACCATCCCGAGCATGGACTGCGAGTGCTGACGAGGCTCCGGGCGCGCGCGTACCTGCCTCGTTCTGCGCGGACGTCGGCACGATGCTGATCAAAACGTGGGTAATGCAGATTTGGGAATTCTGCGCGCCCGTGAGCCGGTACGGATAGCGGTCAGTGGCCTGCCATGGTGCCGTCTTACTCAGGCGGGGAGGGCCGGAGGGAACCCGTATTCAGGCTGGAAGCCGATACGGACGCCGGATATCAGGATCTCAGTGAAAGCTGTAGGCGCCTGAGACGACGTCGTCCGGGTCTTGGCCCGGTCGAGCCGGGGCGAGAGCCATCCCTGCGCTTCGGCATGACGCTGGCTGGCTCGCGGCGGGGTGGCCGTGTCACCTTGAACCATCGTTGGCTGGCGCCGTACCATCCGGTACCGATGGGGAGCCCTGCGCTGCGAGGTGGGACTCAACCCGGGCGGCGGGGATGCGTTCCTGCTCGCAGGCCAGCAGGGCCAGCGCACGGGCGTCGGCTGCAGTGGGGCGGTTCGGGTCCAGGGCGCGTGGCCACAGCCGGGCATAGCGGACGGCTGCCACTTCGGCCGCATACACCAGCGCCTGACCGACCAGGTACAGCAGGGCGAACATGCCCGCCACGGTGGCGAAGCTGCCGTAGACGGGGCCGGCCTTGGCCACCAGCTTGGCCAGCAGCAGCGGCCCGGCGTTGAGCACGACCGTCACCGCCGCCGCGCCCAAGACGGCGCCCGGCCAAAGCGCCCGGACCGGAGCGGGCCGCGCCAGCAGCAACTTCGCACCAAGCAGCAGCACCGCGAAGACGACCAGCGCCGAGCCAAGCACCGCGGCCACCCGCTGCACACCGGACTCGCCGGGCAGCGCGGTGGCCACCACCGTGAGCGCACCGACTGCCACCGCTCCGACCAGCAGCATCGCCAGCACCGCGAATACCCGGACGTACCGTGAGACGAAACCGGCCCGAGAGCGGAACCGGACCGCCGCGACATGGTTCAGCGTCTGATAGGCCGAGAACACGACACCGGTTCCGGACAACAGCAAACCCGCCAGGCCGGCCACGAACGGGATTGTCGACGTCGGCAAGGTGGTCAGCGAATGCTCGACCGTGGACTGCAGCGCCTCCGGCACGCTCGCGGTGATCAGCCGCTGACGCAGGTCTGGATGATCGGCCAGCACCCGTGACAGGATCGCCACCCCGAGCAGCAGCAGAGGGAAGATGCTCAGGAATCCGTAGTAGGTGATGAGCGCCGCCTGCCGGCCGCCCTCATCGTCGCCGTACTTCTTCAGCACCGCGTAGGGGAACCCCAACACACCATGCTTGCGCTGCAGGCGGTCCGCCCACGCGGTGATCCGGTTCACCAGGCCGTTCAGGCCTTCCAAACTCATGGCTGTCAATCCTTACGGGCGGCGTCACACGTATTCGCGTCGGCGCATCCAGGCCAGGGTCACCCAGCCCCAGATCGGGGGCAGGTAGGCGGTGAACAGCCGCTGGATGAACACCGCCGCGACCGCCTGGTCCTGGGGGACGCCGGCGCTGGTCAGCCCGCCGATCAGGCCCGCCTCCACGACACCGAGGCCGCCGGGCACGGGGATGGCTCCGCCGATGATCGAGGCCAGGGTGATGACCACAAGCAGGGTCGCGATGCTGGCCCGCTGCCCGACCGCGTGCAGCGACGCGCCCAGGGCCATGGCCACGAACAGCTGAGCCAGTACCGAGCCGGCCAGAATATAGAAGATCTTGCGCGGCTCGGCGGCGATCGTCTTGATGTTGGCCCAGATGCTCACCAGATGCGGCCGGATCCGGCTGCTGGCCAGCCGCCGCAGCCGGGGTACGAAGGTGATCAGTATGATGGCGATCCCCGCCGCGAGGATCACGCCGACCACGATCCAGATCACCGTCTGGTTGCCGCCTGAATTTGCCGGCGCGTGGAAGTCGCCAGCGGCGAAGCCGATGGCGACCAGGAACAGCAGTATCTTGGCTGCCCAGCTCGCGGTGGACGCGATGGCGCCGGAGCTGACCGCCGCCGCCGCGTCGTAGCCGTTGCGCTGGAAGAACCTGACCCGGAGCGCGAATACCGCGACGTCCCCCCCGGCCAGCGAGGTGAAGGTGTTCGACGTCTCGAGCGCAAGGCACCGGCCGTAGGGCAGTTGGCCCGGGACGGCGCCGTTCAGCGCCCACGCCTCCGCGACCACCGGAAGCTGGGCGAGCACGAAAGCCAGCGCCACCCATCCCCAGCTGGCTCCCTTGATCACGTCCAGCGACCCGCGCACGTCGGCGAGGACCCCGAGGATCGCCCAGACACCGATCAGCGTGCCGATGCCGAACACCAGGTTGACCCAGCTGACCCGCTTCGCCTCAGCCAGCTTGGGGACCTCGATGCCGGTAGCGCTGGCCACCGCCGCCCGCAGCCCCGGCAGCAGGCCCTTATCCCGCTGAACAGCGCTAACCGTGACCGGGTCGAGCGCCGAACGCTGCAGGTGCACCAGGGCACCGCGTGTCGTGTCGGCGTCGAGCACCCGGCCCGCTGCCGCGGCCGTGCGCTCGGCACCCACCCGCACCGCCACCGCGGCTAGGGCGGCCGCGAGGTCGCCGTCGAGGCGGCCCTCAAGGGCGGATGCGGACGCGGAGCGGAAGTCCTTCAGGCAGGCCCCGCCCTCCGCGGAAACGATGATCGTTTCTGACCCGAGCGCCCCGTGCGCAATGCCTGCCTCGCGCAGCCGGAGCACGGTCCGCAAGAGCTCGTCCAGAGTTCCGTCCGGCAGGACGGAGTCGTCGGCCTCGGCCAGAGCTCGGCCGGCCGGCAGCCTGGTCACCAGCGCAGCGTCCCGGCTGGGCCCGAACCGGCCCACGGCGAGCACCTCGGGCACCAAGACACCGGCGCGCCCCGCCATCAGAGTGAGAAATGCCTCGTGCTCGACCTGCTGCAGACGATCAAGAATGAGGGTGGGCCCTGAATCGCGGTAGAAGCAGAACCGCCACAGTTTCGCCAGGACGCGCGCATCGGACGCGTCACGGCCGTAAACCGACAGCTCGACAGCCCGGCCAGCTGCGTCCTGTCCGGCGAGCTTCTCCACCCCCCAGATCTGGCGGGGAGCCCGGACGATGCCCCCGACCGCGACATTCAGGCCTGCGATCCAGTCGCTGATCTCCTCCGCCGAGGGCAGGCCGAGCGGCGACCCCACCGCCAGGTGCAGGCCGGCCGCGACGCCCCAGCCGAGCGCCAGGCTGGAGACGGTGTTAACCGGAAGCGCTGACCCGTCGATGACCGCGGCGATCGACGCCATCGCGACCAGCAGCGACACCAGGCGGTGCAGCGGGCGGCTCAGATAGGGCAACGCGGTAGCCGCCACGGCCACCGTGACCGCGAACTCCGTCACCGGATAGCCCGTATCAATCCCGGCCAGCGAATCGGTCACCGGCCGTCCGGCCGACGGTCCCAGGATCACGCCGAGCAGCAGGCAGACACCCCAGGTGATCACGGCGGCCACCGCCGTCCACCGGACCGCGGCCAGCCGCGGAACCAGCAGCCCGAGGATGACCAGAAGGACGATGACGCCGGCCGAGCCGAGCCAGAAGACCGAGGTGACCAGCCACCTGATTGCCGCAGGCGGCGGGTTCAGCGCATGAACAACCCGCAGTTCAGCCGCCGAGTTGGCCCGCATGACCGGAACCGATACCACCACCACCACGACCGCGAACCCCAGCCGGAACGCATCAGATGCTCGCCGACGGGTCGTACCCCCGCCCCGCGGCCCGAGCACCGCCGCGCGCAGCCGCGGTGCCACCACCCGGCGGTCCGCACCCGCAACGCCCTCGCTCGTTACCGAGGCCACAGGTTCCTCCTGCCGCACGGCCGACGGCGGCTCGCCGGGGCTCTGAACGCATGCCGTGGCGGTTGAGCCGGGGGCTCTCCGGGCCGCTAGGGTGGCCTGTCGTGCCAGGCTGTCCCGGCCATGCGCCAGATGGCGCGCGCAGCGCGCTATGCAGTGGCGCCGTGCAGGGCGTCCTGGAGCTCTTGCTCGCCTTCCTTGGATAGGGAGGTCTTCAGCACGGTGCCGCCGTACTTGCTCATGGCCTCGACGGCCTTGTCCGGGGTGACCTTCTCGACCATGAGGAACAGCGCGGAGGTGCCCGGCTGCAGCATGCCGCGGACCTGGTCCTGGAACTGCTTGTCGATGCCGGACTTGGTGACCTTGCCCATCAGCGCGCCCATTCCGGCCCCGACGGCCATCCCGAAAACCGGGATGAAGAACAGCAGCCCGAACAGCAGGCCCCAGAACATGCCCCAGGTCGCCCCCGCGCCGACCAGGTGGTGGCGGGTGTGCACGTGGTAATCGCCGGATTTGTCCCGCACGATCACGGCGATCGCATCGGGCTCGATGATGAGGTCCTTGGCGAGCTGGCGTGCCTCGTCGGCGGCGGCCTCGGCGGTGGTCTCGTCGGGGTATCCGATCGCGATCAGGTCAGACATGGCGTCCTTTTTCTTTCTTGTTCTGTGGTGATCGATTCGGCTTGTCAAAGCGGCTGTGACCTGCGTCCTGCTCCGGACGGGTTATCCGGCACGTGCCGGTCACCGCCCGGTTCCGATGATTGCGGGCTGAGGCCTCTGTAGGCCTTACGGTTCCGCACAAACCGGGCGCACGCCTCGCCCATCGAGGGGTGAATCACCCGCATCACGGGGCGCCAACGGCGCCACGTCACGGTAATCCAGGTCCGGATCAGCCCCGCACTCACAGCAGATCAGCTCATACGTATCGGTGCAGCCGCCTTCCGGGCGGCCGTCCGCCAGGCGGACCGGCTGCCGCCGCAGCACCACCGTCCACCCCAGCGCGGGCTCATCATGGGTCCGCGCGGCTGCCTCCTCGTGCCTGACTTGCGCTGTTATGGCCAACTCCGGAGCCGACGCGGGTGAATCGTGCAGTCCTGTCGCGGCCGGCGCTCGCGGCCCTCGCCGATCCGTACGAGACGTCCCACCGCTAAGTGGACGCATCAAGCCGGAGGCCTGTTGTCTCCGTCACGCGAGCTACCGGCCGCCGGGACAGCCATTCGATGTAGGACTGGCAGTGACTCATGTCGAGTTCCACATCGCCGGGCGGAGCCTGGGCGAACATCAGCGCGGCGGCGCCCTCCAGCGTGCTGCGCAGCGAGTCGGCCGGACCGGTCGCCTCGAATCCCAGGGACCACCAGGTCTCACCGTCCGAGCGGACCTCGGTGAGTTCCACCCCGCATTCCGAACCCGTGGACCGCTCCGCGAAGTCTGCCATGAGCCGTCCGTCGGCCAGCCGGAATCGGCTCATCCACCGTCTCTTGTGCACCACCGTCCAGCCGGCCGACCCGGCTCCGTCCAGGCCGAGCGACCCGAACGGAAACGACCACTTCCGCCAGGACTCGATGCGGCCGCGGGCGCGGCCCGCGGCATCGAGGATTCCCGGGCTGCCGTGATACTGCTTCACCTCGAGCAGCTGACCCGCGCGGATTTTCACCGACAGCCCGCGCAGGAACGGATGGATGAGGTAGATGTCCTTGCGCGAGTCCAGACCGGCGGGGAACCGCCCGAACCATCCGGCGACCGCGGCATCCAGCTGGCCGGGCAGGATCCACCGCACCTCGACGGTGCTCAGTCCCTCGATGACCGAGGGCACTGACGGCCCGGTAGGCGGCACGATCGGGGGGCGCTCACGCACCTCCGCCCGTTTCGGGGCGTCCGGATCTGACGGCCTCGACCAACTCCTCATAGCCATGCTCATTCTGGTCGGCGTAGATACTCACAGTTCAGCACCGTCCTTGACCTGGGGCATCACCCTCAAGAGGGTGAGCTCCGCCGGATGAGCCTTCGATCTGGCAGTTGCTGGGTGCTACGCCCAGGACAGCCAGCGGCCCATGGTCAGCAGCAGCCCGGCGAGCACGAAGGTGATCGGCGCGGTGACGTCGAACCGTTCCAGCCTGGCCGATGCGATGCGATCGCGGGCCAGGCCACGAGGTCACCCCGGGATGGGTGATGACGCGGCACCTGCCTCCGGGCACGCTGGCGGCAAGGCTGAACCGGCAGAACGCGAGGCGTAATTTTGCTGCGAGCACAGATGTATGAGATCACTTTCGCCGGCCAGGCGGGCAGTACGCTGCGCGCGGAATTCGACGACTGCGAGGTCATCGTAGGTCCGGGCACGACAATCCTCCGCGCGGAGCTGCCGGACCAGGCAGCGCTGTCCGGGCTGGTCGTGCGGATCACCGGCCTCGGGCTTGAGCTGATCGACATGCACCGCGTGGCGCCGTCAGCTGAGGACTGAGGTTGGTGCCGGGTGAGGCTGGCCGGACTGTCGAGCGGACTGCGGGGCGCCACCCCGATGTCATCGCGCATGCGCGATGAATTCCGGGCGGCCCGGTCAGCCAGCCCTGTCCGAGAGGAAGTAGCGGTGGCGGCAGAGGACGATGTGCAGGAATCTGTGCCGCTTGAAATGAGCCACCGGGTCTGTGCTAGTGGCGAGGTTGTCGTGGATCTGGGCGGTGAGCTGGATATCGTCAGCGCCGACGTCGTGGTCAGCTACGTCAGGGAGGTCATAGATCGCTGCCCCGGGCCCGTGGTCGTAGACCTGACTGCGCTTGCTTTCTGTGATGCGCGGGGCCTGGGCGCCTTGTTGCGGATGGCCGGTTATGCGGAGCAGGCGGGCTGTGAGTTTCGGCTGATCTCGCCGAGGCCTTCGCTGGTCAGGATCATGCGGATCACCGGTTTGGACCGCAGGTTCCTCGCCTGCCGGGCAACCTGTCCGGCCGGTTCTTGAGTGAGCCCGCCCGGTGGCAAGGGGGTCATGGCCTGAGCGCTAGCAGCGACGAGGGCCGTGGACTGGCCCACGGAGTTATCGGGTCGGGGCGGGTGATCGCCTTCGGCCTCAGCAGTGTGGCCCCGGCCGGCTCGGTGGCAGCCGGGCTATTCATCCTGGTGTCCTACGCCGGGTTCGCCTCTCCACTGGTGGTGGTCATCGCGTTCGTCGCGTCGTTGTGCTGCGCGAGCAGCATCGCGGAGTTCGCCCGGCGGCTGCCCTCGGCTGGCTCGCTGTACACCTACAACAGCCGCGGCCTGGGCCAGATCGGGGGTTTCCTGACCGGCTGGATGATGATCGCCGCGTACGCGCTGTACGCGCCCGCCGGTGTCGCGCTGACCAGCGCGTACGCGTCGCTGCTGCTCGCCACTGTGGTGCATGTGACCATCGCCCCGTGGGCGTTGTTCGTGGTCATCGTGGCGGCGGTGGTCCTAGTCGGCTACCTGGGCATCGCCACCTCCTCCTCGGTCGATCTACTGCTGGCCGCCGGGGAGGTGGCCGTAATCGCGGCCCTGGCCATCACGATCTTGGGCAAAACCGGGCCCGCGCACTACACCGGCGCGGTCTTCTCACCGGCATCGTCGCCGCACGGCCAGTTCAGCGACATCACCAACGCGATGATCTACGGCATCTCCGCCTTCGCGGGCTTCGAGGCCGCCGCCGCGCTCGGCGAAGAGGCACGGGACTCGCGCCGCTCCATCCCCGCGGCCACCTTTGCCGTCGTCCTCGTGACCGGCCTGTTCTACCTGCTCGTCGTGCTAGCCGAGACGTTCGGCACCGGGCGGCATGGCATCACCGCCCTGACCCGGCAGCCCAGCCCGCTGGGCTATCTGACCAGCCGCTACTGGTCGCCATCGGTCCTGTGGGTCATTGACCTGGTGATTGTGCTCACCGGCCTGGGCTTTGTCATCGCCGTGTTCAACGCGGCCATCCGGATCCTGTTCGCCATGGGCCGCGAACAGGTCCTGCCGGGGTCCCTGGCCCGGCTGTCGAGCCGCCGCACTCCCGTCACCGCGATCGGCTGCACCGCAGCGCTCATACTCGTGCTCGGGCTGCCGCTGACCTACGCCGACGGCGGCCCCCGCACCTTCCGGTACCTGGCCGGAGCTGCCGCGCTGTCGGTGGTGCTGATCTACCTGGCCGTGAACATCGCGACCATCCGCGCGTTCCGCACCGAGTTCCGCGACCAGTTCCGGCTCTGGCGGCACCTGCTGCTCCCGGCCGCAGCCGCCGTCCTGTTCCTGTTCCCGCTGTGGGGGATTCTTCATCCGCGGGCATACACCCTGGTAAACCTGCTGCCCTTCGCAGCGCTCGGCTGGTTGTGCCTCGGGATTATCGCCGCTGGCATCCTGCGGGCAAGGGGAACCGCACGCTTGGAGGCAATCGGCAGAGTATTCACGCCAGCCGAAGAACAGCCCGCCGACGCGCACCGGTAAAAAGACCGTCGGCAGCAGTAATGCGACGCCCGCGCCATGATGCTCTTAGTGCGGCCACCGTAATGGGCACCGTCGCGTAGATGACCCAGTCGGCGTCGACGGAGGACGGAATGGCGCCTCGCGACTGAGCACCAACCCATTCCACCAAGCGCTCCCGGGACGGCCCGGCGGCTGGCGGATCCCGCGCCCCCCGATCTGCAAAAGATCAGATCAGTCACCATGATTTTGCCAGACGTTACAATCACAGTGCCAGCAGGGTAAAGCAGGGGAAACGGGCGCGAACCGTAGCCGCTGCCTTACGGCAATGACTGCGGGAGAGGCGTGGCAGAGGACGCGGCGGCTGAGCATGGCGCCTCCCGAGGCGCAAGGTTTGCGCTGGCGAAATTCCGGCCCACGACGTTGCCCGCGACGCTGGTCACCAGGCGTGTGCTGCACGACCGGCTGAATTCCGGAGCCGGGCAGCGGCTGACCGTGGTGGTGGGATCGGCGGGTGCGGGCAAGAGCGTGCTGCTGTCAAGCTGGACGGCGGCCCGGCCTCCCGGTGTTACATCCTGGCTGTCCTGCGACCGGGCTGACGCCAACCCGATCCGGTTCTGGACGGGGTTCATCGAGGCGCCCCGCGTGGTGGCGCCGTGGTTCGGCACCGATGCCGCGGACCTGCTGGCGATGGACAACACCATGTCGGCGGATGTCACCGCGTCGATCGCCAACGATGCCGCGCAACTGCCCGCGGGGTCAGCGGTCATCGTGGACGACTTCCATGCCGCGGCGGCAGCGGTCGCTGGGGACATGACCGATCTTGTTGAGCGGTGGCCGGCCGGGACCGCCCAGCTGGTGCTGGCCAGCCGGAGGGACCCGCCGCTGCGGCTGCACCGGCTGCGGATGAGCGGGGAACTATGCGAGCTCCGCGACCGTGACCTGTCGTTCTCCCTGGCCGAAAGCCGCGACCTGCTGGCGGGTTTCGGCGTCGAGGTCGGCGATGGTGAGCTCGGGATGCTGTACGGGCGAAGCGAGGGATGGGCCGCCGCCGTGCAGATGGCGGCGCTGTCGCTGCGCGGCACCGCTGACCCGGTGCGGATAGCGCGGGCGCTGGAGGTCCGCGGCCCCGCGATCGGCGAGTTCTTCGTCTCTGAGGTACTCGAGCAGCAGCCGCCGGAGGTGGCCCAGTTCATGCTCGACACCTCCATCCTCGGCGAGCTGACGGCCGATGCATGCGCGGCCGTCACCGGCCGACAGGACGCGGCAGCGCTGCTGCGCGCCGTCAGCACAGCCCAGCTGTTCCTGGTGGCGCTCGATGATGAGCAGTCCCGCTTCCGGTACCACCATCTGGTGCGCCAGCTGCTACGCGCCGAGCTGCACGCCAGAGACCGGGCCCGCGAGCAGAGGCTCCAGCTGCGGGCGGCCGAATGGTTCCAGGCCGCGGGCGACACCCGGCGTGCAGCCCGCCATTTCCTCGCGGCCCGGCAGGCCGACCGGGCACTGACTCTCCTGGAAGACCGGGTCCTGCCCGAGTTTCTGGCCGACCCGGCCATGCCAGCACCACTGGATCTCAGCATGATCGACGCTTCCGTGCTCAGCGACGCGCCCGATCGGCTGCTGACGGTGGCGGCCGACCTGCTGCTTTCGGGTGATACTGGCCGGGGCGGCCAGTACCTGGACCTGCTCGAGCGCGTTCAGCCGCCGATCCCCCGCGAGTCGAGACTGTGGGCCCGGTTCATAGCGTTCCAGTCCTTCCGCCATGCGCTGATCGGCCAGGCGGACCAGGCCGTGAGTGCGGCCCTGGCGGCCCGATCCATCATGAAGGAGATGCAGCTCAGCGACGCGTGGAACGTCGCCGCACCGCTGATCCTTCCGAGTGCCTATACCTGGCTGGAGGACTTCCCAGCGGCTGAGCGTGAGATAGCGGCGGCTCTTGCCACGCCCGAGCTAACCGAACCGGTCAAGCTGGTGATGGTGCCCGGCATGCGGGCGCTGGCCTGGTTCGACGCCGGCCGCCTGAATCGGGCCGCCGAAACGGCCGGAGCCGCCCATGCGGAGGCGCGGCGGCTGGGATTCGACCGGCATTTCTTCGCGGTGGATTCCCTGCGCGTCCTGGCTGGCCTGGCGCTGGAGCGGCGAGACCTCGACACAGCCGAGCAGCTCACCGAGCAGGCGCTGTCGATCGCCGAGCGGCGGCGGCCCATGTTTGAGTTCCTGACCCTCCTGGACCGGGCCCAGATCTGGGCCGCCCGCGGTCAGGTCCGCGAGGCGCTGGCGACCATCGAGGCAGCCCGGCAGATCCTGGCCGGAACCGGGTCGGTGCTGCTGAGGCGGGCCGATGAGCTGGAAGCGCTGCTGCGCCTGTCACTCGGCGACCCGCGCACCCCCGCCGAACTGGCCAGCAGGCTGCCCCTCGCCCGTCGTACCCTGCTGCACGCCAGGATCGCCCTGGCCTCCGGCGATCACCGCGCCGCGGCCGGGCACCTGCACTCGCCGTCGCTGGGTGATCTGACACCGCGTCGTGCGCTGGTCCGCCAGCTGCTCCTGGCCGGGGCCGCTATCGAGCGCGCCGATCCGGCGGCGGCTGGCGTCGTAGGCGGTGCCATCCAGACAGCACGCCAGGAGGGCTACCTCAACACCGTCGTCAGCACAGCACCCAAGGTGACCAGCTACCTCATCGAGCACGTCACACAGGGGCGACGGGATCCTTTCATCGACCAGCTCGTCGGTGCGGGCCTTGACGCGCGCGCCGCCCAGCCGGACGCATCCCGGTCCCGCAGCCTGCTCGCCGAGCCGCTGACCCCGGCCGAGCTCCGCGTTCTGAAGCTCCTGCCGACCAGCACCTACTTGCAGATGGCAGACGTCCTGTATGTCTCCCGCAACACGGTGAAGACCCACCTGCGGTCGATCTACCAAAAGCTCGGGGTGGAGTCTCGCCCGCTGGCCATCGAGCGTGCAGTCGAACTGCGCCTGCTCTAAGACCGTTCTACCGCCGTCTCAGCGGAGCAGGCCGACCGCCCGAACCAGCGGGCCGCCGCAGACTTCACTTCGGCTCCCTGTGGGCGTCCGGCTCGGTGCTCTGAGCGGTGCGGGCCTCGCGCTGGCGTCGTAGCTGGAGGACCTTGTCTGCCGCGACGACGGCGGGGGCCGGGAGGGACAGGGCGAGCACGATGATCCACTCGCGTCCGCTGAGGGAGGTGGTCTGGAGCAGGCGCTGGAGCATGCCGAGCTCGACGGCGGCCCAGGTGAGGATCCAGCCCAGGATGATCCAGCCGAGGTAGGGGAAGACCGGGGAGGACCACGGTGCCTGGCGTTCGCGGCGCATGACCAGGCCGATGTTGACCGCGGACAGCGAGACGATGGCGAAGGCCATGGTCATGTTGACCGACGCGTGGGTGGTGCTGGGCTTGCCGGGGCCCCACTCGAGCACGGCCAGGGCGGTGGCGGCGACCACGAACCCGAAGATGAACCAGCGGATGATCCACGGCCGGGTGACGATCTTCGTGCCGGGCCTGCGCGGTGGCCGCTGCATGACGCCGGGGTCGGGGACGTCGACGATGAACCCGATCACCACGGTGATGACGACGAAGAACTTGCAGAACAGCAGTTGCAGCGGGAACAGGGCGACGCCGCTGTTGATGTTCAAGATGGTGGCGTAGACCATCAGCTGCAGGACCGAGGACAAGATGGTCAGCTGCATCCGGATGTAGGTGGAGATCCGCCGGTAGATGTCGCGGCCGAGGTCGACGGCGCGGACCAGGGTGGCGAAGTTGTCGTCGGTCAGTACGATCTTGGCGGCCTGCTTGGTGACCTCCGAGCCGCTGCCCATGGCCACGCCGACGTCGGCCTGTTTCAGCGCGGCGGCGTCGTTGACGGCGTCGCCGGTCATCGCGACCACGTCACCGGATTGCTGCATGAGCCTGGCCAGCCGCAGCTTGTCCTCGGGCGCCACCCGGCCGAACACGTGCAGCTGGGGAAGCCGGCCGATGACTTCATCGTCGGTCAGGTGCTGCAGCTCGGTGCCGGTGATCACGCCGGGCCCCAGGCCGAGCTCGTCGGCGATCGCGCGGGCGGTGATGGTGTGGTCGCCGGTGATCATCCGCACGTCGACCCCGGCGCCCAGCGCGGCGCGGACCGCGTCCCTGGCCTCGGCGCGCAGCGGGTCCACGATCCCGACCAGCGCCACGAAGACCAGGCCGGTGACGGCGGCCATCGGATCGGCCAGTGCCGCGGCCATCTCGGTGTCGTCCAGGTCGCGGGCGGCGAACGCCAGCACCCGCAGCCCGCGCTCAGACAGCTTGCGGTTGGCGGCCAGGATCTCGTCCCGGACGCTGCCGACCGGCACCACCTCGCCGTGCCACAGCGCGTGCGCGCAGCGCCGGAGTACTACGTCAGGCGCGCCCTTCACAGACGTGAAGTGCGGTTGGGCCACGATCGGGCCGGCCAGCCAGCCGGGGCGGTCGTGGAAGGTGGCCATGAACTTGTATTCCGAGTCGAACGGCACCTCGGCCCGGCGCGGCAGCGCTTCGCGTGTCTCCCCGGCGTCGGCGCCCATCTTCGCCGCGAGCACCACGAACGCCGCCTCGGTCGGATCGCCGATGACCGACCCGTCGTCGGCGACGGTGGCGTCGGTGCACAGGACCAGGCCCAGGGCCAGGTTGCCGAAGTCGGGCAGCTTCCCCCCGGCCACGCCCAGGATCGCGCCCGACTTGACATAGCCCGGGCCTTCGATCTTGAACCAGTCACCGCCGGCCAGCATCTGCGTCGCGGTCATCGCGTTCATCGTCAGCGTGCCGGTCTTATCGGAGTTGATGACCGTGGTCCCGCCCAGGGTCTCCACATCGGTCAGCGACTTGACCACCGCCTTGTGCTCGGCCAGCCGCCGCGCCCCCGACGACAGCATGGCCTCCACGAACGTCGGCAGCCCGGTGGGGATCGACGCGATCGCGGTAGAAATGCACAACAGCACCAGCGTGGTGATGTCCTGGCCCCGCACCAGACCGAAGACCGCGATGATCGCCACCGCCACGAAGGCGATCAGCCCGAACACCTTGGTCATGCCGTCCAGTTCGAGCTGCAGCGGGGACTTCGACCGCTTAGTGGCCGTCACCATCCCGGCAATCCGGCCCATCTCGGTCGCGCTGCCGGTACCGGTCACCACGGACGTGGCCGTGCCCCGGGTGACCTGGGTGTTCTGGAACACCAGGTTGGTCCGGTCGCCCAGCGCGACCTCGCCCTCGGGCAATGTCCCAGAGTCCTTTGGCACCGGCGCGCTTTCCCCGGTCAGCGCGGCCTCCTGCACCTCCAGCGTGGCCGAGGACACGATCCGCCCGTCCGCCGGGACCACGTCCCCCGCCTCCAGCAGCACAATGTCGCCCAGTACGAGCGTGGCCGAATCGATCTGCTCGACCTGCCCGGAACGCCGCACCCGGGCGTGGGGCACCTGCAGCTTGGCCAGCGCCTCCACGCTGGCCCGGGCCTTCAGCTCCTGGACCGAGCCCATCACCACGTTGAACGTCACCAGCCCCAGCACCACCAGCGCCGTGGCGATCTGCACGATCGCGAAGCTGGCCGCGACCACCAGCAGCAGCATGATGTTCATCGGGTTGACCAGCTGGCCCCGCGCCACCGCCCACATACTCGGCGGCGGCTCGGTCGGCAGCTCGTTCGGCCCGTACTCGCCCAGCCGCCGCGCCGCCTCTCCGCCGTCCAGCCCCTCATCCGCCTCTACACCCAGACGCGCGGTCACGTCCTGCGCCGGCAGTGCATACCACGGGACGTTCTCACCGGGATGCCTAGCGGTCGTGGTGGTAGTCATCTCAACTCCTCGAAAGACCCAGTGCCGACCTGAACATGTGAGGGACTGCCGGGGTTGCTCGGGCCCGAGCTGCTTTCCCGATACTGTTCGAGCGATATGGTCCGGTCGTCACCCAACCGAGGGTGATTCCCGCGAGCGGCGCGGACTTAGAGCAGGCGCAGGTCGACCGCTCGCTCGAGGGCCTCCGAGCGTGACGCCACTCCGAGTTTCTGGTAGATCGACCGCAGGTGGGTCTTCACCGTGTTGCGTGAAATGTAGAGGGTGTCCGCGATCTGCAGGTAGGTGCTGATCGGCAGGCGCTGGAGGACCCGCTCCTCGGCGGCGGTCAAGGGCTCGGCGAGTACCCGGCTGGATGGGGCGGAGCCCGGCTGGGCGGCGCGCACCTCCAGTGCCGCGGCAACTAGCGTGTCGATCAATGGGTCTGACCGCAGGTGGGCCGCGTGCTCGACCACGTAACTGGCCACTTACTGTGCAGTGGTGACGACGGTATCGAGGAAGCCCTGGCCGCGGGCTGTGTGCAGGGCGGTTCTGAGCAGGCTCGCGGCCGCGGGATCGCCACGATCGATCGCGGCGCCGGCCAGCAGTACCTGGCGCACCAGCGCCTGGCGTGGCGTCAGGTCGCCCAGGGCCGCTGCCCGCAAGTGCTCCTAGACGCCATGGTCATCACCAGCCGCGAGCGCAACCCGGGCCAGCAGCACCCCGCGGCGCGCGGCGGGCAGATTGCTGGCCAGCTCCGCGGCGGAGCGCGTATCGCCAAGCGAGAGGCGCAGCAGCGCCTCCTGCTCGTCGGCGCGGGCGAGCAGCGCCGGACTGGCTGCCGAGGTCAGGACGCGGCGTGCGGACCCGACGGTAGTCAGCGCGTTACGGACCTGTCCGCGGGCCGCCCAGATCTGCGCGCGGTCCAGCAGCGCCAGGAATTCGAAGACCGGCCGACGTTGTTCGGTTATGGAGAGCACTCGTTCGGTAAGCCGCTCCGCGGCGTCGAGGTCGCGGCTTTCCAGCGCGAGGCCGGATAGTACACGCAGATGGTCGACGGCGAAGAAATGCTGGCCGAATCCCAGCCGCTGCGAATCGGCGTCAGCCGCCCTGGCTGCATCGGCAGCCTCGGCCAGGTATCCGGTCTCGAACCCGGTTACGCGCGATCGACCAGCGCATCGCACCCTCCTGCCGAGTTGCGCTTTACGAAGTCGGTTGACGCGCCGCGGGTGCCGTGCCCGGGCTTTCCGGTGTCGTAGCCTCGACCGATCGGCGCGGAATGAGGACGCCGAGGACCAGACCGATGAGCGCGAACACGAGCATTATCGTGAGAGCGACGGCGAAGGGCCTGCCCTCGGGCAGCTTGACCGCCACCAGGACCGAGCCGACCAGGGCCGTGCCCATCGACGATCCCAGGTTGGAGACGCTCCGCGACAGGCCGGAGATCTCCCCCTGGT
>Ga0210396_10001562_pt1 | contig 24556 bp, 18 predicted proteins | sample IncBWH17OmetaG_FD_155466 | JGI IMG/M metagenome (GOLD analysis project Ga0210396, IMG submission 155466) | Forest soil microbial communities from Barre Woods Harvard Forest LTER site, Petersham, Massachusetts, United States - Inc-BW-H-17-O ... | reverse complement strand
CTGCCTGCGGTGCAGAAGATGGGTATTGCGTTGTTTGCCGGCGGCGTGGCCGTCTCCCACGCCTACGCCCATATTTTTGACATTGGGGCCACAGTTAGCGTGGGGGGAATGGAAGTGCGGCCGGGAGACTTGCTGCACGGAAATCGTCACGGTGTCTTGACGATTCCCCCGAAAATTGCAGCCCATGTGCGGCGTGCTGCGGAAGAATTCCAGCGTGCGGAACAAGAAGTAATCGACTTTTGCCGATCACGGGATTTCTCGGTCGCAAAACTGGGTGACGTTATGAAAACTCTGAGGTAAGAACCGGCCAGGGAGCTGGTTAAGGGAAACGGATGACTCGCAACAGATCCGATGAGAGGCGTGCTGGCAGATCAAGGAGACTACGCTCCTGTGCTTTGGCTGCCGCTTTGGCCGTGGCGGAGCTTGTCGTCTCGTCGTGCTCGGGAAATGGAAACACACGAGAAGGGCCGACAATCACAGTCGGCGTGACGAATGTGGTGAAAAAATCTCTGGGCCGAGATATCACTTTGTCCTCAGAACTGGTGCCTTTTCAGGAAATTGATGTTTATGCGAAGGAATCGGGCTACGTGAAGAATCTATCGGTTGATTATGGGACTCACGTAAAGGCCGGTCAGGTGATGGCGACTCTGGAGATTCCAGAGTTAGAAGCGCAGCTTCAGGAAGACCAGGCAGAGATCAAGAATGCGATGAACCAGGTGAGCCGCGCCCAGCATGAGTTGTATCGATACCAGGCGCAGTACAACGCTCTTCACCTGCAATACACGCGTCTCAACGGAGTCTTTCAGAGCCAGCCTGGTATTGTGGCGCAGCAGGAAGTGGATGACGCGCAGGGGAAAGATCTGGCGGCATCCGCTCAGGTAGACGCAGGCCAGGCGGCATTGGAAGCGGCCCAGAGTCAGCTCTCGGTGGCGAAGGCGAAGCTGGTCCGCGATCAGAGCTTGTTTGACTATTCGAAGATTACAGCTCCCTTTGCTGGGGTGGTAACAGAGCGCTACGCGAACCTTGGAACGCTAGTGCAGGCGGGAACAGGTTCGAGCACGCAAGCCATGCCGATCGTGCGTCTGTCTGAGGACGATCTTTTCCGGCTGGTGATTCCGGTTCCAGAATCTTACGTTCGATACATCCGAGTTGGCGATCATGTGGATGTTCGTGTGCCTTCACTCAATCGCACCTTCCCGGGGAAGGTGGCACGCTTTTCCGTGGATGTAAGAGAAGACACGCGCACCATGCACACGGAGGTGGACGTTATGAATCCGCAGCGAGTCCTGCTGCCGGGTCTCTACGCCGATGCAGAGCTTGTGCTTGACCGAAAAGATGATGTTCCGAGTGTGCCAGTCCAGGTGTTGAATCACGAAGGCGGCAAGATAACCGTCTTTGTCGTGAACCGGAACGGGGAACTGGAGGATCGAGCGGTGCAACTTGGATTGCAAACTGCGAACGATGCGGAGGTTATTTCCGGTTTGAACGAAGGAGAGCAGGTCGTGGTGAGCGATCGCAGCGCACTGAAGGCAGGTCAAAAAGTTCATGCTAAGCCGGTAGCGCTGATGGAGTACCACGAGGAAAACGCGCAATGAACGCCGCAGTGGGTGTTGCCTGACGCGGAAAATGTAACTGGACACTTTTATGCCGGGATTCTCGATTCGCAATCCGTACTTCATCATAGTGATCTGCCTGACGCTCCTGGTGATCGGGGTGACGAGCCTGTCGCGGATGCCGGTCGACTTGTTCCCGCCGATTAACCTGCCCGAGGTTGTGGTGGCTACGTTTTACTCGGGCATGCCTCCGGAGGATATTGAAACCGACATCACCGATCCGCTGGAGCGTTTCTTCACGCTGGCTGCAGGCGTCGACCACATGGAATCGCGGTCGCTGTTGGGCGTGAGCATTATTCGCGTCTACTTCCAGCCCGGAACCAGTGCCGATGCCGACGTCAGCGAACTGTCGAACCTGGCTTTAGCCGACTTGAAGCGTTTGCCGCCGGGGACGCTGCCGCCGGTGGTTCTGAAATTCGACGCTTCCAGCTTGCCCGTCGCGCTGGTTACGGTGAAAGGCGAGGGACTTAACGAGACTCAGCTCCACGACTACGCCCAGTTTCAGATCCGCAACCAGATTGCGGTGGTGCCCGGCGCAGAGATTCCGGGCGTTTTCGGGGGAATCTACCGCCAGATCATGGTATACGTCGATCCCTACAAACTAGCTTCCCGGCAATTGAGTGTGATGGACGTGGTCGGAGCGGTCAACGATTCCAATCTGATCTTGCCCGCCGGCGACGTGAAGATGGGTCCCTACGATTACTTCGTGTACTCCAACAGCCTGGTTGACAACATGAAGCAACTGGGGGAGGTTCCCCTCAAAGTCAAAGGGAATTCCTGGGTGACGGTGGATGATGTGGGAAAAGCGGAGGACTCACATCAGATTCAATACAACGTAGTTCGCATTGACGGGCAGCGATCCGCCTATATTCCGATCATGAAGCAGGGCGGGGATACCAACACGATCGCGGTGGTGGATGGCGTCCGGCAACTCATCAAGCATCTCTACGACATTCCCCAGCAAATGAAGACCAGCATTGTCTTCGACCAATCGGTGTACGTGAAGGAGGCAATCGACACAGTATTGCACGAGGGTTTCTTGGGGCTGATTCTTACCAGTCTGATGATTCTGGTTTTTCTCGGCAGCTTCCGGGCCACATCGGCTGTGCTTCTCTCCATACCCTTGTCTGCGCTCGCGGCGTTTGTCGTCCTGGCTATGATGGGCGGAACGATCAACACTATGATCCTGGGCGGGATGGCGCTGGCGTTCTCGCGTGTGATCGATAATTCGGTGATTTCGCTGGAAAACATTTATCGCCATCTGGAAATGGGAGCCGCACCCATGATTGCCGCCGAGGTTGGCGGATCGGAAGTGAGCCTCGCCGTGTTGGCCGCCACCCTCGTCGATGTGGTGGATTTCTTTCCCGTGGTTTTTCTTTACGGTGTTGCCAAGTTCTTGTTTTCGGCGCTGGCTTTGGCTTTCTGTCTGTCGCTGCTGGCTTCGTTTGTAGTCGCAATGACGGTGATTCCTTTGTTCTGCTCGCGCTTCCTCAAAGCGGTGCCTCACGCCGCCCCACACGGAAAGACGGAGGACGAATATGACATTGAACCCACGGCGGCTGTAAGCGCATCGTGGATGGATCGCTTCAATGCCCGCTTCAACCGGATGTTCAACAAGATCCTCGACTATTACGAATACTGGGTGCGACGAGCAGTGCAGCGTCCTGCGCTGACGGTAGCGCTGCTGGGCGGTGTTTTTCTGGCGAGCCTGGCGATCTACCCGCTGCTGGGGTTGGCATTCTTCCCGAAGACTGACGCGGGACAGTTCACCATCAATCTGAAGGTGCCGACCGGGACTCGCATTGAGATGACGGATCAATACGTCGCGAAAGTCGAAGACCTGATCCGGCATGAGGTGGAAGCGAAAGATCTCAAGCTGGTGGTATCCAACATCGGCGTCGTTCCCGATTTCTCCTCGCTCTATACCACGAATTCCGGGCCCTACACCGCGACCGTCCAGGTAGCGTTAAACGAACCCCACCGGCTCAGCAGTTTTGAGTATATGGACCGGGTGCAGAAGGCCATGACTAGCCAGTTCCCGGACATCCGGACATTCTTTTCCAGTGGCTCGATGGTGGACGCGATTCTGAACACGGGAATGCCCGCGCCCATCGATGTGCAGGTGAGCAGCCCCGATCTGGACCAGATCTATGGCATCGCGCAGGGTCTGGCTACTCGATTTCGTGAGTTGCATGGCGTTGGGCAGGTCTATGTTCCGCAGGATATGAATTACCCGACGTTGAGGCTCGACGTAGACCGCGTGCACGCCGGCGAGTTGGGACTGACGCAGAAAGATGTGGTCGATAATGTTATTACCGCGCTCAATTCCAACTATATGATCGCCCCCAATTACTGGGTCGATCGCAAGAGCGGCAACGACTACTACCTGACCGTGCAGTATTTCGAAAAGGGTGATGCATCGATCCACAATATGCTCGACCTTGGTCAGATTCCTCTTCGCGATCCGGGGAATGGGACAGGCATGGCCTGCGGCCCTTCGGGCCCACCGCAGCCCGGAACGGGCCACTCTTCGTGGGCATGTCTCGGAGGGGGCAGGCCGACGACGGTGCTAAAGAACGTGGTGAACGTACAACAGATTCTCACGCCAACCGAAGTGGACCATTATCAGATTCAGCGTGCGGTCGATATTTACGTAACTCCGAAGGCGGAAGATCTTAAACAGGTGACCGACGCTGTGCGCGACATTCTTGCTAAAGATAAGGACAAGATTCCCGGCAACGTTCGCGTCAATCTGCGCGGGATGGTGCAAGGCATGGAGGCGTCATTCAAGAGCTTCGCCCTCGGTTTTCTGATTTCGTTTCTCCTGCTCTTCCTTATTCTGACGGCGCAGTTCAAGTCGTTCGTCGATCCCTTCCTTATCATGCTCGCGATCCCGATGGGATTTGTGGGAGTGCTGATCATCCTGCCGCTCACCGGAAGCACGTTGAACGTGATGTCGCTGATGGGAGTCTTGATGCTGGTCGGCATTGCCGACTCGAACAGTATTTTGATCGTTGACTTCGCTCACAATCTGGAAAAGCAGGGAATGTTATCGGTAGATGCAGTGATCACCGCGTGCCGGGTGCGGCTGCGGCCTATTTTGATGACCTCTCTGGCAACCATTATCGGAATGATTCCGATGGCGCTAAAGTTGGGTACGGGTGCGGAACAGTATGCCCCGATGGCGAAGGCGATCATAGGAGGTCTAACTTCTTCGGTCGTGCTCACTATTTTTATCGTGCCCGCGGCCTATGTGATCGTCTATGGCAAGCGCGGGGCGAAAGAAGCCACGAACCCAACAACTGGAACGCAGTAATGAACAGACTACTATCAATTTGTTTGGCACTGTCGTTGCCGGCATTCACATTTGCCCAAGGAACGTCCGGCACGGAGGCATTCTCGAGCTTGCCGCCGGCTCCCATGCCGCAACAGACGGCGACGCCAGTCGTTCCGAGTGCACCGAATGGTGAGGTGCAAGGCGGGCCTTCGCAGAGCAGTGCTGGAGCGCCAACGGTATTGTCGCTGAAAGATGCGCAAGCGCTGGCCCTAAAGAACAACCCCCAAATATCGGTGGCGCGACTGACTGCTCTGGCATCGCAGCAAGTGACGCGAGAAGTCCGATCGAACCTATGGCCGACCGCAACCGTGGCTCTAACCGCGGCGGATGCCAATACCGGCGCGCGCATCACAGCTGGCGTGCTCAACAATCCGAGTGTTTACGAGCGCGCTGCCGGGGGGGCTTTCGTGAGCCAGCTACTCACCGATTTCGGACGCACTACGAACTTGATATCGAGCGCCAATCTAGCGGCCAAGGCGGAGAACCAGAATGCAGCGGCCACCAAAGAGCAAATCTTGTTGGCGGTGGATCAAGCTTTCTACAACACTCTGCAGACCCATGCCGTCTTGACGGTTGCGCAGCAAACGGTAAAAGAGCGGCAAACTGTGGCCGACCAGATCGATGCCTTGTTCAAGAGCAAGCTCAAGTCCGAGCTCGACCTGAGCTTTGCCAACGTGAATCTGGCGCAAGCCAAGCTGCTGCTGCTGGACGCGCAGAACAATGAGAATGCAGCCTTGGCGTCGCTTTCGGCGGTACTTGGGTTTTCAAACCTGCAGAACTTTCAGCTCGCAGAAGATTCGACGCCGATCACGCCTCCGCAAAGCGATGTGGATGATCTCATTTCCACAGCTTTTGCGATGCGGCCGGAAATTCTGGCGCTGGAGTTTCAGTCAGAATCGGCGAAAAAGTTCCACATCGCAGAACGAGACTTGCTTCTCCCGGATATTCGTGCTCTTGCGGCGGTAGGCGACACGCCGATACGAAATCCTCTTATCACGTCCAACTGGTATGGCGCAGTGGGCGTCAACGTGGACATCCCGGTCTTCAATGGCTTCCTCTACACTGCAAGGTCGCGCGAATCCCAGTTGAGAGCGCAGGCTACCGACGAGAGATTACGTGATCTCCGTGACCGAATTTCCCGCGACGTGCGCACGAGTTGGTTGAACGCCAACACGGCGTACGAGCGGCTTGCGGTAACGCAGCAACTCGTGGAGCAAGCCACGCTTGCCCTGAGCCTGGCACAGTCGCGGTACAACCTGGGCCTAGGCTCGATCGTGGAGTTGAGCCAAGCGCAACTTCAACAAACCCAAGCTGAGATAAGTAATGCGGAGGCGGGGTATGACTATCGACTCGCCTTGGCAGTCTTGCAATACCAAACGAGGGGAATCTGAGAGACGTAGTACGCGCATGAAGTTCACTGAATCGCGGGTCTCGATAGTGATCGCGGTCCGCCTAGCGGTATGATTTTCTACATGCTTCCCTTTTTCCTGTATTTTGCTACCGGACTGATCACTGGGCTCAACGTTTACACGTTGCTTGCCCTGGCGGCGTATGGAGTTCCCTTCAATCCATTGGAATTAGTGTCTCTGTTGGGATCGTTGTGTCTTTTGATTGCCGCGTATGTAAGCCTTTTCAAACCGCGCGTGGCCGCAAGACTTGCGCTGCTCGCTTCCCTGACGATTTGGTCTTTTTACGGTCCAGCCATCGCGAAATCCATCAGGACGAAAGCCGACATACGAAGTTCTGTGTTTCGCGACCAGATGGTTCCGGCCCCCGCGGATCCCGGAGCATCGCTGGCCGGGGCAGAGTCCGCCGTTGCGCGCGAACGAGGGTTTAACTCGCCACGCAGATTTGGCGCGAACTAACAGCACGCGTTCTGACACCGATGAAACTGCCCTACGTAGCCATCGCTCTTTTGCTGTTCGCCACTGCGTATTCTGCAATTGTCAGTTTCAGGCAACACGGCGACGGAAAGTGGAGTTGGATTTTTCCAGACACCGCAAGCCGAGCCGCGCGGATCTTGGTTGGCGCCCTTACCCTCGTTTTGTTAACCGGTCTTGCATTGTGGCTGGGAGCGGGTGCTCGGACTTCGACTGGGCGTTCATCGCGCTTCTTGATTCCCGAGGGCTACACGGGCTGGATACGAATTGAGTTTGAAGTGCAAGGCGCGCCGCCGTTGCCGATGGAGGGCGGCCAGTATGTTCTGAAGATTCCCTCGGACGGAACACTTCGAACGTCTTCGGCTGAGCAATATGGTTGGGCAAAGGATCATTACTATTACTATTCTGCGCAGGGCGTGCGCGCACTTCCGGACTCCGGACCGGCAGAGGTTATCTGGGGCAAGATCAATGGAGAAGAATCTGCTGCCTCCGGCAAGCGCAAGTACGAGGAGTTTTTTGTGGGGGACGTGCACCAGTTTAAGGACCAAGTGAAGTAGGCGGAGGCGTGTACCGGTTCGGTGGGTTGCGGGAGTCGGCAGAGCGATCCGGCGGAGTTGACTTGCGGTTCTGGCTCTCATAGTCTTCAAGGCCTCAGGCGACTTTCCCTGACGGAATTGAGGAGCGATGCGTTCAGACCCGGTGACTTCTGGTGTGCATCCATCGGTTCCGACTTCGTTTTATGTGCCGACCAAGAACCTGCGCCGCATTGGCCTGATGCCGTTTGTTGCGGTGCTGTTCGCCTACTGCGCGGGCGGGCCGTTTGAGCTTGAATCGATGATCTCGACCTCAGGACCGGGGCTGGGGTTGACGTTTCTTCTGGTTGTGCCGCTGCTGTTCTCCGTTCCGATCGCGCTGGCTACGGCTGAGATGACCACGCTGATGCCGGTCGAGGGCGGCTTCTACCGATGGACTCGGGCCGCGCTGGGAGATTTTTGGGGATTTCAGTGCGGATGGTGGAACTGGACTGGGACCTTTCTGATGAGCGCCTCTTACGGCGTGGGAATGGCCGATTATCTCGAGTACTGGTTCCCCATGCATTCCCGCGTGGAGCATTGGGGCGTGGCATTTGCATTTCTGCTGCTGGTGGCTTACCTGAACATTCGTGGCATTCATCTGGTGGGCAAACTTACTTTGATGTTGCTGCTGGTTATGTCGGTTCCAGTGGTGGTGTTTATCGTGATGGGATTTCATCAGGCGCACTTCAATCCGTTTCATCCGTTTTTCCCTACGGACAAACCGTGGCAAGGAGCTTTCGGGGTTGGACTGGCGATTGCGCTTTGGTCGTATGCGGGTTACGAACAAGTTTCCACGGTGATTGAGGAGGTGGAGAACCCGACGCGGAATTTCCCGATCGGACTGGCGATTGTGGTCCCCTTGGCGGTGGCTATTTATGTGGTAACGATGGCGGCGGGTCTGGCTGCTTTGGGGAACTGGCAGGAGTGGCAGACTGGATATCTGGTGACGGCGGCGCGGTTGATTGGAGGCAATGCGCTGGGGACGGCGATTTTTGTGGCGGCTGTGGTCTGTGCTTTCGTACTGCTGGACAGCACGGTGCTTTCGGTGACGCGCATTCCGCTGGCGATGGCGGAGGACGGCTACTTTCATCCTGCACTGGCGAAGGTGAGTGCGCGGTATGGCACGCCGGTGCGATCGATTCTGTTGTCGACGGCGTTTTGTGCTGCGCTGGCAGTCTTTACTGTGCCGCAGTTGATTGGGGTGTATGCGTGGACGCGCATGGCGACATCGATCCAGACGGTTCTGTCGTTCTGGCAACTGCGGAGAAAGTATCCGGATGCGGCGAGGAGCTTCCGGGTTGCGGGCGGCGCGGCGGGGGCAATGCTGATTGTGTTGGCTCCGACGCTGCTTTTCGCGTGGGCGATGAAATACAGCGATGCACCTACACGGAAATGGGGATTGGTGAATCTGGCTTCGGGGCCGATTGCATATTTGTGGATATGGTACCGGCGTGGGCGTGGGATGCAGGCGCAATCCGATGCAATTGCTGCTGAGTAAGAGACTGAACGGCCGCGCTTCTGGTTCATCTGAAGGAGATAATAGACTGGTTCGATGCTTGAATCCTTTTTCTTTCAACAGGTAGATGTACCGATGCTCGAGACAGAGCGTCTACGACTGCGAGGTCATGGCCTCAGTGATTTTGTCCATTGCTCTGCGATGTGGGCCGATCCCAAGGTGACTCAACATATCGGTGGCAAGCCGCTTACAGAAGAAGAGTGCTGGACGAGGCTGCTGCGTTACGTTGGCCATTGGGCGCTGCTGGGTTTTGGTTATTGGGTGGTTGAGGAAAAGGCGACAGGCCATTTTGTCGGAGAGGCCGGATTTGCAGACTACAAAAGGGACCTGGAACCGACGCTCAAAGGCGTACCGGAAATCGGGTGGGTCTTCGCCGCGCAAGCACACGGCAAGGGCTATGCCACCGAAGCTGTCCGGGCAGCGGTGGTCTGGGGCGACGTGCACTTTTCTTCTCCGGGACGGACTGGGGCGCGGACGGCTTGCATTATCGCTCCGGAGAATGTTGCTTCGATTCGGGTCGCAGTGAAATGCGGGTATCGGGAACTCGCTCGCACGACGTACAACGGGCACCCGACGATAATGTTTGTTCGCGAACCCGGCGCATGACGGTGACGAGTTGCGAAGGCGGGATGCGAGTAATCGAGCGCCAGCGGCGTTCGGGAAATTTCCATTCCTAAGCGGTTTCCTGCGGTGGTACGATATCGGCCTGCTTCAAGATTCCAGACGCAGACATTGCAGACATTGGAATTGCTGATGACGAGAGCCTCCCGAACTGTGGCGTCGCCGCGGGTTGTGTGTATCGAGGACTTCCGGCCGATCGCGCGCCGGAGGCTGCCGCAATCTGTATTTGATTACCTCGACGGCGGGGCCGAGGGCGAAGTCACGCTGCGGGAGAATTGCCGCGTGTTTAACGACGTGACCTTTCGTCCGCGGCATGCAGTTGCGGTTGCGCAGTGCGATTTGCGCACTCGGGTGATGGGCTTCGATCTGGCGCTGCCATTTTTGCTTGCCCCTGTGGGGTACAGCCGGCTCATGCATCCGGGGGGCGAAGTAGCGGCCGCGCGAGCTGCCGGCCGAGCAGGTACTGGCTATATCCTCTCGACTATCTCGGGGCACAAGCTGGAAGATGTGAAGGCGGCTTCGGCCGGACCCGTCTTCTACCAACTCTATCTGATGGGTGGGCGCGGGGCGGCTGAGGCCTCGATTGAAAGAGCGCAGGTGGCGGGATTCTCCGCGCTGGTGGTTACGATTGACACTCCGGTGTCGGGAATTCGTGAGCGTGACCATCGCAACGGGTTGAAGGAACTCATCAGCGGCGGACCGCTGGATAAAATTCCGTTTCTTCCGCAGATTCTCTCGCGTCCGGGCTGGCTCTTCAGTTATTTGATGGACGGCGGTTTGCCTGGACTTCCGAATGTTGTGGTGCCGGGCAAGGGGCAGATGCGGCTGGTTGACATCAATGCTGCGCTGGCGGAGTCGGCGGTGGCCTGGAACGATTTCCGCTGGATTCGGGAGATTTGGCGGGGACCGATCGTTGTGAAGGGAGTGTTGACCGGCGACGATGCGCAGCATGCCATGGATGAAGGCGCGGCGGCGATTTCGGTTTCGAATCATGGCGGACGACAGCTGGATGGAGTTCAGGCTTCTTTGCGGGCGCTGCCGGAAGTGGTGGAAGCGGTGAAGGGGCGGATCGAAGTATTGATGGATGGAGGGATTCGGCGCGGCGCCGACATCGCAAAAGCGATCTGCATGGGGGCGAAGGCGGTGCTTTGCGGGCGTGCCTATGCGTATGGTCTGGCCGCTGCGGGTGAGGCCGGAGTGGACCGCGCAATTGAGATTCTGCGGACGGATCTGGAACGGACTTTAAGGCTGCTGGGGTGCGAGTCAGTTTCGGCGTTGGGTCGGTCTTATGTGAATGTTCCGAAGGGGTGGGAAGTGGGTTGAGTTGCGGTTGTGGAGGGTGGCGGGGGACCTCGATAAGGAAGCAAGCCAAACGCGCGAGTAAATGCGTCGCAAAGAACGCGACGCTTCGCACGGCTCGCCCAGGTCCTTCGTTAGCGCAAAGAATGCGCTCTCAGGATGACAATCCGGTCATATTTCAGCTCCTGTTACTTGGCTGACTCCTGTTCGCGAGGGGGTGGTTATGCAGTGGACTCAGATGTATGATCCGCTAGGGCATTGGTGGCTTTCCACGCTGGTGGCGGGGCTTCCTATCATTGTTCTTTTCGGGCTACTGGCTGGGTTGAAGGTCAAGCCGCACTGGTGTGCCGTTGCTGGAGCCGCGACGGCCGTGTTGGTTGCAATCATTTTTTTCAAGATGCCTGCGTCGCTGGCCGCAATGAGTTTCGGATATGGCGTGGCCTTCGGGGTGTTGAAAATCGCGTGGATCGTTCTGGCCGCGGTTTACCTCTACGACATTTCTGTGGAGACCGGGCAATTTGAAGTCATGAAAGAATCGATTGCTGGGATTACCGCTGACCGTCGGCTGCAGGTTTTGCTGGTGGCATTTTGCTTTGGGGCGTTCATTGAGGGAGCGGCGGGTTTTGGGGCGCCGGTGGCGATTGCCGGGGCCTTCATGATTGGGCTTGGGTTCAAGCCGTTTCACGCGGCGGCGTTGAACTTGATTGCCAATACGGCACCGGTGGCTTGGGGCGCGATCGGCACGCCGATTCACAGCCTGGCGGCGGTGGCGGGCCTGCCGGAATCCGATATCAACGCGATGATCGGGCGGATTCTTCCTTTTACTGCAGTGATCGTTCCTTTCTGGCTGGTGCGTACCATGGTCGGCTGGAGAGAAACTTTCGAAGTGTTGCCGGCGATTCTGGTTATTGGAGTCTCGTTCGCACTTACCCAGTTCTTCTGGTCGAATTATGTGGACAGCAACCTAGTGGACATTATGGGAGGCGTGGTTTCGATTGTCGCGGCTTTGATTTTCCTGCGATTCTGGAAGCCGAAGAAGATCTGGCGATTCGATTATGACGATAAGCCGGTCGCGGTTCCGCCACCGACGGCGGGAGTTACTGACCAGATTGGCGGCGAATGGGCGGCGGAGAAGTTTGATGGATATGTAAAGGCGCGCGCCTACACTGCTGGACAGGTATTGAAGGCCTGGATGCCGTTCGCGATCCTGTCACTGTTTGTGCTGCTGTGGGGACTGCCGAAGATAAAACTGGCGATGAATCAGACCACCACGCCGGCATTCAAGGTGGTGCTGGCGAACGGGAAAGTTCGGCCGGGTCCGCCGGGATGGGATGTGCCTCTGTTACACAATGCCATTTCGCGAGCTGCACCGATTGTTACCAAGCCGACTCCGGAGGCTGCGCGATACGATTTCAACTGGCTCTCGGCTACGGGGACGGGATGCTTCTTCGCCGCGATTGTTTCCGGATTTCTGCTGGGGCTGGGCCCGGTGGCACTGATGAAGATTTTCTGGAAAACGCTGGTGCGCATGCGGCTGGCGATGATTGCGATTTCATTCATGCTGGGGTTGGGTTATGTGACGCGCTACTCGGGTCTGGACGCCGTGCTGGGCCTGGCGTTCACGCGTACCGGATGGTTGTATCCATTCTTCGGGACCTTCCTGGGATGGCTGGGGGTTGCGCTTACTGGAAGCGATACATCATCGAACGTGCTGTTTGGAAGCCTGCAGCGAATTACTTCTCAACAACTGGGCATTGACCCGGTGCTGATGTGCGCAGCCAACAGCGCGGGAGGAGTGATGGGGAAAATGGTGGACGCGCAGTCGATCACGATTGCCACTGCAGCGACCGAGCAGGTGGGGAATGAGGGAGTTATTTTCCGGTTTGTGGCCTGGCACTCGGTGGCGCTGTGTTCGATCGTTGGAATTATTGTGATGCTCTACGCTTATGTTTTCAAATATGCGGTGCCGCATGGGCTGACGTTTGTGAAGTAACGGGTCGGCGGACGTTTAGCGCTGGTGCTGGAACGCCTCGCTGCGCTCGGCGGGACGGCTGAGGCCGCCGTCCCTACATAACCGCAGTTAGTTTCCCGCCGCATGATCGTGTTTAGTTCTCTTTCTTCTCTGGTTCTCTCGGCAGCGGTTTCTCGATTGGTTTCCTGGGCAGCATCTGGTCGCGCATAGCTGCGTCGTAGACGAAGCCGGCTACGATTACGCTGATTTGCTTCAAATCATCGGGTTGCAGGCGATCGTATACGTCCATGTTGGAATGATGGGTACGGGTTTCGTACTCGAGGGGATCCTGAATGAACTGGAAGCCGGGGATGCCGACGGCGTCGAAGGAGAGATGGTCGGTGCCGCCGGTGTTGCGCATGGTGAGCGTGGTCATGCCGAGGTCTTTGAAGGGTTTCATCCAGGCTTCGAAGATGGGAGCTACGGCTTCGTTCTCCTGCAAGTAGATCCCGCGAATCTTGCCGGTGCCGTTGTCCACATTGAAATATGCGGAAAGTTTGGCTTGCTCGGGCTTGACGGTAACGTCCCCAGCTTCGCGGCGCTGGACCGTGGGCATGCCTTTCAGGAGCGGTTCGTCGATGGGAGGACGCGTGCCGAAGTGGTGCTCGACGTAGAATTGCGAGCCGAGAAGGCCTTCTTCTTCGCCGCTCCAGAGGCCGATGCGGATGGTGCGGCGCGGATGAATATCGAGTGCCTTGAGAATGCGGACTGCTTCCATCATGACGATGGTTCCAGCGCCGTTGTCGGTGGCTCCCGTGCCGGCGTGCCAGGAATCGAGGTGCGCGCCTAGCATTACGACTTCATCTTTCTTGTCGGTTCCGGGAATTTCGGCGATGGTGTCGTACTGCATGGGATCGTCGTCGTAGAAGGTGTTTTGGACGTTGAGTTCGAGCGAGACATCTTTTTTCTGAGTGAGGAGGCGGGCGATTCGTGTCCAATGCTCGAGAGCCATGGTGAGCTGCGGCACCGTCACGGTTTCGCCGGTTCTGTAGGGGCCGCCGGATTGCACGAAGACGGTGCCGCCGCCTGAGGTCTGGCGACTGTGGTCGATGACGGCGAGAACTTTTTCGTCGGCAAAGAACTGGTTTTGATCTTTGATAAATTGCAGCCGCTTGAGCAGGTCTGCGTAGGCGAAGGTGTGTTCGATGGCAGCGTTGTACTCAGAGAGCTTGGCGAGATCTTCGTCGGTGTCGCGGCGGAATTGCGGTTCGGTGATCGGCTGGGCGTCAATGTCGGCACCGAGGATGACGATCATTCCGCCTAGCTTGCCCCGGTACTTGTCGAAATCCTTTTTGTCATTGAGGATGACGCGAATGCACTTTGCTTGAACTACTCCGTTGGTGCCCGGGGTCCAAGCTTTCGGATAAGCGAGAAGCGTGACGACGTCGGGTGAAGTCATGCGCACGTTGGCGTATTGGTTGGCCCAGCCGCGACCGAACGGCCCCCAAGGTTCAAGGTGGGCATTGGAGAGGCCGATGGCGGTGAGTTGGTCACGAGTCCACTCATTGGCGCGCTTCATGTTGGGAGAGCCAGTGAGGCGCTCGCCGATCGAGTCCATCAGTCCGGTAGCGAACTCCATGACCTTGGAGTTGTGGAAGCCTTCGTAGCGGATGCGGCCCATGGTTTCCAGATCGACCTTTTCCTGGGACCATACGGGGGCTGCGGAAGACATTAGTAATAGAAGGCAGGACAGGCGGACTACGTTCTTCATTAGGAGGACTCCTGAGTAAGATCGAACCGGGATTATACAGTCTGGGCTGGAGATTTTGGTGGCTTGTCGCAGGTGGCGGAGAGAATCTTTACCACAGGGAACACCAGGCCAAGGCTCGCTGGCTTTAGATCATTCTTTCTTGGCAGGACTGTTTGTGGGTGGCGTTAAGTTTTTTTGTTCGGACTTCTTGTCGTTGAGTGGGGCGGTGGGTTTCGCGTCTTGTTCGTCGTTGTTTTCCACGACATATTGCACGATGAGGGAGACGCGGCGGTTGGAAGCATCGAGTGGATTGTCGAGTTTGCGAAGACGCTGGTCGGCGAATCCACGGACCTGAGTGACCTGGCCTGATCCGAGCCCGTTGGCTTGCATGAGGCGGCGGGCGGCGTTGGCGCGGTCGGCCGAAAGTTCCCAGTTGCCGTAGTTTCCCGAGGTGGCGTACGGCTTGGAATCAGTGTGGCCTTCGATGGAGATTTTGTTGGGCAGCTTGCCGAGTTCAACCGCCAACGTGATCAGTAACTCGCGGCCGTCGGCATTCAGTTGCGGGCTGCCACTTTTGAAGAAGGTTCCGGAGGCGGATTCCAGGAGTTCGATGCGCAAGCCCTCGCTGGTGACGGTGATCTCGATCTGGTTCTTGATTTTGTCGAAGTCGTTCATCTGGCGGATCGCGCGCTGCAACTGGTCTTTCAGCTTAGGCATGTCGTCTTTGGTCAGAAGAAAGTTCTCGCCAGCGCCTAAGGTGTTCGATCCAATTTTCCTGGAACTGCCGTTGGGATCTCTGAAGTAGCCACCTACGGCCTCCTGCACTTGCTTGCTGGTGTTGAGCAGCCACAAGACGATGAACAGAGCCATCATGGCGGTGACGAAATCGGCGTAGGCGACCTTCCAGGCGCCGCCGTGATGGCCACCGTGGCTTGGCTTTTTCTTGAAGATGATGATGGGACGAGGTTTGTCCATAAGAGTGGTTCGAGATGGATCTTAACCGGGTGCGGGTGCTGCTTGGGGTGTGGCGACTGGGTCTTCGGCCGCCCCTTTGTTGCGGCAGGCTGTTTCCACTTCCTTGAATGATGGACGCACATGACCCGGAACCGCGCGGCGAGCGACTTCTACAGCCATGATGGGAGCGGTGCCCTTCAGGAAAGAGACAATCAGAACGCGCAACACGTAGAGATATGCATGCTCGTCATCGGCAGCTTTCGTCATGTTGGCGGCGATGGGGCCGACCAACCCGTAGCACAGAAGGATGCCAAGGAAAGTGCCCACAAGTGCGGCCGCGACCTTTTTGCCGATTTCTTCCGGGGGCCCACCCAGTGAGCCCATGGTAATTACTACGCCGAGGACTGCAGCCACAATCCCCAGACCGGGCAAGGAGTCTGCCATGCTGGTGAGCGCGACGGTAGGCTGGGTAGCGTCGTGATGGTGGACCTCGAGATCGAGGTCGAGCATCTGGTCGAGATCGAAAGCATCCACGCCGGTGATGGCCATGCGCAGCGAATCACACACAAAATCGCGGACGTGGCGATTCTTGAGGATTGCCGGACCTTTGGAAAAGACCGGACTCTTCTCCGGTTCCTCCACGTCGTTTTCGAGCGCCATCAGGCCATCTTTGCGGGCTTTGTTGAGGAGTTCATACATCATCTTCAGAGAGTCAATGTAAGTCTGCTTGCTGTATTGGGAGCCGGTGAAGACGCCGAGGATCCCCCCGGCGATCTGGGTGAGAATGTGAAGAGGGTTGGCGATGAGGATGGTGCCGATGGCGGCACCGCCGATCATGATCAGTTCAGAGGGCTGCAGGAGGACGCGGATGTTACCGTGCTCCATGAGATAGCCCGCCGCCACCGCGCCAAAGACAACCACGATGCCGATGATGGCAAACATAGGTCAGCTCTTCCCGGAAGGATCGGCCCCGCGCATCGCGATAGCGCGGACCGGGAGCGAGAGTTGATTTCCGGTGAGAGCGGGTTGCGCCCGCTGCAGAAGCGATTCGACGGTATCGCCGGGCATCGCGGCGGTGCACCCGAGTAAAATCCCGATCGACAATTCCTCTCCCCACCACTGAATGGTTGCGCTGGACACCAGGTTGAGGATGCGCTGGCTCACGGCTTGCAGCGCGTCCTGGGGGCAGCCACTCAAGATCACGAGAAATTGAGATACACTCCACCGGCCTACGAAATCCGCGGGCCAGGCCGTATTGCTCAGGGTTCGAGCGAGCACCAGCAGCATGGAAGTCGCCGCTTCTTGCCCATAGCGGGCGCGGAATTGGCTCAGGTCATGGAGTTCGACGCAAACGATGGCAAAGGGAATGTGAAGCTCGGCGAGTGTGCCCAGCATTTCCCGCAGGTGGGACTGCATCATCGCCTGATTGGGCAATCCGGTCAGGTCGTCCAGGCGGCCTCGCTCTTTCAAGCTGCGGTTGTGCGGGTCTGGACCGCCTACGACGAACTCACCTTCAAAGGTCTGGATGAGGCCGATGCAGGAGCCATGTTTATCGCGCAGGGCGATTGCCCAGGTATGTACTGGAGTGCGCTGTCCGGACTTGTGGTGAATGAAGCTCATCGCCTCGACGGGCCTGGCATCGTTCAGGGCTGTCGCCATGGGGCATTTGCCGGCGCACATTTCACAACTGATCTGGTTGCAATGCTGAAGAATGTTGTCGGTGCAGGAATGTCCGAGGACATTGATGCGGGCGTACCCGGTGATCTGTTCTGCGCCGTCGCTCCAGAAGACAATTTTCTTCTGTAGGTCGAGCACTCTCACGCCGATTTGCAGGCCGTCGAGTATGTCGCGATAAGTCTCGGGATCGAAAAAGGCTGACATGGTCGGCAAGAATGATGCTGGTTTATCCATCGGCAAAAGGCGGGCTTACTTCAGGAGTGCGGCGTGGCGGGGAATAGGTATTGGGCTGAAATGCTGCGAAAAAGCTGGGTTTGCAGAGGGTTAGGCTGGGATGCGGGATAGCACTTTAGCGACAGACGAGTAGCACGAGAGTGCCATTTGCAAGATCGTGCGACAAGTTTAATTTCGCAGGTGAGCAGTTCTGGGGGAGGGCTGCCCGGGCGCCTCGATCTCGAAAGAGATTTGAGGCGCTCGTTATTTTTGGGCATTGTTCCACCGACTGGATCCTTTGCCTGGCGGTCTCAGGTGTTAGTTCACAGATTCTTGAGGCTAGCGACTCGCGACCCAGAATCCGAATCTCAGTTCGTTGAAATGGTGAAGTTGACGGTGATCTTGGCCTCGGTTTCAACGGCTTCGCTGCCTTCAAGGTGAGGCTTAAAATGCCATTGCCGGACGGCGTCCTGCGCTGCGGAAGCGAGGATGTGGGGGCCGCTAACCACGCGCAGATTCTGGATGATCCCATCCCTGCCAATAAGCGCCTGCAGAATTACTGATCCTTGTACTTTCATCTGCCGCGCCAGCATTGGATAGTTGGGCCTTACCGGGCGAGTCACGATGTCGGCGGCGTCGGCGGACATTTGCACGTGCCCGGGGGCATCGGTGGTTACTTTTGCGGCGATCTCAGTATCGCCGCCGAGCGGAGCTTCGTTTACCAGTTGCGGGGGCGTGCCGGGTTGCAAATCCACGCGCACGGAACTACTGCCAGGCCGGATGGTGCGATGCGAATCGCCGGCGACAACCTCTATCTCCAGCGGGGGCAATACCGTCCGCGTCGTGGTCGAAGCCATGGCAGGAGGCGGAGTGGATGGGGCTGGAGTCGCAACTGCGGAAGCGACATGGTGCTTCGTGGTTGCCGCCTTGGCTCGCTTGGCGACTGATGCGGGCGGCTGCACGGGAGTGATCTTAGCGGCGGGGTAGCTTTCCACAGGCTGGTCGGATTCAGCGTCTGGCTCGTCCGGGAACCAGAAGTCACGATCGTGCCAGAGGACGATGCCCAAAGCCAGCAGAAGCAGACAGAGCGAACCCACCATAAATCTGCGCTGAGTTGGGTCTTGGGGCGCACGCCTTCGAGACTGTGCCAAGAGGGCGCGATTCACCTTCGTTGCGAGGGTGTTGAGATCTGGCATGGTGGAAACTGGGGCGGCGCCCGGGGAGGGCTAACGCTCCTAGTATGCCTCGAAAACGCTACAAAGGCTAGCAAAAGGTGCCGAAAAAGTGGATTTGGGCGGGGCGTGATTCTGCCGCCGGACGGGAGTTGAACCTTCAGGCAGTGTCGCGAATCCCAGTAAAGCTATGGATCTTAAGGGTAACCGTGACCTCCACGGGTTGCGCTGGGTCAATTGAAGGTTGGAGGACATACTCTTTGCAAGCTGAGAATGCGTTAGGCGGCAGTGGTTCCCACTTCTCGCAAAGGAAGCGAGAAGTGGGGCACCCCAGAGTTAGGGCTCTGCGTTCTCGTGCATTTTTATTGCGATCAGCAGGTTAGTTGATCGCGGGAGATCTTTAGTCCACTGAGGTTGCCTAGCGCGGTTACTGCGACCGATTCGGTTTTGAAAAACTCCTGCGACAGGCTTTGCAGATCGTCGGCGGTTACAGCTTCGATCTTTTCGATCAATTCGTCGAGGTCCTGGAAGTGGTCGAAATACATCTCCTGTCGGGCAAGGTTCGACATGCGGGCTGTGCTTGATTCAAGCGAAAGCATCAGGCTGCCCTTCAGCTGGTCTTTGGAGCGGCGGAGTTCTTCTTCCGGCACAGGTTGAGTTTTCAGGTTGTGAAATTCGCTGACCACTGCCTTTACTACCTTGGTTGCGGACGCGAGTGAGGTGCCGGCGTAGACGGCCATGCATCCGGTGTCGCGATAGGGATTGAGATCGCTGTAGATGGAGTAGGCGAGGCCCTGGCGTTCGCGGATATTCTGGAAGAGGCGGGAACTCATGCCTCCGCCGAGCAGGGTATTGAGAATGTAGCCCGCGTGGCGCTTCTGATGGGCGATCGGATACGCCGGAACGCCGATGCAGATCTGTACTTGTTCGAGCGCTTTCTTGTTACGCAGCACGATGCGCGGAACGATTTTGGGTTCAGGCGAGTGGAAGCCGTTTTTCGCGGGTTTCAGATGTTCGAAGTGCTTGACTACCAGATCGACGAACTGGTTGTGGTCGAGATGGCCGGCGGCGGCTACGATGATGTTGCCGGGAGCAAAGCGGTGAGAGTAAGTATCGAGCACGGTCTGGCGCTCGAATTTCTTCACCGTTTCTTTCGTGCCGAGGATAGGCTTTCCCAGCGGGTGATCTTTCCAGAAATTCTGGGTGAAGATTTCGTGGACGAGGTAGTCGGGATTGTCCTCGTCCATTTTGATTTCTTCGAGGATTACGCCGCGCTCGCGGGCGATGTCCTCGGTGGTGAATGTGGGATGCAGGACCAGATCGGTGAGAATATCGAGCGCTACCGGGACGTGCTCGTCGAGGACTTTGACGTTGAAACAGATGCATTCTTTGGAAGTGAAGGCGTCCATGTTGCCGCCGATGGAATCGACCTGGCGGGCGATCTCCTCGGCAGTGCGGTGCTTGGTGCCTTTGAAGACCATGTGCTCGATGAAGTGGGAGATGCCGTTTGATTGCGGAGTCTCGTCGCGGGAACCGGTTTCGAGCCAAATGCCGATGGAGGCGGAGCGGATGTGCTCCATCTGCTCGGTGATTACAGTTAGGCCGTGGGGTAAGACCTGACGGCGAATATTGCGGACTTCTTTTACCATGTCGATGCGGGTGGAACTTCCTTAGAAGGTGCCCTACTATTCTTACACATCTGGCGGGGTGGGATGGGTTGTGGGAGAATAAGACGGTTTGTTATTTAGAATCAGTTAGTTGCGGGCGTTCAATGAGGGTCTCCAGCCTCCCACGCAATGAAGGTGAGAAGGACTGATCATGAGTTTGGAGAGACGGGACTTGTGGTGGGCGATAGGAATGGCCATCGTATGAGGACGGTGTTGAGTGGCTTGGTTGGCGCCTGTTTGGGACTCCTGATTTCGCGATTCACTAGAGGGGTAGGCACTCGTTGATGGAGATGACATCTTCTTTGCTCGGTATGGACCGTCAGGAACTCGCCGGGCTCTTGAGCGGCGCGGGTGAGCCTGGCTATCGCGCCAAGCAGATCATGGATGCAGTTTATCGGCAGCGGGTGGAGACGCTGGAGGAGATTTCCACGTTGCCGCGGGAGTTCCGGGAGCGGCTGGAGCGGAGTGGAGTGATTGTTGGGGCCGCGCGGATTGAGAAGAAATTTGTTTCTGTGGATGGGACGGTGCGGTATTTGATTGGGTTTGCGGATGGGCAGAGTGTGGAGACGGTGTGGATGCCGGAGGGAGATGGCGGGGAAGCTGGGGATGGGAGTGAGGCTGGTGCGGAGGCTGAGAGTATCAGTGAGAGTACCTCAGGGGCTGAAGCCCGTTCCGAAAAGGATGACGCTATCGCAGCGTTGAAACGCTGCGCCGCCCAAAAGCCTATGCAGCCGCATCAAAGTAGGTCGACAATTTGCGTCTCCAGCCAGGTGGGGTGCGCTGTGGATTGCCAGTTCTGTTTGACTGCGATGCTGGGGGTGAAGCGGAACCTGACTGCGGGCGAGATCGTAGGGCAGGTTTGTGCGGTGCTCAAGGATCAAGGCGTTTCGCCGCCTGAGGATCGGATCAATCTTGTGTTCATGGGCATGGGCGAGCCGTTTCTGAACTACGAGAATTTTGTGAAGGCGTCGCGGTTGCTGGTGGAGTGTGTGGGGATTGCGGAGCGGCGGATGACGGTATCGACGGCGGGGATTGTGCCGCGCATTCGCGACTTTGGGGAAGAGAAGATCAGGCCGAAGCTGGCGATTTCTTTAAACGCTTCGAACGATGCGCTGCGCACTCGGCTGATGCCGGTGAATAAGAAGTGGACTTTGGAAATGCTGATGGCGGCCGCACGGGATTTTCCGCTGCGCACGCGGGAGTGGATCACCTTCGAGTATGTGCTGCTTGGCGGAGTGAACGACACGCCGGAGAATGCGCGGGAAGTGGCCGAGTTGCTGCGTGGGCTGCGCTGCAAAGTGAATCTGATTGCGCTGAACGCGGGGCCGGGAATTGACTTTACGACTCCCGGCGAGGAACGGGTAGCGGCATTTCAAAAGACTCTGCGGGAAGCGGGAATTCCTGCGTTTGTGAGGCGCCCGAGAGGGCGGGATATCTATGCGGCTTGCGGGCAGCTCAAGCGTACGGTTGAGGTCGCCACAGTATGGGAAGCCCAGGATCAGACGATTGCTCCTTCTCGGACGCCGGAAGGATAACAGGGATCTCGACGCGGATGGTGGTGCCGACATTGCAGTCCTGCCGCCAGAGAATCCGGCCATGATGTTGCAGCAGGATGGCCTGACATGCACTCAAGCCGAGGCCGGAGAGAGTCTCCGGGGAATTGAGATCGGGCGGGGCGTTTCCGAGAGTCTGGTGCCTGGCGGCGGCGAGGCTGGCGTCGGAAATATGAATGATAGCGGTGCCGTTCGCGCACTCCGCGGTGATGGTCAGAATTCGGCTGCCGTGCTGGCCCACCGCATGCAGGGCGTCATTGATGATTTGAACGCAGACGTGGAGCAACTGGTTGGAATCTCCGTGGACGAGCAGCAGTTCTTGCAAATACTCGGTGCGGACCTCGATTTTGAGAGCTTGCCACTGAGGTTGCGAGAGTTTGACGGCGGTGCGCAGCAAAGTGTTGAGATCCACGGGGGCCATTGCAGCGGGGCCTTGTTTGGCGAAGCTCAGCAAACTGGCCACCAGCGACCTGGTGCGCCGGGCATGCTGCCCGATTCTTCCGGCCAGTTCGTTTTGCTCAGGAGTGAGAGGAGTACCGAGCAACAGATCGGAATAACCCAGCATGGCGGTGATGGGATTGTTGAGTTCATGAGCGGCGCCGCCCAGCAGTTGGCCGATCGAAGCAAGCTTTTCGGACTCCGTGATCTGAGCCTGCAAGCGTTTGAGGTTGGTGAAGGATTCACGCGAGTGAGTCAGCAGGCGCAGCAATTCCCAGTCGAGCAAACGCTGCCGCACAAAAACCATGGCACCCATGAGCATCGCCGCGGCCAGAGTAAGGACGACGCGGAACGAACGGATGCGCGGGGGAACTGTGACATCGATCAAAGCCCACGCGGCAAACACCGGGAGCGAGAAAGCCGCGATCATGCCCAGCCGGGCGAGCCATACGCCGTGGGACGTGGAAGTGGAGCGGACGCCGGTTTCCGGTTCGCGCTCGCGGGTCCACAGACCGATCATCGTGATCCAGGCCATGGAAACGGCCAAGGGAATGTCATAGAGGCTACCGCTGTAATAGACGTGCCGACCGATGGCCCAATTGGCGATGTGTGAACTCGCGGCATAGGCAAAGCTGGCGCCGAATAGACTGGCATAGAAAATTTTCCACCCCCCCTTGCTCCCCATCCAGGCCAGGATTAATGTGCCTAGAAACGCCAGTTTCTCGATGAGATAGAGCGAATTCAGATCATTGTTGTATGCCGGAATGTTGGGGACGACGTACTGCCAGGGGATGACGATGAGGACGTAAAGATAGATCCACCAAACCACCATGAGGGCAAAATCCAGACGGCGCAGACGCGCGGCATACTCGTCCTGCGGAGCATGAGGGCGGAGAGCGAGAGCGGCCATCAGTGGCACGATGTGCAGGAAAAGGATCACATCGCCCGCGCAGAGGTCGGGGACATCGGTGCGGAGCCAGACTTCGTAGTAGATCCAGACGAACTGGTAGGCAAACCACAGGCCCACGCCGCTAGCGATGAGCGTCCAGAACAGGCGCATCCGCCCACGCGATCGCACGGCATGAGGGATAAGGGAAACCGTGCCGGAAAACAGTAAGATGCACTGAACAACGTCGCTGAGAGCGGTGAGACGAAAGGATTGAGGCAGAATCAGCGCAGCCAGGACCAAAATAGCCAGACAGGCCGCGACTGCGGCAGTCCACAGTTTGGAATAGGTGCGCAGAAAAGTGATCCTCGGTGCCATTCTAGACTGGGATTCGACGAGGCTCGGGTTACGCAAGTAACCGGGACAATAGCGCACAAGCGTTGCGAGTTCGAAAGAAGTGAAGGGGACCGCGGAAAGTTTTGCTTGCTCCCAGTCTTTCTTATCAATAATATGCGGACATTCCTATGATGCACCAATCCGCTCTGCGGCGGGGGTTGACCCGGCTTGCAAGCTGAAGGCAATCGCCGCTTTATCGGAAGGCCGCCGGCTCCAGCTGATCCCAGCGAGGTTCGGCGAATCGAGCGCTGGCTGGCTACGGCACGAGTGTTTCTCGCGATCTCTGCCCTAGCTGCAATTTACATGGATCCTACCCAGTTGGGACAAGCGCCAGTGGCTTACGGTCTGCTGGGGCTTTATCTCATCCATGGAGTTCTGGTGATGACGTTACTGCGGCGGAAAAAGGAGTCGACAGCCGCGTTTCGCGTCTTTGTTCATACTGCGGATATAGTTTGGCCAGCCTTCATCTCGGTGTTTGCCGAAGGGCCCCGCAGCCCATTTTTTCTGTTCTTCTTTTTCGTGCTGGTGGCTTCAGCCTACCGCTGGGGCTTGTGGGAAACGTTAGGCACGGCGGCTGCGGAAGTGGTGTTGTTGTGGGGGGAAAGCTTTGTGGTGCTCCACCTTTGGGCAAATCGCGCGGGAAACTTGCCGTGGCATGTTCTCTCGGGCCTGCAAGTTAATTTCACCGAGTTTGAGCCGAAGCGCTTGTTTATGCTGTCGGTCTACTTGCTGGTGATTGGATTATTGCTAGGTTATCTGGCGGAACAGCAGAAGCACCTGCGAGCGGAAAAAGCGGTGGTGACCAGCATGCTCGCGAAGGTGCGGGTGGAAGCAGGGCTGACGGGAACGCTGCAACAGATCGGCCGGGAAATCGTGAGCATGTACGCCGCGGCGCGTGTGCTGGTTGCATCGCAAGAAATTCACAGCCGCAGAACTTTTTTGGGCGAGCTGAGCAATGGAGACGAGGGCCCTTTGGATTTCGTTTGGCTCGATTCCAGGCCGCGGGATGCGAAAACTTATCTAGAAGATTTTCCAGGAGAAGCGTTTTACGCAACCAG
>Ga0210396_10001561_pt1 | contig 24571 bp, 19 predicted proteins | sample IncBWH17OmetaG_FD_155466 | JGI IMG/M metagenome (GOLD analysis project Ga0210396, IMG submission 155466) | Forest soil microbial communities from Barre Woods Harvard Forest LTER site, Petersham, Massachusetts, United States - Inc-BW-H-17-O ... | reverse complement strand
GGTCTTCCGGGAGCCTCGCCCCACCAATCTGTCAGCAATCACCAATCATTTCCTAATTCCCTACCGCCTAGCCAAGAAATACACGCCGAGATTCACGACAACGAAGACCAGCGCGTACCCGGCGGCCAGCCAGCAAAGGACTCTTGTCACGGCAGCGTCAGCAGACTCATTAACTAGTCTGGCCGGAACACTGACGATTTGGGCGCCGATAAGATCGTTAAGCTTCCAGCCGAACCCATTGTTTTTCCCATACATCTTGGTCATTTCCCGGGGCGCATCTTCGGCACTGGCGTGGCAAGAGAGGCAACTCTGACTATCAACCCGGATCGGCGCGCTATAATAAAGTGAAGGACCTTCCGGTGTCTCTCGATAACCAACGAGATCCGTTTTAGACGGTGTCCGGTTAAAGATATTTACGACGTCGGCTTCCCATTCCACGGTCCTGTCACGAGGGTTGGTTGGATTGAGCGCTGCCTCTTTATAGGAATAGTCGGGGTACCGTTTTCGGAAATAGTTGAAGGCCTCCGTAGCGGCGTAAAACGGAATCGATTGAGCGGCAAATTGCGGTTCCGGGACGGTGCGAGGCTGTTGCTTGACATTCTGAACGATTTGTTCGGAAAGGACCTGGAGGGTTTGTCGCTCTTTGGGGTTTGGAAGCCCGGAAACCGCCTGTTGTAATGCCTGGGGGAGTTGCGTGTTGAGCACGTCGTTCAAATCTTTTACTCCCTGAGCGACTCTGGCTTCTTCGCGGGTTAGTAAGGGCTCGATTTGTTCAGTGGTATAAACGCGCGAAGCCTTCGCCGTTTCCATCATCAAGTGTGCATGCTCAAGGACTTGTTGTTCGGCAAGTTGACGAAACTCTAGCTGAACAAAATAAGCGGTGACCCCAAGGGCGAGAGCCAAGATCGGAATAAAGACCGCATTAAAAATCAGCATAAGTCGCAGGCTCGCGTTCACACAGGTATGGTCATCTTTCGGATCGATAGAGATCAAGAGGATCTTTTGGCATCACCGCAAAGACAAAAGCCGGTAGGATTATCGTAAACTGACACTATCGAGTAGATGATAATCGGACGATCTAGAATAGGCTAGGAAATCGCCATGGACCAAACATCAGATCAGAATGCAGTGAATGGATTCTCGTTTCGCTTGGCGGCGGTCGACTTAGATGGAACTTTGCTTGGACCGGACAAGCAGATCGGTCCGGAGAACGCGGCAGCCGTTCAACGGCTGCGGGAGAATGGGGTCACCGTGATCATCGCGTCTGGCCGCCGCCATCAGAACAGTGTTCGATTTCAACGGGAATTGGGGTTGACTGGCCCCATTATCGCCTGTCAAGGCGGCCTAATTCGGGATGGCGAGAGCGGGAACGTAATTGAAGCCCATTTCCTGCCACAGAGCGTGACCCGTCAAATCATCAGCGATGCTGAGAAGAACGACATGCACCCAATCTATTATCACCTCGATCACTTGTATGTCGCAGAACGCCACAACCAATGGATCGATCTCTACGAGTCCCGTGTGGGCGAGCGAGCGGAAGTGCTGCCAGACTTGGAGCAACTAGACGGCCGTAGGGCCCTGAAGCTTGTGTGCTATGGCGATCCAAAGGTCGTGGCGAAGGTGAGGCCGGAAATGTCCGCTCACTATGCTGATAAAGCCGATGTCCTTTCCACCGAGCACGAGAACCTGGAGTTTATGCCTCGCGGAATCAGCAAAGCAACCGCGCTGGCAAAAGTAGCGGGCGAGTACGGAGTGCGCCAAGAAGAAGTCTTAGCGTTTGGTGACGGAGAGAACGACGTGGCGATGTTAACTTGGGCAGGAGTGGGGGTGGCGATGGCCCACGGGAATGCGGCCGCAATTAAAGTCGCGAAACGAGTGAGTCCACCGGGTCCACCGGAAAACGCATTTGCCCGCGCAGTTGATAAGCTGTTCCAAGGCTGATCGGTTGGACTTGTTGCAACCACGGCGCATCGCACAATCCAAATCGGAGGGGAGGTGCATTAGAGGTGTCTGGCCTTGAGATTGGAAGCGACCTGTGTCGCGTGCCGCTGAAGAGCCGTGTGCGGCCGCGGCTCCCAGGGTTCGGGGCGTCGCGTCTTTCCATGCATCACACGTAAAACGATTACAGGCGTCGGAGCTAATACGCGGAATGCAACGCCCCTGCTCCGGGTGATCGCGCGTCCACACGCCAGCAGCTGCATTTCTTGACGAAGCGCGTCTACTATAGTAGAAATATGTCGCATATCGGAAACTAGAAGCAGATGAACTCCGACCAATCCGGCATCGAGCAACGGATAGCGGCTCATTTAAAGGAGCGCCGTCTCGCGAACGGTCTCTCTCTGGCTGATTTAGCGGAACGATCCGGGGTCAGCCGGGCCATGATCTCGAAGGTGGAACGTTCCGCTGCTAGTCCTACGGCCGCTTTGCTCGGGCGCCTTTGCAACGGGCTTGGCGTAACACTTTCTTCGCTGATCGCGAACGCTGAACAAACGCCCTCTCCCTTGGTTAGAGCGAAGGATCAAACCACCTGGCAAGACCCGGTCACCGGCTTGACGAGAACCATGATCTCGCCCGATTTGGCGGACTCGGCCGTTGAGATCGTCCGCATCGATCTGCCCCCGGACGCGAGTGTGAGTTATGACCCCCAACGCTATCTCCGTTATGAGCAACAGGTCGTGGCGCTCAAAGGCCGCCTGCATCTTACCGTCGGCGACAAAGAATATCAGATAGAGCCATGGGACTGTCTGCTAATGCCGACGAACTTACCCCTGCGGTTTCATAATAAAGGGCAGGTCAGCTGCCGCTACCTGGTCATTGTGAGGAAAACTCAATGAATATAGAAATCCGGCCTGCGGGAACTGATGATTTGCAGGCGATGCTGGCCATTTACAACCATGCGATTATCAACACGACTGCGGTCTATGATTATCAACCGCGAACGTCCGATGCGCAGCGGCAGTGGTTTGAGACTAAACAAGCTCAGCGTTTACCTGTGTTGGTAGCTGTTGATAATGCTACCATAATCGGGTTCGGTTCCTTTGGTCCGTTTCGTCCCTGGCCGGCTTACCAGTTTACCGTAGAAAACTCACTCTATGTTGATTCTGCGTTCCGGAGAAAAGGCGCAGGAACGGCTTTGTTGGCTTCCTTAGTAACCGCCGCTCACACCGCCGGATATCACACGATGGTGGCTGGAATCGATGCTACTAATGAGGCTAGCCTGGCTCTCCACCGAAAAGCTGGCTTCGAACCGGTTGCGCATTTTCGCGAAGTCGGTTGGAAATTCGAACGCTGGCTGGATCTGGTTTTTATGGAGAGGCTGTTACGGTAGATAGGTTGTACGACGTTTTATTGGTGCAAGTCGTTACGAAAAGCTGGGCCTTTCTGCCAGAGCGACAATAGCGGCGAAGCCGCGTTTTATTACAGCCTAGGGCGAAGCCCTAGGAACCGGCATAAATAAGCGGAAAGCGCTGAAAGCGCGCGACAGTCGTCCATCTAATCCCACACATAGCGTTCATCAAAAGTCACCCTATACCGCTGGAGAAATGATCGATACTCCTCTTCAAGAGAGACCGTACGATGGTGCTCTTCTTGGTTCTGAATGTAAGCCACGACCGAATCCGCCTGGGATTGGCTTACAGAGAAAGCTCCGTACCCGCGCTGCCAACTGAATATGGGGCTTCCCTGCGTTTTCAACCATTTCGAGGACGACGCCTTCAAATGCTCCATGAGGTTCGAGACCGATTCTGTCTTTGCCATGCGACACAGGATATGAACGTGGTTTGCAATACCACCAACGACGAGGGCCGGACACTTTCGGTCATTCAATACACTCGCTAGATAGGCATGCGCGCTGCACTGTAGATCTTTTCCGACCAACAGCGGTTCTCGATTTTTCGTCGAGAAGATTAGATGTGTAAGAAGGCTAGCTAGAGATTGCGGCACAAAGACATAGCAACATACATATACGTTATTGCCACGCGCTTTTCAGCGCTAAATCGCTTATTGATTCACCTTCCTAGGGCTACGCCCTAGGCTATTTTGAGACGCAGCTTCGCTGCTACTACACCTGCCGCCATGGCTCTGGCACCCATTCAAAGCCTTGATCTTTCTTGCGAATGTGACCGACGGCGGGAAAAGGGAGATGAAAGCCGATTACTTTTGTGCGGGCTGCGGCAAGCTTTTCGAAAACGCTTTTGCGGGCTGATGCTGCTTGGTCGGGGTCGGAATCAACACCGATCGTCCAGTCCGGGTTATGGAACATAATGACGTAGTTGTGCGCGAGGTCGACGATGTGAACGAGCTCATCATGACCGGATTGGATATGGAGAATGGTATGGCCCGCCGTATGGCCAGGCGCAAGTTCTGTGGTTACGCCTTCTATCAGTTGGTTTCCCGCCTGAAATTTGTGAAAGCGGGACTCAAGCGTTAGCAAGGTATCTCGGGCTCGCTCCGCGTAGATCTTTTTGTCTTGATCGTTCAGTAAAGTCTTGGAGAGATCGGGATCTTTCTGCGTCCAGAAGTTCCATTCAATTTCGTTAATAAAATGCTGGGCGGAGGGAAAAACTGGTTTGTTGTCTGTGCCGATCAATCCGCCCATGTGATCGGGATGAGCGTGGGATAGAAAAACCCCCGTGATTTGATTTGGACGATAACCGGCAACCTCGAGTTGCGATACCAGGTGGCCGGCGGTGGTGGGCAGCAATCTCCCAAACCCGGTGTCGCACAGCAGTCGATCTTTTCCGGTATCGATTAGGACCACATTATAGTAGCCCATAACATGGTCGGTCGGCAGAAAAGCAGCTTCCAGGGCGGAGTTTAGCTCATCTGGACTCGCCTCGGACGCCCAGAAAGGCTGGACTGGTTGAAAGATCTTGTAGCCGTCGTTGAAGACGTTGATTTGGAAATCGCCAACGCTGAATCGGTAGTAGCCCGGGTTGGATCGGTCCTGAATTGGTGCTGCATCTGCCGGAGGCTCCAGGCCAATAGCGGCCGCGCCGAGCCCGAGCAAACCGATGGCGCGTCTTCGCGAGAGATTAGAATTCATAGCGTGGTTCGAGGTGAGGTTGGGGGTAATAAACGAATTAGGGTGGCGCGTCCTTTGAGTCAAAGGGGAAAAAGAATAGCCGCAAAAGAACGCAAAGATCGCAAAAAGGGGCTTCGCTGGGGACCGCCACGTGGTGAGGCTCTCTTCGAATTCTTTTTGCGTTCCTTGTTTTGCGACTAATCCTCTTGTCTTAGGGCTTACGGTAGAGGCTGTTATCTACCGCTTCACGCGACTCGCTCCCAAATCCCTTCGTATCGAACCGTTAACCCGATCTCGTCGACATCGATCTCGGCCGTAAAGCCGCTGCCGAGGCTTCGGTAACGATATTTGCGGTCGGCGAGTCTTTCGTACGACTGGCTCGCGCGGACGATTTCCAGCGATGGGAAGCGGATCCAGGCAACGGCGATTTCTTCCACTTGGCCGATGGCGAGATTTAATCGGTTGACGGGCAAGGAGTTCGTGATCGGCGTCAGCTCGAGATCGACGTCAAGGCACCCGGCTAAGGTGTCGATGAGGTTACCGAGCTGATCACTCCACGTGCCACCTGTATCCACTGCCAGGGAGAGAGACGATTGCTGCAGCCCGAGGCGTTGTTCGATCGAGACCGTCCGAGTCCGCCAATCGGCGTCGCATTGGATCCGGTAATGGACCTCCAGCGGAGCCTCGTCGTGTATGGCAACGATAGTGCCAGCTAACTCTAATCCTGTCGCCAACGGCTTGGCGACAGCATACTCGAGGCTCTGGTTATCCAGGATGCGCCGCCAGCACAGTGCGTGAGGAGTTAAGACACTCATGTGGAAAGTGATTGGTGAACGGATAGCCGCGAAAAGCACAAGAAAATCTCACACGTAGACACAAAGAAACAGGAAATTGACACAGCAAGGCCACAAAGGCCGCGAAGGCACAGGCGGTTTAGGTAAAGTAACCGGGTTGATGGGGGAAACTCCGTCACGGGTGCTATCCGTGAGGAAAGAGTATCGCGCAAGGCAAAGAGGGAAATACTCCGCGAAGCGACGCCCAAAGCCCTGCGCTCTTAGACCTTCGTTTCCTTCGTTATCTTCCGTAAAAAATCTTCGCGGCCTTTGTGGCCTTGCTGTGCCAATTTTCTGTTCTTCTGTGCCCTTCCGGTTCAATTCAGTTCTACGGGGCCTCGCTGTGGGTACGGAAAAAACTTGAAAATCCTGGAAATGGCCCGGTATTTGAGTCCGGCAAGCAACTGGAGAACGAACTCACTTAATCACTATCTATGACAGCGTTTCCCAGAGAGCTTTGGGCCATGTTTGTGGATTGTCCAGCAGACGAACTGGCGCCTTGCTATTTCTACGAATACTCGCGCGAAAACAAAAGCTTGCGCGAGGCCTGCGCTAATAGCCGTCCCGTCATTCCTGCGGGCGTTACCAACGGATTCGACTTTTATCTGTCGAGTCCCTGGTCAACCGCTCAAGAAGATTTGATGATTGACCCTGCCAGAACATTCATGCTTTGGCCGGAATGGCCGGATAAACCATATCTCCAGATTTCCGCAGAAGAACGACGCAGACGGTTACGATGGTCAGCAAAAGACGACCCCAAGATCGCTCACTTGAAAAAGCTCTCGTTCTTCGCGATGAAACAGCTTAGCCCGGAAGGTCTGCGTCCGGTAAGTCCGGCGGGAGCTACGGCGCCGTCCGGAGGAAGCTGGTCGGAAGCACTGGCGCGTTCTCAGGGCAAGCTGGGGTGGCCCGTCCATCAGATCAACCCCTCGATGTGGGAGACGGTGTTTCGGATTGACTGGAAGGCGTTTTCCGACGCCCAGCTTGTGGACATGTTCCAATCCTGGCTCGACAAATATCGGCCTATTGAGTCCAGCGCTTTAACCGAAAATCCATCTGTAACGAACCGCTTCGAAACTCATTTAAAACAGCTCGGGGCACTCCGATTATTGAGAAAGTTCAAGGAGGACGAGATTCCGCCGAATATCGGTCTTTATCAGGACAAGAGCGAATGGGCCAGAGCGAAACTCGTCGCTCAAGAAGTGATCGAGTGGTTCTCGGTCTGAAGGGTTGTAGGTTGAAGGTTGTAAGTTATAAGTTGTAGGTTTTAGGTTCGAAGTTCAAGAACGGCCGCTCGATAAGCAGCCGGGCCGAGGTCCGCGACGCGGCTCAAAACTTAAAACTTAAAACCTAAAACCTATAACTGAACGATTGCGACTCCGGCGACGGGCAGTTCCGGACCGCCGACAATGAACTCGGTTTCTTTGGGTACCGGCAGTGAAACCTTGGTCGGGCCGTAATTAAAAAAGTAACGCAGGTCTCCGTGTACTCGCGTGCGGAGCCCATCGGGCAATAACATGGTGGGTACGTCTGCCCTGGAGACAATATCTTCCACCATTGCATCCAGGAGCGATTGTTCGGGAACGGTTGCCAAATAGGTAAACGCTTCATGAGTGAATGCGATCGCATCTCCGTTAGCCGACCTAATCCAAGGTGCTGCCGAGGTCTCGATCTGTTCCATCCAATGTCGGCATTGATAATTTACTCCTCTCCAGGATACGGGAATTGGTTCGAAATCGGGCAGCGATTCTGCACGTACCACGCGGATGGGAAAAAGCTCTTGGAACGGGCCCGGAGGAAGCTGGGAAGGGATTTGGAAGTCTGGAGTTTTCGAGCCAGTTCTGGGACCAATCACAACTGAGCCCCGAAATGTCTTAAGAGATGCGACCAACTCAGCACGCAGAATAGGTAAGCTTGGCACCAGGAGTACCTTGTACGCATCGAGATTGGCCGTTTGGGGGAGAATATCGATATCAAGACCAAGCCGCCGGGCGGATCGGTAGAACGATAGGGCGAGAGTAAAATAATCGAAGCTTTCGCGATTCGGTTGAATAGTGAGCGTCCAAGCCGCTTCATAATCAAAGATCAACCCGACCGGAGCGGCCTTGCTTCCGGGGGCGCTTCCCGCTGCTGCGACAGGGGTGATGCCGTTTTTGGCATTGTCTCTCGCACAGACGGTCCGTATTTCCTTAACCGTCGCGCGGATTTCATCGGTAGCGACATCAGGACTGCCGTCCGGCCGATTAATTCCGTGATGCATCTGTTCCTGAGCAAATGGGGCTTGGCGCCAGCGGAAGTAGCTGACGACTTCCGCTCCGTGGGCAAAGGCCTCATGCGTCCAAAGCCGTACCATCCCAGGATGGGGAGATGGATTGTAAGGCGCCCAGTTAACGGGACCCGGCTGTTGTTCCATGACCCACCAACGTCCTCGGCCGCAGGTCCGATAAAGATCGTGATGGAAAGCTGGAAAATCTGGGTCTCCCGATCGCAGGAATTTACGTTTATGGCTCTCCGGCAGATCCAATAGGCTAAGGGCGCCGAGCGGATAAGAATCCCAACTGGCCGCGTCCAAATCACCTGCAATATCGAAATGATCGAACGCCAGAAATTGACCCATGAAATTGTGAAGAATCGTCCGCCCCGGAGATAACCCTCGGATGATCTCGACTTGTTCCCGGTTAAAACTTTTAACCTGGTCCGAACTGAACCGCCGAAAATCCAAACTATGAGCTGGATTGGGTTCGGTTACGGTCAGATTCGGTAGCTCAATCTCGTCGAAACTCTGATATTCCATGCTCCAGAACACATTGCCCCAGGCCTGATTCAGGTTTTCGACGGTTTGATATTTGTCCTGTAACCATTTTCTGAAGCTGATCCGCGCCGCGTCGGAATAGCTGAGGATGGTGCCATGGCAACCGTACTCATTGTCCGTTTGCCAGGCGACAATGGCCGGATGCTGGCCAAAGTTCTCGGCGAGTTTTTCCACGATCCTGGCTGCTACACCTCGATAACCGGGATGTGAGAAACAATAGTGGCGACGGGAGCCGAATATTTTCGGTCTTCCATCTTGATCGATGGCCAGCATGTCCGGCATCCAGTCGACCAACCATTTCGGAGGTGTCGCGGTAGGAGTGCCAAGCACAATGGACAGACCGCGATCAGATGCCAGATCAAGCACCTCCTGCAGCCAGCCAAATTGGTATTTCCCCGGCGAGGGTTCTAGCCGGCTCCAAGCAAATTCTCCGATCCGGACGTAACGCAGACCGAGCTCCCGCATGGCTCTGAGATCATCCGGCCACTTTGAGCGATCCCATTGTTCCGGATAGTAACAGACTCCGAGGGAGTAGGGAGTAATGGGAATGGTTGCCATGGGGTGTCACGGTATCGTGATCATGCCCGATGACAAATCGAGGATGAAGAATTTGGAATAGCCGCAAAAGAGCGCAAAGATCGCAAAGAAAGGACTTCCAGGATTGGCGGGATTTTCCGGGATTTTGTGCCGAAGGGACTTAAAGACTCAGCGCGGCAGCCAGCTCTGTAGGAGCGAATCATTATAGCTCTAGTAACATACCCGCGATCAGCTCCGTTAGGCGCGACAACCAACGCATTGAATTTTAGATGTCGCTCCTACGGAGCTGGCGCTTTTTTTGCGTCGCGAGCTATAAATATTTCGCTCCTATGGAGCTGGTTACACGGCTGAGTCCTCAAGTCCCTTTGGGACAAAATCGTGTAAAAGCAATGCCGGGCGCAAGCTTGCGCTTGCGCCCGGCTGCATTTTCACCCACCGCCACTAAGGATTAGAAGTGATATCTTTCACTAAGCTGACCTGCCCTTGTAAGGTCAGATCACTGAGCTGAGACGAGGATCCCACCCAGACGTTATAGGTGTCTTTGGGAGCATCCCATTTCTCCTTGTTGATGTTCCAATAGGCGAAAGAACGTTGATCAAGTTGTAACGTTACCTGTTGTGATTGTCCCGGCTGCAACAAGACTTTTTGAAAGCCTTTTAGTTCTCTAACCGGACGCGGAAGCGGAGGTTTTTTCTCACCAACATATAATTGGGCCACTTCGGCTCCAGCCACATTACCAGTGTTTGTAACGGTAAACGTTACAGTAACCGGTTGCGTTCCGTCGTAACTTGCGGGCGAGATGCTTAGGTTCGAAAACGAGAACGTCGTATAGGACAAGCCGAACCCAAATGGGAAGAGCGGCTGAATTCCACTATGGTCATATCCGCGATAGCCGATAAAAACGCCTTCACTATAGTTAAGCGAGTCGGGATGCTGATTAACCGGGTTAGGGAAGGTGGCATAGGCTGGATTATCCTGGGCTCGTTTCTCCATCGTAATCGGCAGTTTGCCGGAAGGGTTCACGTCCCCGAACAAGATTTCAGCCAATGCCTGGCCGCCAAGTTGGCCCGGATAGAATGCTTCTACCAAGCCTGCAACCTGATTAATCCACTGCTCGGAATCGAAGTTACCGCCGCCGTGAAACACGACCACAGTTTGTGGGTTGGCAGCAGAAACGTTCGTGATGAGTTCATCCTGGAATTCCGGGAGCGTAAACGATCGATCCTCACCTTCGCCTTCATATTCATCGCTGATGCCGGCAGCGATAATGACGGCGTTATAGCCAGCGATGGTCGAGGGTGGATTTAGTGCCGCGTAGCTGGCCTGTATACCGGTTAGGCCGCCTTCTTCGAAGGCATCAAAAAACCCGCCAACTCGGCGGTAATCGATTTCAATATTGTAGGTCTTACCAGCGGTTAAGGTCGCCTTAGCGGAGTAGGCCGGGGTTGGACCGTAGCCGACTGGCGGGGTCGTAGGACTGTTAAAGTTATCAAAGATTGCGGTCCCATTGATAATAAACCGCAGCCCGCCATCTCCGCGGACCTTGAACACATAATCACCCGACGTCGGGACGACAATTTGACCGACCCATTTGGCCGAGAAGCCACCTTGGTTGCTCGACACCGGAATTGCATCGATGTCCCAGTTAAAATTGACTTGGTTATCTACCCGAGTAACGGCCGGTGTACCGGAAAGATCGTTGCTCGTGTAATAAGAGGCTTGGAGACCTTGGGTAATCTCACCGTTGTTGCTGTATTGCCAGGACGTATTAGCTGGATCAAGCGAGCAGACCGATATGAAATCGATCTCTGTGTTTGCGCCTACCTCCGATTTGATCCCAGCTAGTTCGCTGACATACTCGATCGGAGTAACATAGGAACTGCCAAATCCGGTCGGAGGGGCGTACTCAGCTAGGTTTCCGATGACCGCTATCTTGGTGACCGTGTTTTTGTTAAGCGGAAGCAGATTCCCTTTGTTCTGCAGTAGAATTAACCCTTCCCGCGCAACATCCAATGTTGCCTGTTCACTAAAAGGATCATCCAACGGGATAGAGGTATCCAACTGTTGCCGGTCAAGAAACCCGTACGAGATCGCACTCCTCAAGATGTGTTTCACCTTTAGATCGAGATCTGCCACCGTTAGCGGGCTCGGAATCCAGCGGGAAAGATTCTGCTGATTCATGAAGGCGCCGTTAGGTAGATCGATGTCGCATCCAGCCAACGCGGCGGACAGCCCGTCGTGGATGGCATCGTAATCAGACATCAGGATTCCCTTAAAACCCCATTCGGTCCTGAGAATCGTGGTCAACAGGAGGGGGTTTTCGCACGCAAAAGCGTCGGTCCCGGCACTATCGACAGCGTTATACGATCCCATGACCGTTGCTACGTGACCCACTTTAACCGCGGCTTCGAACGGCGGCAGATAGATCTCTCGGAGCGTGCGTTCGTCTACGATTATATGCACGTTGGTCCGGTTCTCTTCTTCGTCGTTGCAAACGTAGTGTTTGGCGCAAGCCCAGACTCCTTGAGCCTGGATACCTTGAATCTCCGATGGATTCAGTTGGCCTCCCAGGAACGGGTCTTCACCCGTCATGTATTCGAAATTTCTACCGCCCATTGGTACCCGATAGAAATCCATTCCCGGGCCAAGAATACTGAAGTATCCACGGGCCCGAGCGTTACGTCCCATGGAAACGCCTTGATCGTGAGCGCGGTCCGGATTCCAGGTAGCGGCTAGTGTTAACCCAGAAGGGAAGCGGATACTGGGTTCGTTGCGGCGAACGCCCAATGGTCCGTCCGTTTGATACAGCTGCGGATTGAGGGGAGAAAAGTCATTGACCGGGATGGGTTTGAAGTCGAAAAAGCCCGTACCGCCGATGTAACTGATCGCATCGTCAACGGTGAACTCTTGCAAGATCTTATTTACTCTTGAACTGACTGTTGCTGGCTTCAGTTTTGAGCCGGCTGTGCCTTGGCTCTGTTGAGCATGAGCACTCAGCAGACATAAAAACAGTCCACTGATGGTGAGACGAGACAGAAGAGACGTCTTCATAGGAGGGTACTTCGTAGATCGGGAACAGACCGCGCTGTCCTTATGTGAGAACTGCTGTTAGGGCAGGCTGAAACCGAGATCCTGATCCAAGTCTAATGCTGCCGATGCACCGATTACTGATACGGCCCGCGATGAGGAGGGGCCGGAGTGGTGTGAAACCCACGAAAAATCCGTTTCCGGGTGTTCCATAAGAATAATTTTGGGTTGTGATCCGGTGAGTCGTCGATCAACCAGTCTGGCGACCGACGACGCACCAAGATCGGGGGAGACCAGATCTTTTCTCAGAAGACATTGGGTTTGGCAAGAATAATTCTTTCAAATTGAAGTATTTTGGTTGGACCGATCACGCCAACCCGAGACCGAAGAAAAATCTCACGCAAAAGGCATGGAGAAGACAGAGAAGACAAGATAGCCGCGAGAGAACGCAAGGAACGCAAAGAAAGAGAAACGGAATATTAAAGAGGTACCGGAAGTCAGCAGCAAAAGATTTCTGATCCGACCGTTTTGCGTTCTTTGCGACCTTTTGCGGCTATTCCTGCCTTCGTCTTAATCTTGGCCGCTTTGCGTCTTTGCGTGAGATTATCGGGAGGGAACGGGGGTTAATTCCCGGAATCCCAGAGTTCGAGCAGGCTGGAGTGTTGGCCCTCGGTGATACGCTCGTAATTGGGGGCGATGAGGTCGTCTATAGGCAACACCGCCGCTCCCAGCGCTGCTGCTTCGTCCTGGAGCATCCCTTGCAGAATCCGCACGTGCCGGTCTACTCGTCCATTCTTTTGACCAATGCTAGCGCAACGTTCTACCAAGAAGGACAAGAGTGGACTGGGTAAATGACCGCCGACTACAATGGCCTCCGGATCGAACAACAGCAGGAGATCGCCGATGATCTCCGTCAGATGCGAGGCCGCGGTCTTTAACCAATCCAAAACTATCTCGTTTCCTTGGTCGAAAAGCTCGACAATTTTGGTCAGGCTGCGGCCATCGAGGCCGGCTTCGCGCAGACGCTGGGTTAACGACGTTAAAGAAAGGTAGGCCTCAAGGCACCCGCGTTTACCGCAGCCGCACAACTGCGCGTTCCGTCTCTTATCGACCACGAGATGCCCTAGCTCGCCGGAACCACCTCTAAAACCACGATAGGGGCGCCCGTTAACGATGATACCGCCGCCAACGCCCACCCCGACATAGATATAAACAAAACTATCCAACGATCGGCCGGCTCCGTACCAGCTCTCTCCAATAGCAGCGGCGGTGGCGTCGTTATCTACGACGACGGGCAACTTCGTGCTGCGGTTGAAGTAATCTTGTACCTTAACCTGTTCCCAACCTGGGAAATTCGGTGAGAAAACGACTTTGCCGTGTTGAAAATCCATCGGTCCCGGGAGGGCAATCCCGAGTCCTAAGATTCTTTTATGATGGTTCTTCTGGCGAAGCTCGCGAATCGAACTGAGCGCTTGTTTTAATGCTTCAGCCGGAGTGTTCAGGTGTCCGGCGCGATAGGTTCGAGATCGAATTACGCCTTTAAAATCAACCAGTACGCTGGCGATGTGATCGCGTTCGAGATGCAGCCCTACCGAGAACGCTGCATCGGCATTTATCTCGAATAGCTTTGCCGGCTGACCCCGCTCCGCAACTTTCCGGCCGAAATCTCGGATCAGCCCAGTTTGGTGAAGACCGTCGACTATGTTAAATACGGTCTGGTTAGTCAGACCGGTCAGACGAGCAACATCTACCCTGGAGACAGGCCCATGCAGCCTCACAATCTCAAGAATCACTCGCTGATTCAGTAAGTGGGCATGCTCTAGGTTTGCTCCGTTTCTGGATCTGGTTCGCCCCGGCGTGCCTTTCATTGGCTTTCTTTCGAAGACAGTTCCAGTAAACCACAGAAGGTGATAGGTGAAAGGTGAAAAGTGAGAAGTGAGAAGTGATTGGTAGGGCGAGGCTCCCGAAAGACCGCGCGTTTCATCAAGGAAACCGACAGATATCAAACAAGGAACGGGTTAGGCCAATAGCCGCGCCGAGCCGAGGTCCAGCATTCGGACACGGCTCGGACTTCGCCAGCTGATGACCGGTTTTTAGATTGCTTGCTGAGGAATGCTATGTCGGACAAGCGCGTCTATCGACCCAACCGATCAAGTCAGCTGTGTCGACCGGTTCTTCTTGGTGGAACGTGCGGCCTTTTCGGGAGCCTCGCCCCGCCAAGATGCTGCCGCGGGCGCAGGTTAAACATTCAGCCTAGAAAAGATGTTCCCGAGACTGCCCCTGCGATGTAATCGGTTCAGGATGCAAGGTTTTCCGGCTTGGCTATATGACGAGGGCCAGAATCAACCGATTCTTGCAAATGGGAGGGCTGTTCTATTTAGAGGACGTTGTGTTCTCGTTTCAACCGGAATCCTATTGCACAGCAATCCAGCAATGGATCGACCAAGCGTCCGCATCAGGAGAAAGCTTTTCAGAAAAGGACTTCGAAGGCCACGTTCGCGATGAATACAGCACTTACTCGTGGATCATGGAGGCAATGATTGAGCGAACAGGATTTGCCATTCGGAAGTCAGAATTTCGCTCACCGACGATCGCAAGCTACATCTGCGAGAAAGTCTCGGACGCCCAGGGTGTCGCAGCTGTCCAGGGGGCGTTAGGAATCGTATTTTACGGGCGTCGACGTGTACTACCGGCCTCAGTGACGCCTGCGGTGCGATAAGGCTAAGAAAGGGAATGCAACGCCCGCGAAAAACGCGTCTCGGGCGCCACTTGCAGGGCGCATCTTGCGTTACACATACCCGAGGCGCAAAAGCGGGCCAAGCTCCAGAGGAGCGACAACTAATCGAGAGCCACGTTCTATACGGCTCCTAGCGGAGCTCTTCGCTCTTTGTATTACCGTAACTATAAAGATTTCGCTCCTACGGAGCTGTCTTCAAAAGCCTGCCAGACTGAGTCTGCGAACACCTACGAATAAAGCAAACACAACGCCAAGCGCTGAAAGCACGATTGAGTTTGTTTTCGCTAACAGAGCGACGAGCGGGAGCTCGTCCCTACCGGCTGACCGGTTTCCCCGCGACCAGTTCATCGACCAGGGGCTTCGCGTCGTACATCTTGTCCAGCGCTTCGATGATCGCGGTTACGTCGACGGCCACAGATCGACTTTGCTCGTCACTGTAAGCGAAATCACCTGCTAACGACTGGATGTTACCATCAAAAATTAAACCAACTAACTCTCCAGCCTCGTTCACTACCGGGCTACCGCTGTTGCCGCCGACCACATCGGCACTGGTAATGAAATTCAACCGGGTCTCGAGATTCAGTTTATCGTGCCGATCGATCCAGCGCGGCGGTAGATCGAACGGTTCTCGGTTCTGATGATCGTTGGCGCGCTGATAAAGACCCGCAAAGGCGGTGAATGCCGGAATGGTTTTTCCGTCTTCTTGGTAACCGGCGACTTCGCCGAACGACAACCGAAGCGTGCCGGTAGCGTCAGGATAAATCTCGTTTCCTTTCAATGCGAACCTGGCCATGGCGATCTGGCCATAAGCCTCTTGTTCGGTCTCACTGCACTCTTCAAAAACGCGACGAACCTGCCGCGCGGCTGGGTCCACCAGGGTGGCAAGCGCGATCATCGGATCCGAGTAACCCTCTAAAGCTGCAGTGCCTCCTTCGTAGAGTTGGTGCCTCACCGCCACGTCCTTGAGTTTGGTTCCGCTAACTAACTCGTGAGCACGTTCACGCGGGGATTTACCGGCCAAGATTTGCTTTACTAGCGAGTCTTCCGGACCAAGGCGCGCCGCCAGATCGGTCAACGAATCGGATAGTTCTAACTCCTCGACATCATCGTAGATCGGAGCTGGCGAAAAAAGCTGCAATTCGAGAGGTGCACGGTTTGAATCCCGGAATTCGGCCAAGCGTTCTCCATTGGGTTTTGGACGCTCAACGGCAGCCCGAACTAAAGTACGAGCAATCCTGAATAGCCGACTGTCAAACCCTAGTGCCCCACGGCGCCAATCACCTTCCAGCAAGAAACCGGTAACCAGTACCTTCATCATTTCGGTCTCGGCTTGGTCGATGCGACTGTACGCCTCCAGGACCGGCCGCAGCCTGGGTTGATTCTCTAATTCGGAACGAAAAGCTTTTTCGTCTGCAACGCGCTCAGCGAAAAACTCGGGCGAGAGTAGGGCGGCCAGTTGACCGTTACTCCGTTTACGCGAGTTACGGATCCCGAAAAGATCACTATCAATTCGGCGTTGATTCTCTAAGGAATGTGCGCCGAAAGCGGCCAACAAAACCTCCCTGCGATAAAGCGTCTGCAGCTGAAACGGCAGCACGCGATCCCGCAGATCCGTCAGAGCTGAAGCCGTCAATTGTCGATTCGTACGTCCCGGATGACCGGATACGAACACCAGGTCGTGTTCGGCCGGACCTGGCGCGTTGACCTTTAAATAATTCTCAACGTGCGCCGGTTGGCCGTTCTCGTAGGCTCGGAAGAGACAGATATCTAGATCGAATCGGGGATACTCAAAATTGTCAGGATCTCCACCAAAGAAAGCGATCCGTTTCTCGGGAGCAAACACGAGGCGAACATCGGTGTACCGTTTATATCGATAGAGCTGATAGCTTCCGCCTCCGTAAAGTTTTACCACTTCGCTGTGAAGGCCCGTGGCATTTTGTGACTCCCGTTCAATGTCTGCGATAACCCGGTTCCTCGCCAGGAAAGCCTGGCCAGCGTTCATAGACGGGGGCACGGCAGCGTTAACCCGCTCTGTTACGTCCTGAATCGATTGCAAGACGTTGAGCTCCAGGTCCGGACATTGTTTCTCTTCGGACAACGTGTGGGCGTAGAATCCATCCGCCAGATAGTTGTGGGTCGTGTCACTGAGTTTCTGCAGACTGTCAGAACCGACATGATGATTGGTGAGAACCAGACCATCCGGCGATACAAAGGATCCGCTACCGCCTCGCCCGACTCGGACACTGCTCTTTTGAATATGCTCCAGCCAAGCGGTCGTCGGGGTGAAGTGATACTTGTCTTGAAGCTGCTTAGCCGGTGGGTTGTTGAAAAGCCAAAGGCCATCGTCGGCGAAGGAGCGGCCTTGAAAGAGGACCGCTATCAAACACAAAAGAAGCCAAGAATTTTGGTTGAGCTTGCGCATAAAATCCGCCGGCAGGTTAGCCGCAAAAGAGCACAAACTTGCCAAGCCGCAACTCGTCGCGTTTTTGGAGCCAGCAAATGTGCGTCAACATAACGGGTACGCGCACCGTTGATTCAAAGTGGCTTAAGAAGGTGCCCGGATTACCAGCAAAGCGCGTACGGAGGGGAGCCGCTTATTCGTTATGGTTTCACTTTTTTCTTGGCCAGAAGAGCTGAGCCCGCCTTTGACGCGTTTGGGCGGCCGATAGCGGTACAGATGAAGTCACCGATCGAAGCGACTTCATCAAGGCTGATTCCAGTTTCGAATCCCGCGCCTTGTAGCAAATACAGCGCATCTTCTGTGGCGACGTTACCGGTAGCGCCCGGTGCATAGGGACACCCGCCGAGTCCAGCTACGGAACTATGAAAAACGGTTAAACCCGCTTCCAGGCTAGCTAAGATATTTGCCAACGCTTGGCCAAAAGTGTCATGATAGTGTCCTGCCAGTCTTTCGATCGGGAACTCGCTTCCGGCGGCCGGCATCAGCTCCTTTACGCGGTTAACCGTGCCGACCCCGATCGTGTCGGCGAGATCGATCTCGTCACAACCGAGTGCTTTTAATCGCTTCACTACTCTGATGACCGAACCTATCGAAACATCCCCTTCATAAGGACAACCGAAGCAGCAAGAGATACTGCCACGGAGACGAACACCATTTGCTTTGACTGCGTCTGCCACCACGGCATACCGATCAAACGACTGATCAATCGTGCAATTAATATTCTTCTGACAAAAGGTCTCGCTGGCCGCAGTAAAAATGACGACTTCATCTGCCTTGGCCGCCAGAGCCTTTTGTGCTCCCTGCAGGTTTGGTGCGAGAACGGAGTAAGTAAGGCCAGTCCTGCGCGTAATCCGCTCCATGACTTCGGGAGCATCCGCCATTTGAGGGACCCACTTCGGAGAGACAAACGAGGTAGCCTCTATGTTAGCAAAACCCGCCGCGCTTAGACGGTTGATCAAGTCGATTTTAACTTCGGTCGAGACCACAGATTTTTCATTCTGTAGGCCGTCCCTGGGACCAACTTCGACGATTTTGACCATCACGGGGTAAAAAGTTTTAGGTTTTAGGTTGTAAGTTTTAGGTTTTAGGTTGGCGCGATGCGTCCTGGTATGCCGTATTGAGCCAGAGGGCGTCTTGGAACTTAAAACCTACAACCTACAACCTAAAACTCATAACGGGGTAAAGTGCAGGAGTTGGGCGCCCTCGGAGACCTGGTCGGCGACGTTAACAAATACTTCATCAACCCGGCCCTCAGACAAAGCGACAATAGTGTGTTCCATCTTCATGGCTTCCATCACAATCAAAGGAGTCCCTTTGGCAACCGTCTGTCCGGGCTGAACTAGTACCGCAACAATCCGGCCGGGCATCGGAGCAGTCAGTTGGGTCTCAGCTTCCTCTGCCAGTAGGCTATAGGCGAGGGGATCGATCAGGCTGAGAGTCGCGTGTTCGCCATCGGCGGACAGATCGTAAATATCGTTTTGTCGATAGACGCGCCCGGTAATTCGGCGGTTACCGGTTAGAACAACTAAGTTAGCGTCGTTATGTTCTATAATTTCGAAGTCGCTGGATTCACCACCTGCTTCCAAGCGATATCGGGCCGCCCCCGTTACCGTAGCGGGGTAGGTCAGGGCCACGTCGACGGTTTGATTGCCCTCCGACCAAGATAAACGCCGAGTATAGCTGGAGTTTAGCCGCCAACCTGAGGTCGTATCCCAAGGCGAGTAACGATCACGGTCGTCGACAGTACGGTTTTGTTCTTCGCCTTTGAGCAAAGCTGCTGTCGCCAGGACAAGGAACGGAAACTGGATCACTCCCTGTGAAGCTAGCAAAAAGGTTTCGTTCCGCGCAATCAAGCCGGTGTCGAGATTAGCAGTTCTAAAATCTGGTAGCCCGCTTAGCCGGCGCAAGAATGGAAGGTTCGTTTCTAATCCCAGCGCGACGAACTGATCGAGAGCATCGCGCAAACGGGTGAGCGCCTCGGTTCGGTCCTTGCCCCAAACGACGAGTTTAGCCAAAAGCGGATCGTAGTATGGAGTGATGGTATCGCCGGCGCGTACCCCGGCGTCGAGACGGATTGCAGCCATCTCCGGAGACGGCGGTACCGCGAAATGGATGGCTTGGGGCGTTTTGAAGACCTCTAAGGTACCGATCGATGGCAGAAATCCAGAGCTCGGCTTCTCGGCGTAAATACGGGCCTCGATGGCGTGACCGCGAAAATGAAGCTGACCTTGCGAAAGAGGCAATGGAGCGCCGGCTGCAACCGATAGTTGCCATTCGACCAAGTCTTGCCCGGTGACCATCTCTGTTACCGGATGTTCCACTTGTAGCCGGGTATTCATCTCCAGGAAATAGAAGCTGACATCCTGATCGACGATGAACTCGATGGTTCCTGCGCCGGTATAACTGACGGCCCGCGCTGCTGCGACGGCGGTTTCACCGATCGACCGGCGTTGAGATTCCGTGAGGCCTGGAGCGGGCGATTCTTCGATGATCTTTTGATGGCGCCGTTGGACAGAACAGTCTCTTTCGAAGAGATAGACACAGTTGCCTTGCGTGTCGCCAAAGACCTGTACCTCGATGTGGCGAGGCCGGCTCAGGTATTTCTCGATCAGGATACTATCGTCCCCGAAGCTGTTCTTAGCCTCGCGCCGGCACGCAGCTAACAGATCATCGAACTGGCCGGTCTCGTTAACCACCCGCATCCCTTTTCCACCGCCGCCTGCGCGCGGCTTCAACATAACCGGATACCCGATCGCATCGGCTTGAGACCGCAGAAACGCCGGTTCCTGGCTCTCTCCGTGGTAGCCGGGAAGAACAGGAACACCGGCCTTAGCCATCACGGACTTGGCAGTGCCTTTGTCGCCCATTGCCCGGATGGCAGCCGCCGGCGGTCCGACAAAGACTAACTCCGCAGCGATGCAGGCCTCTGCGAACTCCGCGTTTTCCGCCAGGAAACCGTAGCCGGGATGGACGGCTTCTGCTCCGCTCTCCCGCGCGGCTCTTATTATAGATGGAATCGCCAGATAACTTTCGCTGGCCGTTGCGCCGCCGATGGCAAACGCTTCATCGCAGCAGCTGACATGCTTGGCATTCTTGTCGACGTCGGAGTAGACAGCCACCGTCCGAATGCCGAGTCTGGCAGCAGTCGCTGCAATGCGGCAAGCAATCTCTCCTCGATTGGCGATCAGGAGTTTGCGGAACATTGTCGGGTCGATCTGGAGCGGCCTCGCTTGCGAGGCCGACGAGTGGACTCAGTGGACTTAGAGGACAAACGGCAGGCGCGATTCGTCATCTGCCATTTGCTATTTGTCATTCTGCTCAGGCTTAGCCCAACTGGGCCTACGTTTCTCTAGAAATGCTTGAACGCCTTCGCGGGCTTCTTCGGAGCCACGGAGCCGCGCGATTCGCTCGGCGGTATCGATCGAAAGCTTTTCCGATAAGAGGTCGATATCCTGGATCAATCGCTTCGATTGGATCATGGCTTGTGGACCGTTTTGAGTAATCTGGCCCACGATCGAGCTGAGCTTCGCATCCAGCACATCGGGAGTAACAACTTCGTGTACCAAACCGATCCGATACGCTTCTGACGCTGCGAATCTTTCGCCGGTCAGAAAATAGCGGCGGGCAACGCGGCTGCCCACCGCTTGGATTATGAACGGGCTAATCACGGCCGGCATCAGGCCGAGCTTTACTTCTGAGAACGCAAAGCAAGCGGTGCTACTTGCGATCGCGATATCGGCCGCCGCGATCAAACCAAGTCCACCGCCGTAGGCATCACCTTGAATCCGAGCAATAACCGGCTTTGGACAATGGTAGATGGTTCGTAACATGGTAGCGAGGCGATAGGCATCCGCGAAGTTCTCCTCGTAAGGGATCTCCGCCATTCGCTTCATCCAGCTCAGGTCTGCACCGGCACAGAAAGTCGTGCCGGAACCGGTCAATACGATTGCTCGGACTTCTCCGCGGTCGCCAAACATCCGAAAGCTGTGCTCTAACTCTTTGATGGCGGTCTCGTTGAAGGCGTTATGCACTCTTGGCCGATTCAGAGTGACGGTGGCGACTGCACCGGAGATCGTGACATCTAAAGTATGCCAATTCATGAAAGCTCCTGAAAGGATTGTTCTCTTACGAGCGGGAACGCCGAGGGCTAGAACGCTTTTAAATAGACCGCTTCCGCATCGATAAAGGAAGAATTTTGTGCCGGATTTCTTTGAGCTACATCCGGAAAAGACTGAAGAGGGGTTCTGGAATCGGCGCATTTAAGGCAGCGGATATGCCGAGCCCGAGAACCAACCGCGTATCAAGTGGATCGATAATCCCATCGTCCCAGAGGCGGGCACTGGCGTAATAGGGATGACCTTGCCGTTCGTACTGAGCCCGGATCGGCGCCTTGAAGTCGGTTTCTTCTTCTGCGGTCCATTGTCCTCCCTTGGCTTCGATGGCGTCGCGTTTCACCCTCGCCAAAACCGCGGCTGCTTGTTCCCCGCCCATCACCGAGATCCGCGCATTTGGCCACATCCAGAGGAAACGAGGCGAATAGGCGCGCCCGCACATTCCATAGTTTCCGGCTCCGAACGAGCCACCGACGATCACGGTAAATTTCGGGACCTGAGCGGTCGCTACTGCGGTAACCATCTTTGCGCCGTGCCGGGCAATCCCTTCGTTCTCATATTTTTTGCCCACCATGAACCCGGCGATATTTTGGAGGAATACTAGTGGAATACGTCGTTGGCAACACAGCTCAATGAAATGAGTTCCCTTTTGGGCGGATTCAGAAAAGAGAATTCCATTGTTCGCTAACACACCGACCGGGTAACCCCAAATGTGAGCAAACCCGCAGACCAAGGTAACCCCATATAAGGCTTTAAATTCGTTAAACTCAGATCCATCAACGATCCGGAGAATCAATTCGCGGACGTCATATGGCTTACGGGCATCAGCCGGAATGACGCCGTAAAGCTCTGTCGGATCCGTGGCAGGTTGCAGGGGAGGGCGGCATTCGAACTGAGCCGGCTTCTGATGGTTCAGATTGCTGACGATCTTGCGAGCCAAGGCGAGCGCGTGGGAATCATCTTGAGCCAGGTGATCCGCCACACCGGACAATCGGGTATGAACGTCCCCGCCGCCGAGTTCCTCCGCCGTAACGTCTTCGCCGATGGCGGCTTTTACCAGTGGTGGTCCTCCTAGAAAGATGGTGCCCTGGTTCTTAACAATGATCGCCTCGTCGCTCATTGCCGGCACATAAGCGCCGCCCGCGGTGCACGAGCCCATCACTACCGCGATTTGCGGAATCCCTTGAGCCGAAAGGTTTGCCTGATTGAAAAAGATCCGCCCGAAATGGTCCCGATCGGGAAACACCTCGTCCTGGTTCGGCAGGTTCGCACCGCCGGAATCGACCAGATAAATGCAGGGAAGGCGATTCTGTTCGGCGATTTCCTGGGCGCGTAGATGCTTTTTAACGGAGATCGGATAATAAGTGCCGCCTTTGACCGTGGCATCATTACAGACGATGACGCATTCCTTTCCCGAGATGCGGCCAATCCCCGTGATCACGCCGGCTCCGGGCGCAGCGTCACTGTACATGCCATAGGCGGCCAGTTGGGAAAGCTCGAGGAATGGGGTACCGGGGTCCAGCAACCGCTGAACGCGTTCTCTTGGAAGCAGCTTGCCGCGAGCCAGGTGCTTTCGGCGTGCCTCGTCCCCGCCTCCTTGAGCTGCCCTGTGTACAGCTGTCCGAAGATCATCGACCGCTGACTGCATCGCTGCCGCATTTGCCCGGAATTCGTCGGAAGTGATGTTGAGTTTGGACTTGAGGGTAGCCATCAGGACGGCTTTGACGGGATCGGAAAAAGTCGGTTGAGGGGAGGCGGTTAGCCGTTTGCGCTAGATAGATAACCGCTTCCAGCCAAAACTTCACGCCTGGATTTTTGGGAGGGTTGAGACCGGAGGCGTCGCTAAGGACTGCCTCGAAGGCGCAGAAGTACTGAGCCCGGGATTTTAGCGGCGGGTCCTCTTTCAACCGAAGCCGCCCCCAAAGCGGTGGCAGAAATTACGCGCAATTCCGTTTATATGTCATTATTACTATAATAGAGTACCTACAGATATAATCTTCTTGTATAGAACGTATTGTAAAGCATGCTATTTACCAAATAAGCCTCAAATCATCCAGGCTTCCTCTCGCTCCTAAAACTGTCACTCGCCTCTGGCGCTCAATCTGCATCTCACTAATAATGCAGACAGTCTCATGATTGATCGACGCGAAATTGAGGTCCTCCGATCCCTTCTCAAATCTGGCTCGCAGACGTCATTGAGCGCCCTCGCTCAGCAATTCAATGATGACACTGCGGCCTTGCCCGCCGTGATTGATTCCCTTGAACGGGGTGGATACCGCTTTGAAAGGACGAGTACCACCGTCCGGCTTCAATCCGAACCGGACGCGGTCCGGCCGCAAAGTATCGGAGCGCGTCTGACCAGCCACACAATCGGTCGTGAGGTCTACGTCTTTCGGGAGACCACGTCCACCAATGACCGGGTGCGGCGAGCCGGGATCGGGAACGCAGCAGAAGGAGTGGTCTTTTTCGCGGAACAACAAACCGCCGGACGCGGAACGCGCGGACGCAATTGGGTGTCGCAGCCGAATCAGGGGCTATGGTTCTCTATCCTGCTGCGATCGGAGTTCTCCGTCGACCAATGGCCTGTGCTGGTCCGAATGGCGGCCTTGGCTGCAGCCGAGTCAGCCGAGCAGTGGATTGACGGTCGGATTCGGATCAAGCCGCCGAATGATTTGATTCTCGGTGGCGGCAAGCTGGCTGGGTTTCTATTGGAGACATCGAATGCTTGGAATTTTCAAGTACTCGGCATCGGAATGAATGTTCGATCGGCACCGCAGATAGAGGAATATCCGACATCCGCCCTTGAGGAATTCGCCAAACGCCCGGTTCTCTTGGCCGAGTTAGCGGCCCAGATCCTGAACCGGTTTGAAGACTGGTACCTTAGGGAGCCGATCGAGTCGGTGGATAATGCGTTCGAGGCAAGGGTGGAGTGGGAGCCAGGAGCTAGGAGCTAGAATCTAGGAGCTAGGAGGCAGACTCGATCGGGAAGTGCCTAGGCAGCGAGGCTGCGGCCTCACCGCGGCCTGTGG
>Ga0210396_10001559_pt1 | contig 24586 bp, 23 predicted proteins | sample IncBWH17OmetaG_FD_155466 | JGI IMG/M metagenome (GOLD analysis project Ga0210396, IMG submission 155466) | Forest soil microbial communities from Barre Woods Harvard Forest LTER site, Petersham, Massachusetts, United States - Inc-BW-H-17-O ... | reverse complement strand
CGGTGGTGTTCTGCGCTTTGGCGCTCGATTCGGCGATGGCGCTGCCGACGCTGTTGCATGCCTGACCGGTAGCGCCACGTCCTAGACCTGCGGATACCCCCTACGGGGTCGGGGTCTTGTACCTACGACACAGCGTCGTATTGAATGCCGACGTGATCTCATCGGGAGTTCGACGATGACGGCGCCGGTGTGGATGGCGTCTCCGCCGGAGGTGCACTCAGCTTTGTTGAGCAGCGGTCCCGGCCCGGGATCACTGTTGGCCGCGGCCGGCGCGTGGAACTCGCTGAGCGCCGACTACGCGTCGGTCGCCGAGGAACTCAGTGCGGTTCTGGCGGAGGTGCAGGCCGGGGCCTGGCAGGGCCCGAGCGCCGAGCGCTATCTGGCCGCGCATGTGCCTTACCTGGCCTGGCTGATGCAGGCGAGCGCCAAAAGCGCGTCGGAAGCTGCGCAGCACGAAACCGCGGCCACCGCCTACACCGCGGCATTGGCCGCTATGCCGACCCTGCCGGAGCTGGCCGCCAACCACATCGTTCACGGCGTGTTGGTGGCCACCAATTTCTTTGGCATCAACACGATTCCGATTGCGCTCAACGAGGCCGACTATGTGCGGATGTGGGTCCAGGCCGCCACCACGATGAGCACCTATCAAGCGGTCGCCACCGCGGCGATGGCGTCGACGCCACAGACCGATCCGGCACCACAAATCGTGAATAATCCCCGCCCCGCCGATGGCCAATTCGGTGGCGGTGGCAATGACAGCGGGATTCTGCCCATAGTCGACAATGACTCCGGTGACCCATACAGCTTGAGCTGGTGGATAAATCGCGTCCTCGAGGTAACCCAAACCTTTAGCCGGGACGTTCAGCTAATTGAACAGAACCCGGTCCAAGGGCTGACTCAGCTGTACTCCGACATCGGGGGACTGGCATCGGATGAATGGGGCCACGTAGGCGAGGCCTTCCAGGCCTTTCCCGAACTGTATGCGCTTCCGCTCGTCGTATCGGCCGGAGCCGTGGGGGGTGTTGCGGGTCTGGGCGGACTCGGCGGAATTCAGCTTGAAGCGCCCACACCCCCCGACGTTTCGCCTGCACCGACGCCGCAGACATCCAGTTTGCCGGCGGCGACGAGTAGCCCTGTCGCAGTAGGCGCCTCCGGGACGGCGCCCGGCACGACACCGACGCCTACTCCCGCCCCCTCGACGACCACTATTGCCGCTGCCACCCCGACGGCGCCTGCAGCCGCGGGTGGAACGGGTTTTGTGCCTCCGTATGCGGTGGGGCCGCCTGGCATCGGGGTGGGTTCCGGGATGGCTACCAGCGCCAGCTCCGGTGCCAGCAAGAAGGGCTCTGAGCCCGAGGCCGCGGCGGTGGCGGCGGTAGCCGCCGCGCAGCAGCACCGGCGGGCGCGGCGCCGCCGGCGTGCGGGAATGCGCGCGTACGGACACGAATACATGGATATGAATGTCGAGGTCGCCCCGGACTGGGGTGCGCCGCCGGATGAACAGCTAGCCGCGGTGGCAGTGGCCTCGGATCACGGCGCCGGGCCGTTAGGGTTCGCCGGCACGGTGGGTAAGCAAACAACCGCAGAGGCGGCGGGCTTGACCACGTTGTCCGGCGATGACTTCGGTGGTGGCCCTACGATGCCTATGGTGCCGGGCACCTGGAATCCTGACCAGGCCGGTGAGGAGTAAGAAGGCGGAGAACACGGCCAATGCAGCAACGCTTGTCGGGCGTTGATTTCGAATTCTCGCTGGCGTGGTTGCTTCACCCGATCTCGGTGGAAACCTTTCTCGCCGAGATATGGGCGAAAACGCACTACCACGTCGCGCGACACTGCGCCGATTACTTCGAGACCGTGCTACCGGGGCCGTCGCTGACAGAGGACCTCGTCGCAGTCTTCTGCCAAGAATCATCTGCCCTGCGCCTGATGAGGGAGACGGACAAAAAGGGCGCGGACAGCTACCGGCTTGACGACGGCAGCCTCGATCTTGTCGGCATCCGCAACGACTTTGCCGACGGCTACACCATCGTTTTGGACGGCGTTGAGCGCCACATACGCGCCATTGCCGCGCTGTCTCAGTCCATCGAGGTCGAGCTGAACTTCCCGGTCCAAGTCAACGCCTACATCACGCCGCCCAGATCGCAAGGACTCGTTCCGCACTACGACGACCACGACGTCCTGATCCTGCAGATCCAGGGATCCAAGACCTGGCACATCTACGAGGGCGTCGACGTACCGCCGCGCGAGATACAACGCGAGAAGGACAAAGCCGTTGGTATCGAAGACCTTCCGTCGCCGATCGACTTGCAGCTCGAGGCCGGCGACGTTCTTTACCTGCCACGCGGCAAAGTGCATGAGGCCGAGACGAATTCAGAGCCGTCCATCCATTTGACCGTGGGTGTTCACGCGCCCACCGCGCTCATGCTTGCCGTCGGGGCGCTTTATGCGCAGAGTTTCCACGATGACCGTCTCAACGCTCAGCTGCCGCCGCGGCATCTAGACGACGCGGACCAGCGCGCGGCCCTGGACGCGCTGATGCGTGACACCGTCAAGACCGTCGAGGACCCGAGCGCCCTCGCGAGAGGGCTCGACACATTGGCGGACGTGCTTGTGCGGCGCGGCCGGTGCCCCCCGGTCGGACCGATTTTGAACGCCGTCGGAATCGACGAACAGACTCTGGTGCGCAAGTACCAACCGCTCTATTCCTCCGTGAAGGCCGAACCTGGCGGCGTCACGCTGCAGTTTGCGAGTTTGTCGGTAGGTGCTGGTCCGGACCACAACGCCGCGATGGAGTTCGTCTCGCGAAGTACCGAGCCGTTCCGGGTTGGCGATATGCCTGAGCTGAGTGAGCGGCAGCAGATCGAGCTGGCCCGATCGCTGATCGTGAGCGGATTCCTGGTCCGACTGGAGGACGGCTGATGGAGCAACGCTCATTGGCCTGGTTGCTTCACCCGTTGACAGTCGAGTCCTTTCTCAGCGAGATATGGGGGACGACTCACTACCACGTGAGCCGAAACTGCCCGGGATACTTCGACGGCCTGCTGGACGGTTCAGCCTCCGTCGATGAGCTGTTGGGGTTGTTCCGGCCGGATCTGTCGTTGGTACGTCTGGTCCGGGAGGACGCGAGGAAGGACGCATACGTCTACCGGCTTGCCGGCGGCGGTTTCGATGCAGCCGCCATTGGCAAAGACTTCGCCGATGGCTACACGATCGTTCTGGAAAGCGTTGAGCGATATGTGCGGGCTCTTGCCTCGCTGTTGCACTCCATTGAGGTCGAGCTGAACTTCCCGACGCAGGTCAACGCGTATGTCACGCCACCGCAGTCCCAAGGCTTCGTCACCCACTACGACGAGCATGACGTAGTGATCCTGCAGATTCGCGGATCCAAGATCTGGCACCTGTACGACGGCACCGATGTAGCGCCGCACGAGATGCATCGCGGGGAGCCGGTCGCTACGGCAGCGCTCCCGTCGCCCACCGACGTTCGTCTGGAGGCCGGCGACGTGCTTTACCTGCCACGCGGCCGGGTGCACGCCGCCGAAGCAACCTCGGAGGTATCGGTCCACTTAACCCTGGGTCTCCACGCTCCCACGCTGCACGTGCTTGTCACCCGAGCGCTTGATTCGCTGAGCTATTCCGATGACCGCGTTCACACCCAGCTGCCGCCGCGGTACCTCGACGATCCGGACGCCCGGGCCCGTCTGGGTGGCCTGGTGCGCGACGTCGCCGAAGCCCTCGAACAGCCGAGCGTGATCGCGGAAGGACTCGCTTCGCTGGAAGATGACTTCGTCAAGCGTGGCCAAAGCCCGCCCGTCGGACATGCGATCGCCAGCGCCGTCGGGATCGACGGCCGCACCCGAGTGGTGAGGTACCAACCGCTCTATTCGCGGGTGACAGAAACATCCGACGGCGTTGCGCTGCACTTTGCACAGTTAGTGGTCAACGCGGCTCCCGACCACAAAGACGCACTACAATTTCTGTCGAAAAGTACTGAGCCGTTTCGGATTTGCGACCTGCCCGGGTTGTCCGCAGGACAGCATATGGAATTGGCTCGAACCCTGATCGTGAATGGATTCCTCGTCCGGCTACCCGATGCCTGATGGACATCGCTGAGCTCGCCCGCTGGACACCGATCAGATTCGACCTCTCTGGGCCCGCACCGACCGTCGACTGGGCCGACCTTTCTCACGAACGTTTCGTCGAACCGTTTTTCGACCAGACCGTCGCCCGCTGGGCCACCGGCCCGCACGCCAAGCCGCTCGTCAGGACCGGACTCGATGCGTTCCTCGCCCTCGATAACGAACCGTCACTTGACCCGTCGGGCCTGATCTTTCACCTCTCCCGATGCGGGTCCACGCTGGTATCCCGGCTTCTGGGCACGCTGCCCGGCGTCGTGGTCGTGTCCGAACCCTCGCCGCTCAACGCGCTTCTCGGGCTCGACCCCGATCGAGTCGACGGAGCTACGTTGGTCCGTTTGGTGCGGCTTCTGATGCGGGCGTTGGGCCGACGCCGGCACGGAGACGAACGGCACCTGGTGCTCAAGTGCACCAGCTGGAACATCCGCCGCCGCGAAATCCTGGCCGCCGCCTTTCCCGAAACGCCGTGGGTCTGGGTCCAGCGCGACCCGGCCGACGTCGTCGCGTCGCTGCTGGCCAATCCACCCGGCTGGCTCGGACACCAGGTGGTGCCCGCACAGACCTCGCGGCGATTCGGCCTCGATCCGGGTGCGGCCGAGGCGATGTCGCGTCCCGAGTTCACCGCCCGCGCACTCGGCGCGATGCTGTGGTCGGCCGCGACCGATCCTCGTCGGCGGGTTTGTATCGACTACGCCGATCTGCCCGCCGCGGTGTGGCAGCAGGTGGCTGTGCATTTCGGGCTCGAAATCGACGCTGCGGCAATCGAACACATGACCGAGCAGTCCCGGTTCTACTCCAAAGATTCAGAGCCCCAGGTCTTTTCCGGCGATACGCCGGAACGCCGCCCGATGAGCGACGCGATACGGGATGCCGCCCAGCGCTTTGCCGAGCCCGGCTATCGGGCGCTCGCATCGCATTCCGGTTGAACCGCCGCGTCGAGTTTCCAAACCCACCGTCGTGTGGTACTACTGTTAATGAAAATCATATTCATCTCGGGTCTGGAGTGGCTGTCATGGTGTTGCACGTCGTTCCTGAAGGTCTTGCCGCGGCGAGTGCGAGCATCGAAGCGCTGACGGCACGACTGGCGGCAGCCCATGCCGGGGCGGCCCCGCTGATCACAGCGGTGGTGCCTCCTGCGGCGGATCCGGTGTCGCTGCAAAGCGCAGCTGCGTTCAGCATCCGCGGCGGCGAGCACGCGGCGGCGGCGGCCCAAGGTGTAACAGAGCTCGGTCGCTCCGGCATTGGTGTCGGCGAATCCGGCGTCAGTTATGCCGCGGGCGATGCCGCGGCCGCATCCTCGTATCTCGGCGGCGTCGGCTGACGATGACGGCGCCCATCTGGATGGCGGCACCGCCTGAGGTGCATTCGGCGTTGTTAAGCAGTGGTCCCGGGCCCGGGTCGTTATTGGCGGCAGCCGAATCGTGGAACTCGTTGAGTGCCGAATACTCTTCGGTGGCTGAGGAACTCAGCGCATTGTTGGCGAACGTGCAGTCGGGTACCTGGCAGGGCCCGAGCGCGGAGTCGTTTGTCGCCGCGTTTGTGCCATACCTGGCGTGGTTGATGCGGGCCAGCGCCGACAGTGCCACAGCAGCTGCCCAGCATCAGATCGCGGCCGCGGCCTACACCACAGCGCTGGCGGCGATGCCGACGCTGCCGGAGCTGGCCACCAACCACATGGTTCACGGCGTGTTGGCAGCGACGAATTTCTTTGGTATCAACACGATTCCGATTGCGCTCAACGAGGCCGACTATGTGCGGATGTGGGTCCAGGCCGCGACCACGATGAGCACCTATCAAGCAGTCGCGGGCACTGCGGCGGCGGCGACGCCGTCGACCGACCCCGCTCCGACAATCCAGAAATCCGACGCGCAAACCCAATCGTCATCGACCATCCAACTGTCCGGCGACAACCCGCTGGGGCTTCCGCAGTGGCTGCAGAACTTCTTAAACCAGCTTGGTATAGGTGACACCCAAATTGCCCACGACCCGAAGCTGGATTACTGGTTCGATACCGACATCTCGAACTTCCTGCAAAACTTCGGAATAAATTGGAACCCCGCTGCGGGCACGGTCAACGGAGCCACCTACGACTCGTATGCCGACCCAAGCCAAGCGATCTATTACGTTGTTCGAGCGCTCGAAGTTTTTGAGGATCTTCAACAGTTCGGCACAGACCTGGTGACAAACCCGGTTGGGGCTTTCCAGTACCTGGTTAGCCTCGAGCTGTTTGACTGGCCGTTCCACCTCGAAGAAATTGGTGTCTTCCTGAGCCAGAATCCGTTGCTACTGGCGGCCGTGGCCAGCCCCGCGATCGCCCCCGTAGGCGTCGGCGCTGTCGGACTGGCCGGGCTGGCTGCCATTCCGCCGCCGACCGCCGCTCCGGCACCAGTACCGGCCCCGCCCCCGGTCTTGCCGGTCGCCGGGATGGCCCCCACCGTGTCAGGCGCTGCCGGCGTCGCCCCCGGCACGTCCCCAAGCTCTTCTCCCGCGGCCACGACAACCACCGTTGCAAATCCCGCACCGCCGACACCGCCGCCGGCTGCGGGCGGAGCCGGTTTTGCGTCCCCCTATGCCGTGGCCCCTCCCGGTATCGGGACCGGCTCGGGGATGCGTGTCGGCGCCAAAACTCAAGAGCCGACGTCGCGTGGCGCCGCAAAGGCACCCGAGGTCGCCGCAGCCGCGGCGGCGGCCGGGCGAACCCGTCAGCGGCGGCGACGGCGTGCGCAGCAACGCGGGTACGGCGACGAGTTCGCGGACATGAATATCGACGTCGATCCGGACTGGGGCGAGCCAGTCGCGTCAACGGTGGCCTCGGATCGGGGTGCCGGGCCGTTGGGATTTGCCGGAACCGTGTCGAAGGGCAGCACGCAGGCCGCGGGGTTGGCTACGCTTTCCGGTGATGAGTTCGGTGCTGGCCCGAATATGCCGATGCTCCCGGGGACGTGGGATCCCGAGACGCCGGAGGGGGAGCACCGCTGAATGTGCTTGTGTGACAACGGTAGTCGAGTAGGGAAAGGATTTTCGTCATGAGTATGTTGGATGCGCATATTCCGCAGTTGGTGGCGTCGCAGTCGGCGTTTGGCGCCAAGGCGGGGTTGATGCGCTCGACGATTGGTCAGGCCGAGCAGGAAGCGATGTCGGCGCAGGCGTTTCACGCCGGGGAGTCCGCGGCGGCGTTTCAGGCCGCCCACGCCCGGTTCGTCGCGGCCGCAGCCAAGATCAACACGTTGCTGGATGTCGCCCAGGCCAACCTCGGGGATGCGGCGGGTACGTATGTGGCCGCTGATTCCGCCGCGGCCGGCAGCTACCCCGGCTTCTGACCCGTCGATGCTTGAGACGAAAGGACTTCACTGATGTCGCAGATCATGTACAACTACCCGGCGATGCTCGCCCATGCCGCCGATATGGCCGGCTATGCGGGCACGCTGCAGAGCCTGGGCGCTGATATCGCGAGCGAGCAGGCGGCGCTTCAGGCGGGCTGGCAGGGCGATACCGGGATGAGTTATCAGGCCTGGCAGGCCCAGTGGAACCAGGCCATGGAGCAGTTGGTGTTGGCCTATCGCGCGATGGCCGGCACGCATGAGAACAACACCACCTCGATGCTGGCCCGCGACCAAGCCGAAGGCGCCAAATGGGGCGGCTGACCAGCCCATGAAGGCCGACGGTACGACCGGCCAAACCGCTAGCTAAAGCTCGACACGTTAGCTTAGGCAATGCTAACCTTCAGCGGACCAACGTTGCGTTGCTTGAGGGGACGGCATCGGCGTGGACAAATGCGCCAGCAGGGCGCACGCGGCTTGTGTCCCAGCCGCTGAGCTCGACACCAGTAACGCGGTAGGGGTTGCCGCGGCGGCAGTGCCTTATCCGATTGGCGCCTGTCGATGACGGCCCCGGTGTGGATGGCGTCGCCGCCGGAGGTGCATTCGGCGTTGCTGAGCAGTGGTCCAGGGCCGGGCCCGTTGTTGGTGGCCGCCGAGGCGTGGAACTCGTTGAGTGCCGAATACGCATCGGCGGCCGACGAACTGGACGCCGTGTTGACCTCTGTGCAGGCCGGCGTATGGGAGGGGCCGAGCGCTGAGTTGTATGCGGCCGCACACGTGCGGTATCTGGCGTGGCTGATGCAATCCAGCGCCGACAGCACGGCCACGGCCGCCCAGCATGAGATCGCGGCCGCGGCCTACACCGTCGCGTTGGCGGCCATGCCGACGCTGACTGAGCTGGCCGCCAACCACGCGATACACGGGGTTTTACTGGCGACGAACTTCTTTGGCATCAATACGATTCCGATTGCCCTCAATGAAGCCGACTATGTGCGGATGTGGGTCCAGGCGGCCACCACGATGACTACCTACCAGGTAGTCTCCACCGCGGCGGTGGCCTCGTCGCCGCCAACCCAGCCGGCGCCGGCGGTAGTCAACCCGGCGGCGTCGGGGTACGGCAACTCCGTGGCCACCGCCATTCAGGCCATCGAGCAGCTGCTGCATGATGCGTCCACGCTAAACCTGTCCGACCTGCAGTCGTCGTTGCTGAATGTGGTCCAGAACTTCAACGTCGCGGCGTTCTTGCAGGACCCGGTGGGGTACAGCCAGCAGATCGTTGAGTCCTTGGTGGGCAATTTCAACCTGCTGTCGGACCTTTATTTCGGCTTCGGCGGCGATCACCTCTTTGAATTGCTGCAGAATCCGGTGGGGTTCGTGCAGCACATCATCAGCAATTTCCTAGCCAATCCGCTTGGGGTGCTGGTGAATCCGTTTACGCTGATCCTCAGCGCCGACGATTACCCGACCATCTTCTATCCGCTGATCTCGCCGGCCATCGCTCCCGCCTTCGCGTTCGCCTCCGTCGGGTCTGCCGGTGGCTTCGCGGGGCTGGCCGGAATCCCGGCGGTCGCAATGCCCGTCATCGTCCCGGCGCTCGCGCCGGCGGAGCCCATCACCTTACCGGTGGCCGAGGTGACCCCGACGGTCGTGGCGTCGGCCGTGGTCCCTGTGACGGCCCCGGCATCGGCTCCGACCCCTGCTGGTGCACCGGCACCGGCGCCCACCGCCACCGTGGCCAGCCCTCCTCCGGCGTCGCCGGCCGCAGGCGCACCTTTTGTGCCGCCCTACGCGGTGGGTCCGCCGGGCATCGGGTTCGACTCAGGAATGAGCGCCAGCGCCAGGTCCAGTGCCAAGCGGAAGGCGCCGGAATCCGACAGCGCCGCGGCCCCAGCCGCAGCTGCCGTTCGTGCCCAGCGACAGGCACGGCGGCGCCGGCGCGGCTTACAGCGCGATCATGGCGACGAATTCGCCGACATGAATATCGAAGTCGACCCGGATTGGGACGCGCCGCCCGGTGATGAGCCGCTGGCGTCGAGCCACGGCGCGGGGCCGTTCGGTTTCGCCGGTACGGTGCGCAACAAAGCCGTCGAGCAGGCCGCGGGCCTGGCCACGCTGGCCGGCGATGAGTTCGGCGGCGGCCCGACGGTGCCGATGGTGCCGGGCAGCTGGGAGTCCACCTGCCGGCAGCAATGAGGACTACGGCACCAAAACGATCGACCCGACCGTCTGACGGCCCTCCAAGTCGCGGTGCGCTTGGGCGGCGTCGGCCAGCGGATAGCTCCGGCTCACCGTCACGCTGAGCGAACCTGTGGCGATCGCGTCGAACAATTCCCCTGAGCGCCAAGCGAATTCATCGCCGGTGCGGGTGAAATGTACCAGCGTCGGGCGGGTCAGAAACACCGAGCCGGCCGCGTTGAGCCGCTGTGGGTCGACCGGCGGAACCGGGCCGCTGGATGCGCCGAACAACGCCAACGTTCCCCGCACCGCGAGACTGGCGAGGCTGGCGTCGAACGTGCTCGCCCCCACGCCGTCGTATACCGCGGCCACGCCCGCCCCGCCGGTCAATTCGCGGATGATCTCGCCGAACCCAGCGGGATCATCGCCGGGGTAGTCCAGGACGTCCGTCGCGCCGGCCTGCCGGGACAGTTCGGCTTTCGCCGGTGTCGACACCGTCGTGATCACCCGGACACCCAGACTGGTCGCCCACTGCGTCAAGATCAGCCCCACGCCGCCTGCGCCGGCGTGGACCAGCACTGTGTCGCCCGTCTTCACCGGATACACCGACTTGATCAGGTAATGCGCCGTCATCCCCTTCAACAGGGCCGAGGCCGCTACGTCCAAACCGACAGCCGGTGGCACGTGTGCCACCAAAAATGCTGGTGCGGTGGCGAATTCGGCATAAGCCCCCGACGACGCAGCGGTCGCCACCCGGTCGTCGACCTTCAGCGTCGTTACATTGTCGCCGACGGCGGCCACCGTCCCGGCCACTTCGGTGCCCAGCACGAACGGCAGCTCGCGCGGATACGACCCGGAGCGAAAATAGGTATCGATAAAATTGACGCCGATCGCCTCGGATTTGATCAGCACCTCACCCGGACCAGGGGAGGGCTGTGACTTCTCGACATAGCTCAGAACTTCCGGACCGCCGATTTCGGGGACTTCGATTGCGCGCATGATGACTATCATCCGCAACCATGGAGTCCAGATGAAGTTGGCCCGGCCCGACATTCGTCATCCCCGGATCGTGCTGGTCGGTTCGGAAAGCGGCGACGACGCGGGTTTGGTCGCCGCGCTGCGCAAGCGCGGGCTGCACGCCCGATGGCTGTCCTGGGACGACCCGGACACGCTGCGCGCCGATCTGGTGATCCTGCGAACCATCACCGATTACGGCGACCGGCTCGAGGAGTTTCTGACTTGGACCAAGCGAGCTTCCAACCTGCTCAACGGCGCCGACGTCGTCGCCTGGAACGCCGGCCAACGGTATCTACGCGATCTGCGACACGCCGGGGTGCCGGTTCGGAACCGCCGTGCAACAGCCGTGGCGGTCCGAACGGCGCTGGTTTACCTCGGCGGCAGACAGTCACACGCCTTTGACACGGCGGCGGCGTCGCCGGTCGAGGCCGACTTCGAATTGTGGGACCTCGGGCAGGCTGCCCTGCAAGCGGTGGCCGACCAGCTGAACATCGGCGCCCACGAGCTGCTCTACGCCCGCGCCGACGTGGTCGGCGGACCGGGTCACGCCGAATTGGTGGGGCTGGATCTCGTTGCGCCGTCACTGGGTTGGCGGCTGCTTGACGACGCCGCGCGCGACGACGGGGAGCGGCAGTTCGCGCTGTGCGTCGAGTCAGCCCTGGACCGGCTCGGCCTTGGTCCGCTCTCGCAGCGACGCCCATAACGCGGCGGTGGCCGCCGTGCACGCCGCCGCGCCTGCGACGTGCACCGCCACCAGGGCGGCGGGTACTCCGGTGAAGAATTGCACGGTGCCGACGACGGCCTGAGCGAACACCAACAGCACCAGCACGCCCACCCGCAGCAGGATCGGGCGGCCCGCCCGCACCGCCAGCAGCCCGAAAGCCAGACCGAACAGCAGGCTGAGATAGGCCACCAGCAGCGACGAGTGCGCATGCACCAGGGTGGTGATCTCGATCCTGAGCCGCGGCACCGTGCGGTTCGGGCTGGTGTCGCCGGCGTGCGGACCCGCGGCGGTGACCAGGGTGCCGGCGACTAGCACCGCGGCCAGCGTCGTCGCGCTGAGCGCGGTGAGCCAGCGCAGCGGCGGGACCACCGTGTACGTCGTCTCGCCGACGTCAGGTTCGCCGATTTTGACGTAGAGCAGCACCGCCAGCCACACCATCGCCATCGATGCCAGCAGATGAATCGCCACCGTCCACCACAGCAAGCCGGTGAGCACGGTGATGCCGCCGATCACCGCCTGCAGCACGGTCGAGGCCGGCATCAACCAGGCGTAGACCAGCACCTCCGCCCGTCGGCGGGCTCGGGTGACCGCCAGCACCGCCAGGATCGCGGTGATGACGACGGCGAAAGTGATCATCCGGTTGCCGAATTCGACGGCCTGATGGATTCGGGGCACCTCGGCATGGGCCACCGGGGTGAAGCTGCCCGGAAAGCATTGCGGCCAGGTCGGACAACCCAGCCCCGATGCGGTGACTCGGACAATCGCACCGGTGACGGCGATACCGCCCTGGGTCAGGATGACCAACGCGGCGATCACGCGCTGCGTACGGAGGCTGGGGTCGGGCAGCAGGTCCACCAGCCGCAAGAGCCACCGTCGGACAGCCATCGCCCGATCGTAGGACAACGAGAACTACGCCACGTAGTAGGGCGGTGTCAGCTGAACCGGAACCATCGCAGCGCAGCCAGGGCGGCCAGCCCACCCCAGGTGGCCAGCACCGCCACGCCGAACCAGTCCACCGACACACTCATCGCCTGCGACAGGGCCTCGGTCAGCGCCCCGGCCGGGGTGAGCCGCGCCGCCCACTTGACCGGGGCAGCGATCATGTCGGTGTCCACGGTCAGCGCGCCGAGTCCGGCGAAGACGAACCACAGCAGGTTGGCTACCGCCAGCACGATCTCAGCGCGCAACGTGCCGCCCAGCAGCAGCCCCAGCGCGGCGAAGCCTGCGGTGCCCAGCGCGATGATGGCCGCACCCAACGCCAGGCCCGCCGGATGTGGCCGCCACCCCAGCGCAAACCCGATGGCGCCCAGGATGATTGCCTGCAGGAACACGACCGTGACCACCGCCAGCGATTTGCCGGCGATGATGCCCCACACCGGAAGCGCGGTCGCGCCCAGCCGTTTGAGCGCGCCGTAGCGACGGTCGAACGCGACCGCGATGGCCTGGCCGGTGAAAGCGGTTGAGATCACCGCCAGCGCCATGATGACCGGGACGAAAGTGGCGGCGCGGTTGGCGCCGAACGATCCGAGCGGCAGCAGCGTCAACCCGACCAGCAGAGTGATCGGAATGAACATGGTCAGCAGCAGTTGTTCGCCGTTGCGCAGCAGCAGCTTCAGCTCCAGTGCGAACTGCGCGGCCAGCATCCGAGACACCGCGGCAGGCCGCGGATCCGGGCTGAAAGTACCTGCGGCAAAAGGTGATTCGCTGGTCATATGCGCCGCTCCTCCTCATCGCTGCGCTCTGCATCGTCGCCGGCGCTCATGCCCGCAACTCCCGGCCGGTCAGCTCCAAGAACACGTCTTCCAAGCTGCGCTGCTCCACTCGCATATCGGTGGCCAGCACGTCGATTTGGGCGCACCACGCCGTCACCGTCGCCAGCACCTGCGGATCAACCGGGCCTTCAACCAGGTATTCACCCGACGCCACCTCAGAAGCCCGGTACTCCTCCGGCAAAGCGGAGATCAGCAGCGACAGGTCGAGCCGCGGCGGCGCGCTGAACCGAAGTTGGTCCTTGGCGCCGCTACGCGTGAGCTCCGCCGGGGTTCCGGCCGCAACCGTCACCCCTTTGTCGATGATGACCAGCTGGTCGGCCAGTTCCTCGGCCTCCTTGAGTTGGTGGGTGGTCAGCACGACCGTCACCCCGTCGCGGCGCAGCGCGTCGATCAACTCCCACACCAGCAGCCGGGCCTGCGCGTCCATGCCCGCGGTCGGCTCGTCGAGGAACACCAGTTCGGGTCGGCCGACCAACGCGCAGGCCAGCGCGAGCCGCTGCTGCTGCCCACCCGAAAGGCGTCGATAGGTGGTTCGCGCGGCGTCGGTCAGGCCCAACGTGGTCAGCAGCCACTGCGGATCCAGCGGGTCGGCGGCGTAGGAGGCCACCAAGTTCAGCATCTCGCCGGCCCGGGCCGCGGGATAACCGCCGCCGCCCTGCAACATCACACCGATGCGCGGACGCAGCCGCGCGTTGTCGGCGATCGGGTCCAGCCCGAGCACTTCGATGGTGCCCGAATCGGGCCGCACGAACCCCTCGCACATCTCGACCGTCGTCGTCTTGCCGGCGCCGTTCGGGCCCAGCAGCGCCAACACCTCGGCGGCGTGCACGTCGAGGTCGAGATTGGAGACGGCCCTGGTAACGGCCGCCCCCGAGCCGTACTGCTTGCATACCCCGCGCAACCGCACGCGGACTTCGGGGGCCAGCCTCACGGGGATTCAGCGTATGCGCCAGGCACCGGCGCGGGCTGCCGGGTCTCGCTGCCGGGTACCAGATCCCGCGTCAACACGTCGTAGATCAACTCGGTGTTCGGCAGCGGCCGCCACGGCAAGCGGTGGTAGGTCGCCGCGATCAGCAGCGCCACGATGAGGGTGCTGGCCACGGTGGCATCCACGATCTGGAACAGCGCGAACCGATCGCCGTTGGCGGTGGGGCCGAAGATGCCGACGACGATCGTGACGACGATCACCGCCATCCGGAAACCAGGGCGGGTCGCCCATGCGGCCAACGGGATGATCGCCCACAGCAGGTACCACGGCTGCACCACAGGGAACAGCAGCACCGTGCCGCCCAGGGCGACCCCAAGTCCGCCGACCGGGTGCAGCCGGCCGCGCAGCACGGCGATCAGCAGCCAGCCGACCATCACCGCGATGATCAAGACGCCGATGCCACGGGTCAGCGACAGGATGGCCGTGGTGTGGTCGCCCAGGCCCAGCAGAATCCCCACCTGCCCGGTGCCGAGCGCGATCAGCGTCGGCGGCGACATCCAGCTGCGCACCACGTTGGCGGTGCCGAGGGTGTAGATCCAGCCGAAGCCCAGCCGGCTGGCCCACCCGACCGCGGCCATCACCGCCAGCGCCAGTGCGGCCATCAGCCCACCGGCCAACAGGACCGCCCGCAGGTTACCGCCCCAGCGCCGAGCGAGCGCCATCGCGACGAATCCCAACGCCAGCAGCGACGGCAGCTTTATCTGGGAGGACAGTGTGATAAGGACCGCGCCGGCCAGCAGCATGCCCGGCGGCGCCCAATCCGGCCAGTGGGTTCGGAGGCTCGGCCAGGGCCGGGGTATCAGCGGACGTGCGGAGTCAATCCCGCGGAGCGCAAACTCGGTTCCGGCCAGCATCAGCCCGAGCATCGGTGCCTCGTTGTGGATGCCGGCGACGAGATGCATGATCAGCAGCGGGTTGGCCGCCCCCAACCACAGCGCGCTGACCTCGGCCACCCCACAGCGGCGGGCCAGCCGCGGTGTCGCCCACACGACCAACACCACGCCGAGCAGCACCACCAGCCGATGGCAGAGCACGGCGGCGACGATGTTTTCGCCGGTCAGCGCGGAGATTCCGCGGCCAATCCATAGGAACAGCGGCCCGTACGGCGCCGGGGTCTCCCGCCACAGGCTGGGCACCGACAACGTGAAGACGTGGTCGAGGCCCAACCCGGTCGCGGGACCTACCCGGTAGGGGTCGAGCCCCAACCGGCAGATCTGGCTTTGCGCCAGATAGGAGTAGACGTCCTTGCTGTACATCGGCGGCGCGACCAGTAACGGCAGCACCCACAAAAACAGCGTGCGGTCCAGCTCGCCGCGGGACATCCGTCGTTGGCCCAGCGCGAAGCGGCCCAGCATCAGCCAGGCCAGCGTCATCATGACCGCGCCGGTGGTGGTCATCGTCAGCGATACCGTTTGGATCCGCGACGGCAGGTTGAGCAGCCGGACCCCGAAGGTGGGATCCTGGACCACCGGCCGGGCCCCGGCGCCCAACGCGCCGATGCCCATCAGCACCGTGCCCGTTGCACCGAACACCCGGGTGCGGCGAAGCGCGACCAGCTCGGTGTCGTTGAGCGGCGGCCCCACCGCCAGTTCGTCGCCATGCAAGCGGGCAATCGACGAACTCAGCGTGTGGTGGCGGGCTGCCATCACAGCAGCGTAGCCGCCACCGGGGCGCCGGCGGATGCGTCAGGTGTGACCAGCGCAACGTCGGCAGAGGGTAGCCTTGCTGGACCCGGTACCGGAATTGCGTCACACTGGTGTTGTGGAATTCCCGCAGTCCGTCAAAGGTGCCGAAGCAGCAGCCGCCGCTTCGACCCATGATGGTCAGACCCGCAGCGCGGTCGTGCGGTTGCTGCTGGAGTCCGGGTCTATCACGGCCGGGCAGGTCGGTGAGCAGCTGGGTCTGTCCGCCGCCGGGGTGCGACGCCACCTTGACGCACTAATCGACATGGGCGAAGCCGAGTCGGCTCCCGCCGCGCCGTGGCAGCAGGAGGGGCGGGGCCGACCGGCCAAGCGGTACCGCCTGACCGCCGGCGGCCGCGCCAAGCTGGACCACAGCTATGACGACCTGGCATCGGCGGCGATGCGTCAACTCCGTGAAATCGGCGGTGAGGACGCGGTCCGGACGTTCGCACGGCAACGCATCGACGCGATCCTGGCCGGTGTCGAGGCGCCGGCATCGTCCGCGGACGACGACATCGAAGCTGCCGCTGAGCAGGTCGCCGTCGCGCTGAGCAAGGCCGGCTACGTTGCCACCACCGCCCGCGTCGAGGGCCCGATCCACGGCGTGCAGATCTGTCAGCACCACTGCCCGGTGTCGCACGTCGCCGAGGAGTTCCCGGAGTTGTGTGAAACCGAGCAGCAGGCCATGGCCGAGGTGCTCGGGACCCACGTGCAGCGGCTGGCGACCATCGTCAACGGTGACTGCGCCTGCACCACCCACGTGCCGCTGACTCCCATCGAGAAGCCGTCAACCCTTCGACGCTCAGCCCGCGTCGAAGCCACCGCAAGCAAGCAAGGAGCGTCGTCATGACGACCACCCCCGAGATTCAGAAGCTGGCCGAACCGCTCTCCCAGGAAGAGGCCATCGCCTCGATGGGCCGGTACGGCTACGGCTGGGCCGACTCCGACATCGCGGGCGCCAGCGCCCAGCGCGGGCTGTCCGAAGCGGTGGTCCGTGACATCTCGGCGAAAAAGAACGAGCCGGAGTGGATGCTGGAGACCCGGCTGAAGGCACTGCGCATCTTCGGGCGCAAGCCGATGCCGAACTGGGGCTCCAACCTCGATGGCATCCACTTCGACAACATCAAGTACTTCGTGCGCTCCAGCGAGAAGCAGGCCGCGACCTGGGACGATCTGCCCGCAGACATCAAGAACACCTACGACAGGCTGGGCATCCCCGAAGCCGAGAAGCAGCGATTGGTGTCCGGTGTCGCCGCCCAGTACGAATCGGAAGTCGTCTACCACTCCATCCGTGAGGATCTGGAGAAACTGGGCGTCATCTTCCTGGACACCGACACTGCGCTGCGCGAGCACCCGGAGATCTTCAAGCAGTACTTCGGCACGGTGATCCCGGCCGGGGACAACAAGTTCTCCGCGCTGAACACCGCGGTGTGGAGCGGCGGGAGCTTCATCTACGTCCCGCCGGGCGTGCACGTCGACATCCCGCTGCAGGCCTACTTCCGGATCAACACCGAGAACATGGGCCAGTTCGAGCGGACGCTGATCATCGTCGACGAGGGTGCTTACGTGCACTACGTCGAGGGCTGCACCGCGCCGATCTACAAGTCGGATTCGCTGCACTCGGCGGTGGTGGAGATCATCGTCAAGCCCGGCGGCCGCTGTCGCTACACCACGATCCAGAACTGGTCGAACAATGTCTACAACCTGGTCACCAAGCGGGCGCGCGCCGAGGCCGGCGCCACCATGGAGTGGGTCGACGGCAACATCGGGTCGAAGGTGACGATGAAGTACCCGGCAGTCTGGATGACCGGCGAGCACGCCAAGGGCGAGGTGTTGTCGGTGGCGTTCGCCGGCGAGGGCCAGCACCAGGACACCGGTGCCAAGATGCTGCACCTGGCTCCGAACACGTCGAGCAACATCGTGTCCAAGTCGGTGGCCCGCGGCGGTGGACGTGCGTCGTATCGCGGTCTGGTCCAGATCAACAAGGGCGCGCACGGATCACGCTCCAGCGTGAAATGCGATGCGCTGCTAGTTGATACGATCAGCCGTAGCGACACCTATCCCTACGTCGACATCCGCGAGGATGACGTGACGATGGGCCACGAGGCGACGGTGTCCAAGGTCAGCGAAACGCAGCTGTTCTACCTGATGAGCCGCGGGCTGACCGAGGACGAGGCGATGGCGATGGTGGTGCGCGGCTTTGTCGAGCCGATCGCCAAGGAACTGCCCATGGAGTACGCGCTGGAGCTAAACCGGCTGATCGAGCTGCAGATGGAAGGCGCGGTCGGGTAGTGACGAGATTGACTGAAGCGGTTGAGGGTTCGTCACTCGCCGCTGCCAACAAGGGCGAGCAGTTCGCGTCGTTCGACGTCGACGCGTTCGAGGTCCCCGGCGGACGCGACGAGCTCTGGCGGTTCACTCCGCTGCGGCGGCTACGCGGCCTGCACGACGGCTCGGCGCACGCGACCGCGAGCGCGCAGATCACCGTCGGCGAACGTCTCGGGGTGCGAGTCGAGACCGTGCGCCGCGGCGACCAGCGGCTCGGCGACGGCGGTGCGCCCACCGATCGTGTTGCCGCGCAGGCATTTTCGTCGTTCAACTCTGCAACGCTGGTCACCGTCGCGCGTGACACGCAGGTCGCCGATCCGATCGAGGTGGTGATCACCGGCCCGGGTGCGGGCGCGGTGGCCTACGGGCATCTGCAGATCCGGGTGGAGGAACTGGCGGAAGCCGTCGTCGTCATCGACCAGGGCGGCAGCGGAACCTACGCCGACAACGTCGAATTCGTCGTCGACGACGCCGCCCGGCTCACGGTGGTGTGGATCGCCGACTGGGCGGATGACACCGTGCACGTCAGCGCGCAGCACGCCCGGCTGGGCAAGGACGCGGTGCTGCGGCACGTGGCCGTGACGCTCGGGGGCGACCTGGTGCGAATGTCGGCCACGGTGCGCTTCGATGCGCCCGGCGGCGATGCGGAGCTGCTCGGCCTGTACTTCGCCGACGACGGTCAGCACCTCGAGTCGCGGCTACTGGTCGATCACGCTCAACCCGACTGCAAATCCAGGGCTATGTACAAGGGTGCGCTGCAAGGGGATCCGGGCTCGAACCGGCCGGACGCGCACACCGTATGGGTCGGCGACGTGTTGATTCGGGCCGAGGCCACCGGCACCGACACCTTCGAAGTGAACCGCAACCTGGTGCTGACCGACGGCGCGCGCGCCGACTCGATGCCCAACCTGGAGATCGAGACCGGCGAAATCGTCGGCGCCGGACACGCCAGCGCCACAGGGCGATTCGACGACGAGCAACTGTTTTATCTGCGTTCCCGCGGCATCCCGGAAGAGCAGGCACGCCGACTGGTGGTGCGTGGTTTCTTCAACGAAATCATCGCCAAGATCGCCGTGCCTGAGATACGGGAGCGCTTAACCACAGCCATCGAACACGAACTCGCCATCACGGAATCGAGAGCAACCGCCTAATGACTACTTTGGAAATCAAAGACTTGCACGTCAGCGTGGAGAACCCTTCGGACGGTGGCGATATCGCCATTCTCAACGGCGTCAACTTGACGGTGAGCTCCGGCGAGACGCATGCGGTGATGGGACCCAACGGATCCGGCAAGTCCACGCTGTCCTACGCCATCGCAGGCCACCCGAAGTACCGCGTCACCTCGGGCTCCATCACGCTCGACGGCGAAGACGTCCTGGAGATGAGCGTCGACGAGCGCGCCCGCGCCGGCCTGTTTTTGGCCATGCAGTATCCCGTTGAGGTGCCTGGGGTGTCGATGTCGAACTTCCTGCGCTCGGCCGCTACCGCGGTCCGCGGTGAGGCGCCCAAACTGCGGCACTGGGTCAAAGAGGTCAAGGCCGCGATGGAGCAGCTGGACATCGACCAGGCCTTCGGCGAACGCAGTGTCAACGAAGGCTTTTCCGGCGGTGAGAAGAAGCGCCACGAGATCCTGCAGCTGGGGCTGTTGAAGCCGAAGATCGCGATCCTCGACGAGACCGACTCCGGCCTGGATGTCGACGCGCTGCGGGTGGTCAGCGAGGGCGTCAACAGCTACGCCGAATCCCAGCATGGCGGCATCCTGCTGATCACGCACTACACCCGGATCCTGCGGTATATCCACCCGCAATTCGTGCACGTGTTCGTCGGCGGCCGGATCATCGAGTCGGGTGGCCCGGAGCTGGCCGACGAACTCGAAGAGAACGGCTACGAGCGCTTTTCCCAAGCGGCGGCCACGGGAGCTTGACATGACAGTTTCGGTCAGTCGCCCGGTGGCGCCGGACCTCGCCGCGATCCGGGCCGATTTCCCCATCTTGAGCCGCGTCATGCGGGGCGGAAATCAACTGGCGTACCTGGATTCCGGCGCCACATCGCAGCGGCCGGTACAGGTGCTTGACGCCGAACGCGAATTCCTCACCACCTCCAACGGCGGTGTGCACCGCGGCGCGCACCAGCTGATGGAGGAGGCCACCGACGCCTACGAAACCGGCCGGGCTAACATCGCCGCGTTTGTCGGCGCGCACACCGACGAGCTGGTGTTCACCAAGAACGCTACCGAATCGCTCAACTTGGTGTCTTATGTGCTGGGGGACAACCGGTTCGAGCGTGCCGTCGGCCCGGGCGACGTCATCGTCACCACCGAGCTCGAACACCACGCCAACCTGATCCCATGGCAGGAGCTGGCCCGGCGCACCGGTGCCACGCTGCGCTGGTACGGCGTAACTGACGACGGACGTATCGATCTTGATTCGTTGCGGCTCGACGAACGCGTCAAAGTCGTTGCATTCAGCCATCATTCGAATGTGACCGGCGCCATCGCTCCGGTAGCCGAATTGGTCACCCGGGCCAAGGCCGTGGGCGCGCTGACGGTGCTGGACGCCTGCCAGTCGGCGCCGCACCAACCGGTCGACTTGCACGCGCTCGGCGTCGACTTCGCCGCCTTCTCCGGACATAAGATGCTGGGCCCCAATGGGATCGGGGTTCTCTACGGGCGACGTGAGCTGTTGTCGTCAATGCCGCCATTCCTCACCGGCGGGTCGATGATCGAAACGGTGACCATGGAGGCCACCACCTACGCGGCGCCGCCGCAACGGTTCGAGGCCGGCACCCCGATGACCTCCCAGGTAGTCGGGCTGGGCGCGGCCGTGCGCTATCTCGGCGCCATCGGCATGGACGCGGTCGAAGCCCACGAACGCGAGTTGGTGGCCGCCGCGATCGATGGCCTGTCCGGTATCGACGGAGTGCGGGTGATCGGGCCGAAGTCCATGGAAAACCGCGGCTCGCCAGTGTCTTTCATCGTCGACGGCGTGCACGCCCACGACGTCGGTCAGGTCCTCGACGACGACGGGGTTGCGGTGCGGGTCGGTCACCACTGCGCATTACCGCTGCACCGCCGCTTCGGTCTCGCCGCCACCGCGCGCGCATCGTTCGCGGTCTACAACACCCACGAGGAAGTCGATCGGCTGGTGGCAGGCGTGCGGCATGCCATCGATTTCTTCGGTGGAGCGTGAGTGGCAGTGCGCCTCGAGCAGATCTACCAAGACGTGATCCTCGATCACTACAAGCACCCGCAGCACCGCGGGCTGCGGGTGCCGTTCGGTGCGCAGGTGCATCACGTCAACCCGGTGTGCGGTGACGAGGTCACGCTGCGGGTGGCGGTGTCGGACGACGGTGAGCACATCGTCGACGTCTCCTACGACGGGCAGGGCTGTTCGATCAGCCAGGCGGCCACGTCGGTGCTCTCCGAGCAGGTGATCGGTCAAAGCGTTGGGCAGGCGTTGAAGACGGTGACGGCGTTCACCGAGATGGTGTCTTCCCGGGGAACCGTGGTCGGCGATGAGGATGTCCTGGGCGACGGCATCGCGTTCGCCGGGGTCGCCAAGTATCCGGCGCGAGTCAAATGCGCGCTACTCGGCTGGATGGCATTTAAAGACGCGCTGGCGCAAGCGATGCACGACGTCGAGGAGGTCAAAGGATGAGCGAAACCGCTACACCGGACAACGAACTGCTCGCCGACATCGAAGAGGCGATGCGCGATGTCGTCGACCCCGAGCTGGGTATCAACGTGGTCGACCTGGGACTGGTCTACGGCCTGGACCTGACGGAGGGGGACGAGGGGACCATCGCGTTGATCGACATGACGTTGACGTCGCCGGCCTGCCCGCTGACCGATGTCATCGAAGACCAGTCGCGTAGCGCGCTGGTCGGCGCCGGCCTGGTCGATGAACTGCGGATCAACTGGGTGTGGAACCCGCCGTGGGGCCCGGACAAGATCACCGACGACGGCCGCGATCAGCTGCGCGCCCTCGGTTTCACCGTCTAAGTCCTTCCAGCCCGATGGTGACCGGCCTTGTGGGGTTGCGGTCGGACCAGGCCTGACTACGATCAACGTGTGAGCAATCCCATACCCCACGGGGTCAAGGAGAAGAGCGTCGGCGCGGAGCCGCATGTGGTCGTGATGTTCGGTGCCACAGGCGATTTAGCGCGCCGGAAGCTGCTGCCCGGACTATTCCACCTATCCTGCTCCAACCTGGCTCCCGAGATCCGAATCATTGGCACGTCGCTCGATGAGATCGACAGCGAGACCTTCCGCAAACTGGTGTCGAAGGCCTGCAACGAGTTCTCCCACCACGACACTTCCGATGAAGCTCTGGAGCAGTTCACCACCAATTTGACTTACGTACCTCTGCAGGACGGGCCGGAAGCGCTGGCCCACGCCGTAGCTGAGCAAAGCGAAGCCCTGGGCGGCGATGCCCATCTGCTGCATTACCTGAGCGTCCCGCCCGCGGCGGTGATGCCGGTCATGGAGACGCTGCAAAAGGCGGACCTGGTCGAGAATTCGCGGGTCATCATGGAGAAGCCGTTCGGAGTCGATCTGGCCAGCGCGAGAAAACTGAACGCGGCGATTCACGAGATCTTCGACGAAGAACAGATCTTCCGGATCGATCACTTCCTGGGCAAGGAGGCCGCCCAGAACATTCTCGCGTTCCGGTTCGCGAACGGGTTGTTCGAGCCGATCTGGAATCGAACCTTCATCGACCACATTCAGATTGACGTACCGGAGCAGCTCACATGTGAGAACCGCGCTGGGTTCTATGAATCCGTGGGGGCATTCAAAGACATGGTCGTCACCCACTTGTTTCAGATTCTCGCTTTCGTTGCGATGGAGCCACCCACCGAGCTTGCGTCCGAGTCGATCAGCGAGGAGAAAAACAAGGTATTCCGCTCGATGCGCCCGCTTGATCCATCCGAAGTGGTGCGCGGGCAATACCGTGGTTACCGCGACGAGCCCGGCGTGGCTGCGGACTCGGATACCGAAACGTTCGTCGCGCTCAAAGCCGAGATCGACAACTGGCGCTGGGCGGGTGTGCCGTTCTTTCTGCGCACCGGCAAAGGCCTCGCCGAGGGACAGCGCATCATCTCCATCGCATTCCACGAGCCGCCGAGGAGCATGTTTCCGCCCGGATCCGGTGTGGGACAAAAGGGTCCGGATCACCTGACCTTCGATCTTGCCGATGTGTCCAAGATGTCGCTGTCGTTCTACGGCAAGCGGCCCGGACCCGGAATGAAGCTGGACAAGCTCAGCCTGCAGTTCACGATGGAAGAGACCGGCCATGCCGGCGATGTGCTCGAGGCCTACGAGCGGCTGATCCTTGACGCGATGCGCGGCGATCGGACGTTGTACAACACGGCGGAGGGTATCGAGCGGCTCTGGGAGGTCTCGGCGCCGTTGCTCGAGGATCCGCCGCCGGTGCGCAGCTACGACCTCGATTCGTGGGGTCCCAACGCGGTCCATCCCCTGATTGCGCCGCGAGCGTGGCGGTTGCCGTTCGAGCGTGGTTGGCGCGGCAAGGATTAACTTCTCGTCAACGCCGGGAGATCGAAGAATTCCGCGATCGCCTCAGCGGCTACGACGTCGCTGACGGTCGGTCCCCAAAACCACTGCGCTGGGCGGTGATTCGGGTTGGGGATGACGTGGCCTCCGCCGTTGATGGCGTAGAAGCGCACCGGCGCTGCGCCGGCGGCGGAGTAGTCATAGCGAGTTACCCGGGCGCGTAACACCGTGGTGGCGGCCGGCCTCGTGACGATCGCGTTGCGGCGGGCGAAGTAGGCGGCCGTATCGGCCGCCGAGAGGTGGTCGCCCTTGGGCAGATGGCCGTGGAATCCTGCCGGGCCGCCGCCAAACGGCGCCAGCGGGTCGGCGGTGCCGTGCATGGTCAGGACTGGAAGCGGCTGCTTAGCGTCACGGGGCACAACCAAGTGCTTGTCCTTGGGCAATACCGCGCCGAGGATCGCAGCGCCGGCCAGCAGTTCGGGGATTTCATGAATGAGCCGTATCACCATCTGCCCGCCCAGCGAGAACCCGACTACGTACACCCGATCGCGGTCGATGTCATGGTTGCCGGCGGCGTGGTCGATGAGTGCGCGGATGAAACCGACGTCATCGACCTTCTTGGCGTCGGACCGGATCATCACCGTGGCGCGGGCCCCGTTCCATTCACGGTGTAGTCCGTCGGGATAGATCACGACCGCGTGCCCGTCGCGCGCGTAGGCATCGAAGCTGTAGCCGGCGAACGGACGGATCGAGCGTGCGGTCTGCAAGGTGCCGTGCAGCATCAGCACCAGCGCGGGCTTGTCGGCGTGGTGGGCCGGCGTGACCTCGATGAACGACCGGGTCGTTGCGCCGACCCGCAGGGTGCGGCGTTTGATGGTGACGTCGGCTCTCGATGACATGACGACAAGCGTCGTCGAAACAACAACGGCCGC